>Ga0316576_10000515_pt1 | contig 18137 bp, 14 predicted proteins | sample S0NA_FD_203075 | JGI IMG/M metagenome (GOLD analysis project Ga0316576, IMG submission 203075) | Rhizosphere microbial communities from salt marsh grasses in Alabama, United States - S0-2_050615r3r5 | ecosystem: Host-associated > Plants > Roots > Rhizosphere | place: USA: Alabama | collected... | reverse complement strand
GGGCCTCGAGTGCGGCGCCGACGTGATCGTCAACACCGATGCCGACGGCCAGTACGACGCACGCGACATTCCCGCACTGATCGCGCCGCTCCTGTCGGGTAGGGCCCAGATGGTCATCGGCGACCGCCGGGTCGACTCCATTCGTCGCTTCTCGGCGACCAAGAAGATTCTGCAGAAGCTTGGCTCGTGGGTTGTCCGCAGGCTGTCGAAAACGGAGGTCGTGGACGCGACCTCGGGATTTCGGGCAATCTCCCGCGACGCCGCGCTGAAGCTTCATGTCTTCACCCGCTTCACCTACACCTTGGAGACCATCCTACAGGCCGGTGAGGCCGGGCTCCGGGTCGTCTCGGTTCCGGTCCGGACACGGATCGAGGAGGCGAGGCCGTCGCGTCTGTTCAGGAGCAACATCGGGTACGTCCTTCGTTCGCTGGAAAGCATCGCCCGGATCGTCGTGCTCTACAATCCGCTGCGGATCTTCCTCCGCCTCGGTGCCGTGCCGGTGATTCTCGGCCTCATCCTGCTCGCCCGTTTCCTCGCCTTCTACATCAGCGGACAATCGCCGGCCGGTCATGTTCAGTCTCTGATCGTGGCGGTCATCCTCATCATTGTCGGTGTGCAGGTGTGGGTCGTCGGCGTGGTTGCCGACCTGATCGCGGTCAATCGCCGCCTCCTCGAAGAGGCTGTGGAGCGGCAACGCGAAGGTCTCGGCCGCGACGATCGCGACAGTCGTGGGGAGTTGCCGGGCCAGGCCCCCTGACGGTGCTCAGCGGGCGTGTCGGTCGTCGGAAGATGGAGTTTCGAGGCGTTTCGCCTCCTCCCACAACGCGTCCTGCTCCTCAAGGCTCATGTCGCGCAGGGAGCGGCCGGCAACCAGCGCCTGGGCTTCCATGCTCTCGAAGCGCCGCTTGAAGCTTGCGTTGGATCGCTGCAATGCGGTTTCGGGTTCGAGACCGAGATGCCGGGCGAGGTTGGCCATCACGAACAGGACGTCCCCCAGCTCGGCTCGAACCCGATCGGTGGCGTCGTCGTCGTCAGCGTTGAGCTCGGCCTCGAGCTCGGTCATTTCCTCACGCATCTTGACCATGACGTCGGCAGGCCGTCGCCAGTCGAAACCGACCGCCGCCGCCTTCTCCGTCATCCGATAGGCCTTGAGCAGAGCCGGGAGCGCGGCAGGAACGCCGTCGAGAGCCGAAGCGCCAGCCTGCTGGTCGACACGTTCGTCGCGTTTGATGTCTTCCCAGTTGCGCAGCACCTCTTCGCTGTCTGCCACCTTGCGATCGGCAAAGACGTGCGGATGGCGGCGGATCATCTTGGCGCTGATGCCATCGGCAACGTCGTCCAGGGTGAACCGGCTCTGCTCGCGGGCAATCCGCGCCATGAAGACGATCTGAAGAAGCAGGTCGCCGAGCTCCTCGCACAGCTTCGTCGGATCATCGAGCGCAATCGCCTCGGCGACCTCGTGCGCTTCCTCAAGGAGGTAAGGCGCGAGCGTCGCCAGGGTCTGCTCGCGATCCCATGGGCAGCCTCCGGGATCCCGGAGTCGATCCATGATCGTGGTCAGGCGGTCGATGGCGTCGGACATGCCGGGCATTGTACCCGCGACCGCGGCCGCTCGAGAGCGGGGCCATAACCCGGACTGATCAACAGCTTTCTGCTGCGGCCGGCGATGCATCCGCCTTGGCCGTATTTTCTCACCTCGAGGTTCTCGACGACCTGTCAGGTACGCCTCCGCGCCCGAAGCTGAGAAAACGCGGCCAGCATCGGCGCCTCGTCGACCTCGCGACGAAACCTCGCGATCAGTCCGAGCAACACCGAGCCAACACGCCTCAGTGGTCGTCAATTGGCTGCTGCCGTTGCCGGCATTCATTGCGTCGTGCTCGCGGACCGGCGCGGGCACGAACGTGGGCGCTTTTCGGCTGGTTGTCAGCCGGGGCCGGGCCCGATCACGGGCACGAGCCCTGGAATGACACCGCGTCCGCCGGGAAGCACACCGAGGTGCCGCCGGTGGGGTTCTGATAACGGTGTGTGGTGCTGGTCCAAGTGTCCGTGACGTCGATGTAGAACTTCCGGGTGGATGCCGAGGCAACCTCGACGATGAAGGCATGTCGGGAATGGGAGCACTCGTCACGGACGGAGACGAAACCCTCCTGAACCGGCGGCCATGAGGTGTTGAAGTAGAACGCGGCTGCGGTCGGAGACGGTTCGTTGTTGGGGCAGAGGTTGTGCAGGAAGAAGCCCGTCGGTACGCCGTTGATGTAGGCGCCGCCGGTGACGCGGAAGCGGCCGTTCTGGAGGTAAAGCTCGCTGACGCCATACAGGCAGCTGCCACCGCCGCCGGTCGCGACGGTGAGCGATGACCATGCGGTGTTGTTGGCCTCGTTGGTCTCGCCGACGACGTTGCCGGAGTCGATGATCATGCCGACGTAGTACGAGCCATCCGCAGTTCCGCTCGGGATGGTGAGCTGCCGGCCGGGCGATGACTCGCCGAAGCTCGAGCCGGGCGTGAGGGCCGAGCTCTCCACCACCTGCCCGAGGAGCACATCGCCGGTCGTGATGTTGGTGTCGCTGGACAGGTAGAAGGACACGGTGTAGGGTCCGCCGATGACGCCACTACCCGCCACGTGACCACCCCAGCTGGCGATGACGTTACCCCCCGGGGCGACCGAAGCGGAGTTGAGGTTCAGCGAATCAGCGACCAGGTCGATGGTCGCCCCACCGCTGTACTGAACGCGGACCGACCAGTAGGTGAGGGTGCCCGTGGTGCCGGCGTCGCAGTCACGCAGGGCGAGCACCCAGATCCCGTTGACGAGGCCCCCGATGCCGGGAAGGGAGCCCGAGTACAGGTCAGTGGTGTAGTCGCGATTCAGGTTGGTGCCGGCTCCATTCCGCCACAGATACTTCGCCACCGTGTAAAACTCCTTGGCAAACACGATCTGCAGGTCGGACATGTCCGGATGCGTCACGTTGACGTGAACCGTCACCGCGCTGACGGTGGCGGATGACGGGGCCGAGTTCACGCTCAAGACCGTCGTCAGTGGCCACACGGTACTGCCGGTCGAGCAGTCGGTGGGGCCGTCGGGGATTGGGTAGTCGGTGTTGTCGTCGGCAAAGACCTCGGCGGCAATGGCGAGCTTCGGACCGATGGACTCGGCCGTGATGACACCCCCGCCCGAGGGCAGGCGCTCGTGGCGGACCTGGATCATGGACGGGCTGCTGATTCGGGTGCGGCCACCGGAGCGCGTGACGCTCGCAACGGCCTGGAAGGTCAGGTCCCCTTGGGCGCGTTCAGCGAGCACCACCACTGGCTCGTCCTCAGCGATGACCTCGAGAACGACGTCGGTGTGATCGCCTGCGGCGACGGGTACCAGCTTCGACATCCATCCCTGGGGCCCGTCGGTGTCGGCCGCGATGGAGGAGCTGACGACGACGGCGGGTCCGATGACCGACACCCGGGCGCGATCCGAAGGAGCAAGCCAGCGTGTTGTGAAGTGAACCAACGACGGGTTGACGGCATCGACATCGGCTGTCACCGCGACTCCGGCGGTGACTGTTCCATCGACGACGGCCGTGGTGTCGGCCACGACCGGGGCCGCGGCAATGATCGAAAGACAGACCAGGACGAACGTGTGACGCATGACTCCACCTCCCGTTCATGTTCGCGAATGCCCAAGCCTAAACCGACCGGCCGCGAGGTGCAAGAGGCTCGTCGGGCGGGTGTGGCGAGATCGACGGTTGACCCGTGGGGCCGGCCATTTTAGCGTCGAGGAATGCAGTCGCCGAACCCGTTCAACCCTCTCACGGTGGTGGTTGCCGCCGTCGTCCGCGACACGTTCGACAGAATCCTCTTGGCCCGTCGGCCGGAGCACGCCCACATGGGTGGGCTGTGGGAGTTTCCGGGCGGGAAGGTGGAGAACGGAGAGGCGCCAGCGGTCGCGCTCGAACGGGAGCTCGCCGAGGAGCTGGGGGTCAGGGCACGAATCGGGAGACCGATCACCTTCGCAGTCCACGAGGAACCGGAGATGCTCATTCTCCTCCTGTTCTACGCGGCCGAGCTGGCGGACGGCCCGCCGCGGCCGCTGGAGGGGCAGGAGATCGCCTGGGTAACGCCGAAGGAGCTGGAGACCCTCCCGACTCCGCCGGCTGACGCTGCCCTCGTGGAGCTCCTGGTCCGGACCATTCATGAATGATCCGGGCTACTTCGTCACGGGGTCTTTCGATCGGAACGGCCTGTCCGGTTGACCGCAACACTTCCCAGAACCTAACTTGGTTGTGAGGAGGAAGCATGGACACGACAGTTCGACACACAGCGGTTGCTGGGGCCTTCTACCCGGGTACCCGCGAGGGTCTCGAACGGCAGCTCCATGCGCTGGTCCCGACCGAGACCGCGCACCACGAGCTGCTCGCCTGCATCTCCCCACACGCCGGCTACGTCTACTCGGGCGGGGTCGCGGGTCGGCTCTTCGCGCACCTCGACGTTCCGGCTAAGGTCGTCATCCTCGGCCCGAACCACTCCGGGAGCGGCGCGGCGGTGGCTGTGGCACCTCACGAGAGCTGGGCGACGCCGCTCGGTGCGCGGCCGGTTGACCGGGAGCTCGCCGAGGGTCTCGTGGACGCGTACCCGAAGGCCAGCTTCGACGAGCAGGCCCACTGGCGCGAGCACTCGATCGAGGTCCAGCTGCCGTTTCTGATGCGTCGCCGGCCCGATGTACGGGTTCTACCGGTGTGCCTCAAGCATCTCGGCCTCGACGATTGCGCCGAGCTTGGAGACGCGCTGGCCAGAGTGATCGACCGGCTCGGCGAGCCAGTCGGTATTGTCGCCTCGTCCGACATGTCCCACTACCAGCCCGACGACGTTGCGCGCAGCCTCGACCACCGAGCGATCGAGGCAATCCTCGACCGCGACCCGGCGGCCCTCTTCGAAACCGTGCACCGGGAGGCCATCTCCATGTGCGGGGTGATTCCGGCGACGGTGGCGCTGACAGCGGCCAACGAGCTTGGCGCCGTCGATGCTCACCTCGTGGCCTACGCGACCTCGGGCGACGTCAGTGGCGACTACACCGCCGTGGTGGGCTACGCCGGGGTGTGCATCCACCGGTGATCTCTGCCACCGTCCCAGCGGCGACCCGCGTCCTCAGAACAACCCGGAGGTGACCATGCCGGTCCCGGCCTCGGAGCCGGAAGAGGCGCACGGTTTGCCCGCCGACTCCGGTTGTGGTGGAATCCCCCGGGGAGCCCGTGAGGGCCTGTGGAGGCAGTCATGGATGTCGGGCTGGTCAAGGACAGACGCCCATTCGAGCATCGGATCGGTTTGACCCCGGGAGGGGTGCGCGTGCTCACCGAGCGCGGCCATCGGCTGTGGGTGGAGGATGGGGCGGGGCTCGAGGCTGGTTTCGCCAACGAGGCCTACGAGCAGGTCGGGGCCACGGTGGTCTATTCCGAGGATGATGTGCTGTTGCGTTCGGAGCTCGTGGTGCGGGTATCACCTCCGCAGCCGACGGACTACGAGCGCTTCCAACAAGGCCAGATTGTCGTTTCGAGCTGGCACCTCGCCTTGGCGCCGGCCGACGCCATTACCACCCTGCTCGAGCGAGAGGTCGCAACGGTCGGCTACGAGATCATCGAGGAGGACAACGGCCACGCTCCGGTTCTCCAGGCGATGTCCGAGATCGCCGGCCGGCTGGCGGTCGTGGTGGGCTCGGGCCTTCTGCTCAACGAGTTCGGCGGCAAAGGTCTGCTGATCTGCGGGTCGCCCGGGATTCCGCCGGCCTCCATGGTCATCCTCGGCGCGGGCACCCTCGGTCGGGCCGCCGCCCGCTATGGTCAAGGGATCGGCGCCCATGTTGTCGTCCTCGATCGGGATGTCCATGCTCTCAGACGGCTGCAGGACCATGTCGGCTATGACGTGCCGACCATGATCGCGACCCGGCGCAACATCGAAAAGGCGCTTGCCTTCGCCGATCTCTTCTTGTGTGCAGTCGCGGTTCACGGAGAGCGCGCACCGATCCTGGTAACCCGCCGAATGCTCCCGTTGATGAAGCCCCGCTCAGTCATCATGGACCTTTCCATCGACCAGGGCGGGTGCTGCGAGACCTCGCGACCAACGGATTTCTCGAGCCCGACCTACGAGGTTGACGGCATCATCCACTTCTGCGTCCCGAACCTGCCGTCGTCGGCGTCGCGCGCGTCGACTCGGGCCCTCACGAACTCGATTCTGCCGTACCTGGAGGAGATTACGGATCAGGGATTCGACCGGGCGATTCGGAGCAACCGGGCCATCCAGCGGGGGACTTACACCTATCAGGGGCGGTGTGTGCGGCGCCGGCTCGCCGAAGACCTCGGGGTGGCCTACCTCGACCTCAATGGTGCGTGAGGGGATGGCGATGAACTGGGTCGAAATCTACCGCCGTCGCACGACCAGCGCTGATGCGGCCGTCCGGGACATCCGGTCCGGTGACCGGGTGTGGGTCCACCCGGGCTGCAACACGCCGGTCCGACTCATCGACGCCATGGTCGCCCGCGCCCCCGAGCTCGAGAACGTGGAGGTCGTGCACATTCTCACTCTGGCCAAGGCTCCCTATGTCGAGCCCGGGATGGAAGCCCACTTCCGTCACCGAGCACTGTTCACCGGCGGCAATGTCCGCGCGGCGGTCAACGAAGGTCGAGCCGACTTCGTGCCCATCCACCTGCATGAGGTTCCGTCGCTGATAACAGGCGGGTTGATGCCGGTGGACGTGGCGCTCGTGCACCTGTCGCCGCCGGACGAGCACGGTTTCTGCTCCTACGGAGTCGGTGTCGATGCCACCAAGGCTGCAGTCGAGGACGCGCGGACAGTGATCGCGTTGGTCAACCAGCAGATGCCTCGCGCCCTCGGCGACTCCTTTGTGCACGTCTCCAAGCTGACTCACGTTGTCGAGGTCGATGAGCCAGTGCTCGAGCTCTCGATGGCGCCGGAGGTGTCGGAGGTTGCGCGAAGGATCGGTGAGAACATCGCGTCGCTCATTCCCGACGGCGCGACCCTACAGATGGGGATCGGTGAGATCCCCGACGCGGTGCTGTTGTTCCTGGGTGACAAGAAGCACCTCGGCGTCCACACCGAGATGTTCTCCGACGGTCTGGTGGACCTTTTCGAGGCCGGGGTCGTGACCAACGAAAAAAAGACTCTTCACCGCGGCAAGATCGTTGCCTCGTTCGTCATCGGGTCGCGCCGCGCGTTTGATTTCGTCGACAACAACCCGTTCATGGAGTTCCACCCCAACGAGTACGTCAACGACCCGTTCATCGTCGCTCAGAACGACAACATGGTGGCCATCAACTCGGCGATCTCGGTGGACCTCACCGGTCAGGTGTGCGCCGACTCCATCGGGACACGGGTGTACTCGGGCTTCGGTGGCCAGCTCGACTTCATTCGTGGAGCCGCCCGTTCGAAGGGTGGCGTGCCCATCATCGCACTGCCCTCGACGGCTCGCGACGGGACGGTGTCGCGCCTAGTCGACACGCTCCTGCCGGGGTCGGGTGTCGTCACGACCAGGGCCGACGTCCACTATGTCGTGACCGAGTACGGGATCGCCAACCTCTGGGGCAGGACGCTGCGCGATCGGGCGCGCAGCTTGATCGACATTGCACACCCCGACTTCCGCGAGGACCTCGAGCGGGCAGCCGCCAAGCGGAACCTGCTCTGAGACGAGGGGCCTGACCCCAAGACGCCATGAGCCACAACGAGATGATCACGTCGGCCGTGCGCCGGTTCCTGAAGCTCGGAGGTCTGGCCGGGCGGGTTGGGGCATCGGTGGTCACGCACCAGGCGGTGGAGCTGATTCGGTCGGACCCCGAGAAGGCCGCACGCCGGACCGAGAACCTCGTGCGTAACGCGGTTCGCATCGTCGAGACCCTCGGTGAGCTCAAAGGGGCGGCCATGAAGATCGGCCAGATGTTGAGCCTGCACGAAGGTCTGCTGCCCCCTGAGGTCGCCGACGTTCTGCGATCACTGCAACGTGAGGCGCCACGTGTACCCGAGGAGGTCATGGACTTCGAAATCCGAGGCGCCCTCGAGAACTTCGACGAGCTCTTCGAGTCTCTCGATCTCCGGGCCTTTGCCGCTGCCTCCATCGGTCAGGTCCATCGGGGTCGCCTTCGCGACGGACGCGAGGTGGCAGTCAAGATCCAGTACCCCCTCATCGACGAGATCGTCCGAGCCGACCTCGCCAACCTCAAGACCCTCCTTCGCCGCCTCTTCGCTCTGTTCTCGGATGTGGACTTCGAGCCCATCTGGGACGAGCTTCGCGATGGACTTCTGGCCGAACTCGACTATCTCCAGGAGGCCGAGAACATTCGCCTCATGACCGAGCTCCACGCCGAGGTGCCGGAGATCGTGATCCCGCGGGTCGTCAGCGAGGCGACCGCGCGCACCGTGCTCACCATGGAGTACGTCGACGGCGCCTCGCCGGCCGAAGCATGCTCGGACCGATTCCCGGCCGAGCTCCGAGATCGGTGGGGGGTGGCACTCGCCGAGATGCAGCTCCGCGGCCTCCTGGTCCACCGGGTCGTGCACGCCGACCCCAACATGGCCAACTTCGCCTTCCTCGATGACGGCCGGGTCGTCGTCTACGATTTCGGTTGTGTCAAACGGGTCCCCGAGGCCGTCGCTCGCGCCTATGCCGATGCCTTCAGAGCCGTGATCGAGGGGAAGGTGGGCGAGCTGTCGGGGGTCTTCTCGAGCATCGGGCTGACGATGAACGATGGAATGCCCATCGATGTGGACCTCATTGCGCCTTACATCGAGCTGATCGCCCCGGTCTTCCGTGATACGCCTCCCTACACCTTCGGTGACGACAACGAGGAGATCTACCGGGCCGTCTTCCGTCTCGAGTTCGAGGATTGGGATGCCAAGACCGACATCCGAGTCCCCAGAGACGTCGTCTTCGTCAATCGCTCGCTGATCGGGCACTTCGGCAACCTGTCCCGACTTCGCGCCACCGGGCCGTGGCGGGAGCTCATGCTCCGTTACGCTGCTCAGGCCCCGTGAGCGAGGCGATGTCCCCGTCGGTCTGCGAGCTGGCGAACGAGCAGACGTTGCCCGGTTCTACCGACGGATCACCGTCTCTTCTGCGGTGAAGAAGAATGACGACTGCTCGAGATCGACGAACCGCGCCTGCATCTCCTGGAACGAGACCACGATGCTCCGGGCCGGCTCGCGGCCCAGGGCCTCGATGGTCCGCGGCGCGTTGTTGATCCTCATCTCGATGATGCCGTCGTATGGCTCCGCGGTGCCGCGGGTGAGCATCACCTGGAGGTTCTCTTCGACCGCCAGGGTCGTGTAGAAGCTCAGGCCGGTGGCGTTGATGGCTCGTGCGAGCTCGGTGGCTTTGGCCTGGTAGGTCTTCCACTCGCGGCGGAAGTCCTGGATCGACATCTCGGGTTTCTTGCGAATGCACTGGATGAACGTGATCATGGCCTCTCCTACGGATCCCCGGTCGAAGATGCGAACAGGCAACGAATCGACATGGAGATTCTATCGCAGCTTGTCGAGATTACCGTCTCCTTTGCGGGGATGAGGTACGCCGACAGCTGCTGGCCGAAGCGGCGGCTACCGTCCGAAACGGACGATGATGCCGGCGTTGATGGAGTACTGCCAGATGACCGAGGTGTCGGGATCGCCGATGCACACACCATCCACACAGCCGATGGTGCTTGAATTGGTGGAGCTGCCGAAGAGCCGGCCGTCGAATCGGAAGCCGAGGTTGTCCGACACCAGCATCTTGGCGCCAAGGGCGATGGCGCCGGAGAACCGTGTGTCGTTGTCGTCGCCGATCTCGAAGCGGGTGGCGCCGAGCGTCAGACCGACGTAGGGAATGATCGGGCGGCCGTGATCGTACTCGCGGACGGCGCCGATTTGCAGGATCTCCTCATCCACGTCAAACGCGTCGCCGATGCCCCGATCAAGCTCGGCGCCAAGAGACCCGTAGAAGATCTCGACTTGGGTGTCGTGGGTGACCTCGACATCGACCAGCAGGCCCCAGGTCGGGCTCGAATCGAGGTCGCGCCGGATCGGCTCATCACCAAGCTCGTCGAGCTCGCCGCCAAACTGGTAGCCGACAAAAGGGGTGACCTCGACGGTTTGAGCTGCGGTCGGGGCGACAATCGCGAGCACGACCGAGGTCAGCGAAGCGAGCGCGAGTGGACGGATCATCGGATGAACCCCTTTCCAAACGGCCCTGGCACAGCCGGGCCCAATACCGGGTGACCATACACCATTCCAGTGCTCACTGTATGATGGCCTGGCGAACGACCGGAAGCGGAGCTCGGCAACCCAATGCCCCCGGTGGGCTCTGACGCTGCGGGGCCCGAGAATGGCAACGAGGGGAGCACAGATGAAGCGATTCCTGATCCACTGGCTGATCATTGCGCTGGCCCTTTGGGTCACGGCCTACATCCTGCCCGGGGTCGAGATTGGCTCCTACACGGCCCTGGCCATCGCCGCCATCGTGCTCGGCCTGATCAACGCCCTGATCCGGCCGATTTTGACCATTCTCACTCTGCCCATCACCATCCTGACCCTCGGCCTGTTCTACCTGGTGGTCAACGGCTTCACCTTCTACCTCGCGTCGAAGCTTGTGTCCGGGTTCTCGGTCCGCGGGTTCTGGTGGGCGATCCTGGGAGCGTTGGTCGTGAGTGTGGTCTCGTCGTTCGTCGGGGCCTTTGCCGCCGACGACTGACGTCACGTTCACCAGCTCGCGAGGTCGCCGGCGCCGGAGGATGTGCAGCTCGGGTCGAGCCGGTAGATGGCGACTCCATGACCGAGCCACACCGGCTCCAGGCAATGGCGCGCGAAACCGTCGAGGCGAGCCATCGCGGCTTCGTCAGCATGGACGAAATACCGCGTCCGCCGTCGCATGTCAGCGATGCGCTGTGCCTCCCAGCGGTTCGTGAGGACGTGGGTGAAGCCTTCGCCGCCGAGCGCCGCCGCCATGGCCTCTGGTGAGTCGTGGAGTCGCGCCAGCTCCTCGAGTCGGGTCTCTCCGAAGGGGTGCTCGATCTCGACCTCACGGTCGAATCCGAGAGCCCGGCTTTCCGCGACCAGCAGAATCTTCGCCCCCTTGGGGAGCGTTCTGACGGCGTCGAAGGCGAGGCTCGAGCTCACCCAGCGCGCCAGCAGCGGCTCCACCGGCTCCACGCCGAGGGTGCAACCGAGTCGCTGGAAGCCGACGGGGTGGAGGGTGGCGGCCAGGTTCCAAGCGACGGCGGCCGCGAGCAGAGCTGTCAGAGCGCGGCGAATCGGTGGACTGCCGACGTCGAAAGCGTGGCTGAGACCGCCGCCGAGGACGGCCGCTGCCGGGACGAGCGCCGGCAAGAGGTAGCGAACGACCTGGAGACCGACAAGCCAGAACGAGATGCCGGCGAGCGAACCGGCGGCCAGCGCCCATGCCGCCGGTCGCCGCATCCGCGGGATCGCGAGCAGAGCCGCGAGCCCGGCGCCGAGCCACAACAACCCGGCTGGGGCGAACTCGCCCACCGGCGGCGTCCAGGTGCCGAGGCTGAGCCCGTCGACGACATGGGTCAGGCTGAAATCGAAGCCCGAGATCCAGTCGCCGAAACGGTCCACAGCGACGGGATCGGTCCGGAGGAGGCCGCGGAACGGACCGATCAGGAATGGGAAGAACGGCGCGCCGGCTGCGATCAGGTTGCGGATGACCCAGGGTCCGAAGGTAACGGCAGCTCCGGCAACCGCGGCGGTCGCACCCGCGCCGAATTTCCGTCGCGTGAACCGGTCCCGCGGCATGTGAAGGACGATCGCGCCCGCCGCCAACGGGATCGCCACGGTGCCGAGTGCGGTGTACTTGGTGCCGGCGGCCATTCCGGCGAGGGCGCCGGAGAGGAGCCACCAGCGTTGCGGCCGCGCGGCGTTGTCATCTGCGGTTCGAAGCAGGGCGAGCCAGGCGGCGGCGGCAAAGTAGGTGACCATGAGATCGGAACCGCCCGAGGCTGCGACGTGGAGGACGGTGGGGGTCGTGCCCATGACGAGGGCGGCCCACCAGCCGGCACGACGTCCGGCGAGGCGACGACCCATCAGGCCGCAGGCGGTCACCGTCAGCAGGCCGCTCCACCAGTGGATGACCTGTGCCGACCAAGCGCCGAGGCTGCCGAGGCCATAGGCGTAGAGCAGGCTCGAGTTCACCGGCATGTAGGAGTAGAAGTTCCGGGGGATGACTCCGATGGAGCCGGCACGCAACCAAAGCCAAGGGAATCCGAGGTGCTGGTGCCACTGATCGTAGAAGGTGGTTACCGTGGTCGCGACAAGGAGGGCCACGAGCCACGGGGCTGCAAGAGCCGCTGCCCGCCAACCGGGTCGTACCGAGGCGGCGGGTCTTCGTCCGAGATCGACGGCACCGGCGAGGGCGAAGACCACGAGAACGGCGAGGAGGGTCCGGGGCCGGAACCAGCCCAGGGCCGACAGCACTGCTGCGACACCGACGAGAACGCTCGATCCGACAGCGGTGGCGAGCACGAGATCCTCGATGGTTTCCGCACCGTCGCCGAAAGACCACCGGAGCAGCGGACGACCGGCGCCGAGGGTTGCCAGGGTCCAGGCCGCGAGCCACAGCGCGACGGCGAGCAAGGACCCCACCGGACCGAAGCCGCGGTTTGTCTGGCCGATCAGAAGTGCGAGACCCAGGCCGACGACGAGGATGAGGGGAGGCAGAGACCTTACCGCCGAAGGCGTGCGGGCAGTGTCGGGTTCGGTCACGAGGGGAGACCCTCCCGGGGACGATCGATCATCGCTTCAAGTCTACCCCTGCAGTCGGCCACCGCGGTGTGATGCCGGAGGAAGACGCCCTCGCGAATCCGGGTCATAATGTGGACGATCCGATGAGGGGGACTCGATGTGGACGTTGGGGGTGACTGCGGCCAGAAATGTGGTCCCCAGGCCGCTTTCGACGGCCACAAGACTCGAGCCTGAGGCCTTGGAAACAAGGTGATCGTGTGAGCCGCCACGGCGCCGACGCGCGGCCCGCCACGCAGGCGGCAACGCCTGTCCAAATCATGCTGGCGCTTGTGCTTCTCATGATGGCGGCGACGACCGGAGGCCAGGAGCCCGAGCCGGCGCCGGTTGCGACCGCCTCCCATCCCGAGGCTTACGCTCCGGACGAGGATGACGCCCCCCAGACCGAGACGGCGACAATCGAGAACGAACCCAAGACCGCTGAGCTCACCGACAAAGAGGTCGCCCTCGCCAATCAGAGTTTCTCGGAGAAGTGGCGGACCTTCCGGCAGGCGAGCCAGGGCCTGTTGGTGTGGGATTTGTTCGATGGTCGGGTGACCATCCGCAGTCACGCCCGGGTCAAGGTCGACGGCACGGCGGCGAGGGGGAACGATACTTTCGAAGCGTTCTACGGGGAGCTCGGCGAGAGCCTCGATTTCAGGGAGCTGTCGCTGTGGGCCCAGGGCACGATCGACCACAAGATGCGCTACAGCCTCTCCTTCGACTTCGGTGCCGATCGTGGTTTGGGAGACGCCTTCGTTGAAGGTCGTGAGGAAGGCCTCAGCGTTTTCGGCTACCGCATCGGCCAGTTCCGGCTCGGCTTCTTCCAAGAGCCGTTCAGCTTCGAGCGGGTGATGAGCTCGCATTACATCGGTTTCCACGAGCGTTCCCTGCCGGTGGGGACATTCTCGCCCGGTTACAACGTCGGCTACATGCTGTACGACACGGCCCTCAACGAGCGAATGCAGTGGGCGGTGGGCTTCTTCTCCTTCGGCCAGACGAACGAGGCAAACGCGTCAGGCTCCGTCCTGTCAGTCACGGCCCGGGTATCCGGCCTGCCCGTCTTCAAGAACGACGGCAGGACCTTGTTTCACGTTGGCGCCTCGTTCTCTACCCGCGAGCCCCGGGGCGGGACGGTTCAGTACCGGTCACGGCCGGAGGCACGCTTCGTCGACTTTCTCATCGACACCGGTGACATCGACGCCGGTCGGATCGAGCTCTTCGGAGTCGAGTCGGCTGCTGTCCTGGGGTCACTCCACGTCCAGGCCGAGCTCATGCTGTCCCATCTGTCGCAGACCGCGTTCGGTGATCTCGCACTGTGGGGAGGCTACCTCGAGGCGGGTTGGTTCCTCACCGGAGAGCACCACTCCTACGACCGCGAGCTCGGCGTGTTCAGTCGGATGCAGCCCAAGGCCGACTATCGGGGTGGGGTCAGGAGTCTCTTCAGTGGGAACCGTGGCGGCGCTTTCGAGCTCGTCGGCCGGGTTTCCACGGTCGATCTCAACGACGGCGCTCTCCATGGAGGGCGGATGACAAACGTCACCGTCGGCTTCAACTGGCATCTCAGCCCGACCTCCATCATCAAGCTCGACGGGATCAGCTCGTCGGTGGAGGATCGGGGCCGGGCGAGCATTTTCCTCCTACGCTACCAGTACCGGCCTATGCCGATCCCTGGGTGGCGCTAGGAGCTTGTAGCGTGAAGGTGGCGGATGGATTTCTGAGAGCCGTGAAGTGCCATTTGAGGCGCGGTTTCGGAGCAGTACTCAGAGTACGGGCCGAAAATGCAACGGAAAAGGGCCTTCACGGAACCCGAAAGACGCCGCTGATCTTTGCGCTACAAGGTCTGGCCCGTTCCCGTCCAGAAACGGCGGTTTTCGGCAATCTTGGCGTCAACCTGCGGTCGGCGATGGACCGCGTGTGGCGGTGTCGTCGTAAAACGGTCGCTCAACACCGCAAGGTCGCGATCGCTCCCGTTCTGCGAGGAACACCGCCACACGTGGGCCTCCCGCCGTTCGCGACGACTGCTCATGAATGACCCAGGCGATCCGCGGTCTCCAACGAGCGTCTGAGCGGTTCGATTACCATCGTTGCATGAAGCGGCGATTGAGCAGTGGCATCCGATGGTGGCCGTGGCTGGTGGGGGTGGCTCTGGTGGCGGCGGCGCCTCCGGTGACTGCCGACACCATCGACGGCGCCGAGGCCGCGACCGCGGTCGCGACCACATGGATGGAGGTCCTCGTCGAGCAGGATCGGGTCCGCCTCGAGCTCGAAACCGGCGTGCCCGACCTCATCGCCTTCGAGAAAGTGCTGCCGGACGATTTCCGCGTTCGCATGGGCTTGAGTCCGGATCCCAGTGGGGAACGGCGGCAGGAGTTCTTCACCGACGAGCTGGTCCTCCGAGTCGGAGACGGACCGCCGATTCCGGGGCGTCTGACCTCCTTCGAGACCTCATGGCGCTGGCCCCCCGATCCGCTCACCGGGGAGCGCCGGAGCTCCCGCGCCGGACTCGGGATGCCGGTGGTTCGCGCGGTGCTCGACTGGGACCTGCCCGATCGGCCCTCGACTCTTCGTCTCGAGGCTGCGATGGTGAGCGGTGGTCGTTACCGGGCGACCATTGCCCTGGCGACGCACCACATCGGCATCCCGGTCAGCGACGCGGCCGTGCTGCGGGGGCCGTTGGTGCTCGAGCTCGATTGGGAGCGGCCGTGGCTGTCTCGGGTCCGTGAGCCGGAGCTCGGACGGACGATCGACTCACCGTTGGTCGTGGTGCTGGCGGTTGGGTCCGACCAGGCGCGGGTCGAAGTCGTTGCTCGGCCCCTCGACCTCCAGCGTTGGGTCGACGTCGGAGTCGCCGAGGCGACGTCTCTTTCGCCAGAGGATCAACAGAAGGTCGTGAATCGGGTTGCCGATCTGGTCGCAGCCAACGTCGAGCTCGTTGTGGACGGAGAACAGATGACGCCGGCTCTCGACCGCGCCGAGCTCGGAGAGCGCAGACTGCAACCCGTGGCTGCGGATTGGTCGGCTCGGGACCTGCCGGTGGATGGGGCCTTCGCACGGGTGGTTCTTGCCCGCACGCTGAGTGTGGTTCCCGCTGAGGTCGAGCTGCGCTGGGGGCTGTTGCCTGAAGGCGGAGCTGACGTGACCGGTGTGGTGATCGGCCAAAGCGGACCCCGACAGGTCGAGCTCACCCCGGACGCGAGTCAGCTGCGGTGGTCCGCCGAGGCCGTCCGGTCGATGATCCCGGCGTCTGTGCCCCGCCCGCCTCCGGCCGTCCTACGGCCCGCGTTGTGGCTGTGCATTGCGATGATCGCGGCCCTGGGTCTGATGCTCATCAAGGCCACCGCCCGTGCCGCCGGCGGTGCAGGGAGCTGGCAGCGAGTGGCCGCCCTGGGAACGGCCACCGTCGTGCTCGTCCTGGCAGCGTGGGTGGCGGCCCGGGCGATCGAGCTCGACGATCAACGAGCGCGCACCATCGTTTCATCCGTTCTCGAAAACATCTACCTCGCCGGTAGCTGCGCTGACGAACGTCTCGGCGCTGCGGCTCTCGATCCGTGGGTGGCGGATGACCTCATCCAGATGGTCACGGAGGTCGCTCGCAGACCCGGCGAACGGGCTGGCCGCGGGCGTGACCTGGCCATGATCAGCGGCGTCGAGCTGGTCGACCTCCACTCGAGCAGGCTCGGCAGAGGATTTGTGGCCCAGTGCCGCTGGAATGTGGTGGTGACGGTCACTCACTGGGGACATGTCCATCGGCGAGTCGGCCGCGAATCGGCCGAGCTGGTGTTCGAGCCCGTTCGCGGGATATGGACGCTCACCTCCTGGTCGCCTGCCACTCCCGAAGCCGGATGACGTGACGCGAGTGATGATTCCGTCTGAGGTATGATCCTCCCTTCATGAGCGACTGGACCCCCACGTCATGGCGCGCTCGAGAGGCGAAGCAGCAGCCCACCTATCCCGATGTGCAACGGCTCGAGCAGGTGGTTGCCGAGCTCGCGACCATGCCGCCTCTGGTTACCTCGTGGGAGGTGGAGCGACTCAAAGAGCAGCTCGCCGAGGTCGCTCAGGGCCGGCGTTTCATGCTTCAAGGCGGCGCCTGTGCCGAGCGTTTCGATCAGTGTACGGCCGACATCATCACCAACAAGCTCAAGGTCCTGCTCCAGATGAGCCTTGTGATGACCTACGGTCTCAAGCGACGAATCATCCGGGTCGGCCGCTTTGCCGGTCAGTACGCCAAGCCCCGATCCTCCGACACCGAAACCCGCGACGGGCTGACCCTGCCTGCCTACCGCGGTGACCTGGTCAACGGACCCGGCTTCACCGAAGCCGAACGGACTCCCGATCCCGAGCGCCTTCTGCGCGGGTACGAAGCATCGGCATTGACCCTCAACTTCATCCGATCCCTGGCCGAGGGCGGGTTTGCCGACATCCGTCATCCCGAGTACTGGGACCTCGACTTCGTCGAGCACTCGCCGCGCGCGCGGGACTACCAGCGGATGGTGGAGTCGATCTCGGACTCGGTGCGGTTCATGGAGTTGATCGCCGACGCCAAGGTTTCGGAAATGAGCCGGGTCGACTTCTACACGAGCCATGAGGGCCTGCACCTGCCCTTCGAGCAGGCGGTGACCCGGCGGGTACCGCGGCGTCGGGGTTGGTACAACCTCGGGACCCATCTGCCGTGGCTCGGGATGCGGACCTGCGACGTCGACGGCGCTCACGTCGAGTACTACCGCGGCATCTCCAACCCCATCGGGGTCAAGGTCGGTCCGGCCATGACGCCCGACTGGCTCGTGGCGCTCATCGAGATTCTCGACCCCGATGACGAGCCGGGCCGTCTCACACTGATCCACCGTTTCGGAAACGACCGGGTCGCCGACCGTCTGCCGCCTCTCATCGAGGCGGTGCGGCGAGCGGGCCGCCGGGTGATCTGGTGCTGCGATCCCATGCACGGCAACACCGAGCTGACGTCAGAGGGAATCAAGACCCGTCGCTTCGACAACATTCTGGGTGAGGTCGAGCAGAGCTTCGATATTCATCACGAGCTCGGCTCCTACCTCGGGGGAATCCACTTCGAGCTCTCCGGTGACAACGTCACGGAGTGTGTCGGTGGTGCGCGGGGGCTTGCCGAGCCGGACCTGCGTCGCGCCTACGAGTCGCGCGTCGATCCGCGGCTCAACTACGAGCAGTCAATGGAGATGGCGCTGCTCATCGCGCGCAAGATGGCCGCCATGAACGGCCGGCATTCGTGATCGGGTCGGAGAAGACGCGGGAGGAAGCCATCGATGTTCGAGCGCCTGGTGACGGCATTTGTTGTGGCGGCGGCAGCCATCGTGCTGCCGGGCTGTGGTGGTCTTGATGGAAGCGCCGATCTGAGCCCGGCCGA
>Ga0316576_10000514_pt1 | contig 18170 bp, 15 predicted proteins | sample S0NA_FD_203075 | JGI IMG/M metagenome (GOLD analysis project Ga0316576, IMG submission 203075) | Rhizosphere microbial communities from salt marsh grasses in Alabama, United States - S0-2_050615r3r5 | ecosystem: Host-associated > Plants > Roots > Rhizosphere | place: USA: Alabama | collected... | reverse complement strand
GTCAGGCAATCCACCAGTACGGCGACTCCTCCCGGCCCATATCCTTCGTAGCTGTTCTCCTCGTAGGAGGTTCCCTCCAGCTCACCGGTTCCTTTCTTGATGCCCCTTTCAATATTTTCTTTGGGCATGTTCTCCGCCTTGGCGGCGGCAATGGCACTTCTCAAACGTGGATTTCCTGTGGGATCTCCCCCGCCCATTCGGGCAGCAACGGTTATCTCGCGGATAAGCCGGGTAAAAATTTTTCCCCGTTTTGCGTCCGCAGCCCCCTTCTTATGTTTGATGGAACTCCATTTTGAATGACCAGACATATACTTCCTCCTGATTGGAAACTTCTGTGAGCCGCCGGCAAGATGCCGAATCGTCCCCCCCGCTACGCCTAAAATCCTTTTGCAATGAGATAGATCTCACGGCTTTTTTTCCGGGTAGCCTCAGTTCTGAAAATCTTCACCTGACTGTAGCAGGGGGAAATTTCCTCTCGAAAATCCCGGAAATCCTCCCCTTCAAACACCTTGCAGATGAACCCTCCTCCCGGAAGAAGCAGTTGCAATGCAATGGCCGAGGCCTTTTTCACCAGAGCCATGGACCGTGCCGCATCCACTTCCTTGATCCCGGTCGTGCGCGGCGCCAGATCGCTCATCACCAGGTTCAGACTGCCGAGCTTCTTCAGCAGCGATTCCGGATCCACGGTCAGCACGTCCGCCTTCAAGAACCCGAACCGTGAATCCGAAAGCCGGTCCGGTACCGTGAGATCGATGCCGGTCAACGACCCGTCAGGTCCGATTTTTTGCAGGGCGTACTGAGACCAGGAGCCCGGATAGCAGCCGAGATCCAAAACCCGGTCGCCCCGGGAAAATACCCTGAATTTCTTATCGATCTCCTGTAACTTATATACGGACCGGGCCAGCCAGCGGTCCTTTCTGGCCTGCCGGGTATAGTGGTCTTCCCATCGATTGTCCTTCATTTTGTACTACTTATCACAGAGAGAATCGCTTTGCAAAAAAATAAAATGTTTGCCGTGAAGAGTCGGTGAGAGGCAAAGACCACCTGAAAGAGGGAAATCAGACCAGAAGGTATTTCTTTGTTATCTCCTCGTTATCTCGTAATTCATCGATACTGCCATGATAACGAATCACGCCCTTATCTATAATATAAGCTTGATCGCTAAGTCCTAAGGCAACCTTTTGATTTTGTTCAGCTAACAAAACCGTCAGCCCCTTATCTCTCAGCTGACCTATTTGTTTCCCTAACAATTCCACGATCATAGGCGCCAGACCTTCGGTGGGCTCATCCAACAGCAGGAAAATGGGGTTTGTCATAAGGGCCCTGGCGATGGTCAGCATCTGCTGCTCGCCACCACTTAAGAAACCTGCCTTTCGCGAATCAATGTGTCTCAAGGCCGGAAAAAAATCATAGACACTTTCCTTGTCCCACGCTGATTTTTCACCGGTCTTCCTTTCAGATATCTCAAGGTTGTCACCAACGGTTAGGTCGGCGAAAACTCTCCGGTCGTCAGGCACATAGCCCATTCCCAATCGGGCAAGCTGGTAGGGCTTTCTTCCCGTTACCGTTTTTCCTTTGAAACGAATAGCGCCCTGACTAGGAGGCGTCAGGCCCATGATGCTTCTCATGCTGGTGCTCTTTCCAGCCCCGTTCCTGCCCAGAAGACAAACGATCTGCCCATCAGGAACATTGAGCGAGACCCCGAAAAGGATGTGGCTCAGGCCATAGTACGTGTGGATCCCTTCAACGTCTAACATGGCTCGGCACCTCCCAAGTAGCATTCTTGAACCCGTCTGGAATTCCTCACTTCATCAGGTTCTCCCTGCATAACGGTCATTCCCTGATGCATGACCATAATGCTCTGGGCGACATCAAACACTACTTCCATATCGTGCTCGCAAAATAAAATGGTCAATTTGCGTGAATCGGCTAATCGCTTGATGAGCTCTATGGTAACTGCAGTCTCTTCGGGTGACATACCGGCAGTTGGCTCATCAAGAACCAGCAAATCAGGTTTATTGCCTAAAGCTATGGCTACCTCCAGTGTTCTCTGGTCGCCATGAGCTAATGAGCCTGCCGTATTCGTCGCCTTATCAGAAAGGCCCACGCTTTCCAGGATGCTGTTCGTTTCCTCTACAGCCACTTTCTCCGCCGGGTAGAAAAGTCTCCTGCTCTTTTCCTGCTGAGATAAAACAGATACCTGAACATTCTTGAACACCGTAAGACGGGGGAATATGTTCGCTATCTGAAATGAGCGGGCGATCCCCCTCTTGCAAATTTTATAAGGAGGCAAATTACTTATATTCTCCTCATGAAATATCACCTTCCCTTGATCAGCCTTGAGCTGCCCCGTGATCAGATTAAAAAGTGTCGTCTTTCCTGCGCCATTAGGTCCAATCACTGCTACCAATTCACCTTTTTTCACAGTCAAATTAGCACCGTTCACGGCCTTAAAGTCACCGAACGACTTATGTATTCCCTCAACACGAAGCATCTATACACTTCCCTTTTCAATCGCTTCTTTGGGCTGGGAGTGGAATTTTTCCAGCACATAGCCCCATACCCCTTCCGGAAGAAAGAAAATCAGTAAGATCAGTATGATCCCAAGTATGAGAGTCCAGTACTCAGTGTAGATACCGACAAAGGTCCTGAGAGATACCATTATTGTTGCCCCCAGAATTGGCCCGGCAAATGTGAACCAGCCGCCCAAAAGGCACATAATGAATATCTCAAGTGAGAGAACCCAGAACAGGAGATCCGGAAAAACTGAACCCTCCAGGACAACAAAAAGATCTCCGGCTATTCCGGCAAAAAACGTGGCGATAATAATGGCAATGAGTTGATGTCGTCTGACATTAACACCAATTGCTTCACATCGTTCCGGATTATCGCGGATGGCCTGAAGGGTAGCGCCAAATGGGGATTTGAAAATCAGATACATAACGATCAAACAGATTGCAAAGACAATCAAGATAAAGTAATAGACGCTGCTTTGTGATGTGATAAATGGAGGCATGGGAATTCCATGTATGCCATCATCACCGTTCGTAAGACGGTACCAGCGAAAAACGACAGCCCAGACCAATGATCCTAGCGAGATTTGGAGCATACCAAAGTACAGTTTTGAAAGCCTGACACAAAACCAGCCGATGACAAGTCCTGTCAGCGCTGCCATGAGGGGTCCAGCGATTAAGGCAACCCATGTAGGTAAGGGAGTCTTTGTCAGTATAAGTGCAACGGTATAGGCCCCAACACCATAAAAGACACCATGATGAAATTGAAACAGTCCCCCATGGCCCACAAGCATATTGAGGCTCATGGCCAACAGAGCTGTCTCGAGAATTACGGCAAGTGTATAGGTGTAGAATCTTGGAATTATTGGCGGCAGAATAAGCAGAACTACAAAAACAACACCTGGAAAAACAAGTGATCTAAGACTGAAAATACCTCTAACCAAATTAGGCTCCTTATGGAATTTCGTCTGAAATCTTATCACCAGACAGATTTAAGCATCCCTCTCGGTCGCCAAATCAATATGATTGCCACTGCAATGTATGGAAAAACTATGGCGAACTGTGGCCAGAACAAAATACCAAATGCCTGGCTAAGACCAAAGATAAGTGAACCTACAAGGGCACCCCACATGTTACCTAAACCTCCGATAGTGACGATAAGAAATGCTTCCATAATGATATCATGATCCATTCCAAGGCTAATGCTTGTGGTAGGGGAGACCAAGGCACCGCCCAATCCTGCAAGGAAACAGCCAAGAACGAATGCAAAGGCAAACACCCAACTTACGTTTATTCCTATTGCACCCACCATTTCCCTATCAACAGCCGCTGCACGGGCAATCTTCCCCACTTTGGTTTTGTTTGAAAAGAACCAGATACCAACGGCCACTAATGGACCAATAATGAGAATAAACAGGTTATACCGGGGAAAAGGGGATCCGAATATGGATACGGAACCCCGAAGCATGTCAGGGGCCATGATCGATCTGTAATCGGCTCCCCAGAAGATCTTTACCAGATCGCCCAGTATGAGCATCAATGCGAAAGTGAACAAGAGCAGCATGAGATGCTCCCTTTCGTAAAGATGGCAAAACAAAGACCTTTCCGCTATCAGCGCAACAACGGCCACAACAAAGGGCGCCAGGATCAATGCCATCCAAAACCCACCAGGGCCGCCACCCAAAAGATTGGAGATGGTAAATGCCGAAAAAGCGCCAATCATATACAGGGACCCGTGTGCGATATTTGGGACCCTGAGTACGCCGAGAACAAAGCTCATGCCGGCGGAAACGATAAACAGGATCATCGCCCGGCTGAGCCCCACAAGAAATTGGATGCCCAGTGCAGCAAATGTAAATGTTTGTCCAATTTCCACTGCTAAGAAGTCTCTTATAAAATTTTTCGCATTGTCAATAGATTGAGTCGTTGAGATTTGAAAATGAGCAGTCCTCTCTTAACTGCATCCCTTCACCTCTCAACGACTCATCGTTTTATTCAGTCCAACTTCCCCCTGGTTTGAGTCTACTAACGCAGCAGGAAGCAGACATCCTCTATTTCTTTCGCGATGCCATAATCTCATCGCATGTGGGCATTACCTCATTGCCGGTCATTGTCACAATGTCTGTGGAGATGACACAACCGTATTTGGCTGACATCTTGGTTACCCCCAGGTACATCGGAAGCGTCACTTGATGATCACAGGCTCGCATCTCCAGCTCACCCACGGGACTTGCAATCTTGAGACCCTCCAGGGCATCAATGAATTTTTCGGTGTTAACTGATCCGGCCTTCTTATACGCCTCAGCTATGAAATGAGCTGTAATGAATCCGTGAAATGCGGGAAAACCGGGAGGTCCTCCGTATGCAGCTTCAAATGCCTTAACAAATGCCTGGTTCGCTGGTGTCTTAGGATAATAGAAATGATAATCCATGGTACCCATTACACCTTCTGGGCCTTCCGCACCCAGGGGCTTCAAACAGGCATAATCGGTGCCCGTATGAATCCAAACCGGCACTTTTTGTGCCATTCCTGTTGCCTTGATCGCTTTCAAGATATTGGTCATGCTGCGACCGCCGGTGCAGAAAATGACGGCATCGGGTTTAGCCCCTAAAATGGTTGTAATATAGGGGGCAAGGTCGGGTTCACCCGGCTTCCACCAGGATTTTCCGATCATCTTCACTTCAGGTTTCAGAGCTTTCAGGTTTCTCCAGGCTGCATTCGCAATATCATGACCGTATGAATAATCGTCCCCGCCAACCCAATATTTCACATAAGGCTTTTTGGACAGGGCAACACCCCCGGCTTTTCCCGCCATGGCCGTATTTTCACCGGTTGAAAAGACATAACGATGCCCCTTTTCACCAGTAATTCTCTCGCTTTTCGCGATCCAAACCATAAATGGCACCTTTTCCTTCTTAGCGACCGCATCGGATACAGCCAATGCCGCCCCACTGTTGATGGTGCCCACAAGAACGTCAACATTTTCTCTCATCACAAGCTCTTTCGCCATATTCAGGGCAATATCCACCTTGAATTTGGTATCTCTGGTGGTAAACTCGATCTTCTTTCCCAGGACTCCTTTTTTGTTGATCTCTTTTAAAGCCAACTTAAAACCATTCAGGGCGTCGTTGCCAAATACAGCAGCCGGGCCGCTGTAACAATCTATGATGCCGACCTTTATGTTCCGTGCATCGGCCTGAGCCGGCAGCAAGATCATTGACAAGACAAAAAGGCTCAATACCAAGATAGAGCCCATCAGGAAAACTCTTTGCCTCACGCTACACAATTTTCCAGCCATCACTAGTCCTCCTTTTTTAACGGAACCACTTTTAAGACGCTTTTTTCCTCAATCTTTCCGCCCGGTTCGAATCTCAACAACTCGTTATCCCCCGCTCAAAATCCGGGACCTGTGACTTGATCTAGAAAGAATTCAACGTCTTGAAAATGGTTCGGAGTTAATAAACCTGCTTCCAAAAATATGCCGTTTCCCACCGGGCAGGAAAGGTTTTTGATCTAGATGGAAAATAGGCTGTGAAATCGGTGAGTTGTCCTCAGCTAATAGAGCGCCGTTTGGCGCGGACAGAAGCCGCTTTCATTTTTTCTGCTCAAATGGCCATCCGTGGTGTTAGAATATATGTAATATTCGGGTACCTGTCAACAAGTTAACCACTGCCAGGAAAACGATTCCCGGCAAAAGGATTACCTGGTGCGGCTTGATGATTTCAATTTCATGCAATACCGCATATCATAAATATCACAGCTGGAGGAGATTGTTATTGTATGGAAAAAATCCAGATCGATGGAGTGGATCTCCATCTGAGTCAACCGGATGCATTGCCCATGTCCTGGGTGGGCCAGCCGGAACTTGTCACCCAGGTCCTTGCCGCGTGGCTGGTTCTGGGTGAGAATGATTTCCCCCTTAATCCCAGGCTTGTGGGAAAACCGGGGGTCGGGAAGACAACCCTCGCCTACCACGCCGGGAAAAGCCTTGGCCGACCGGTCTATCTTTTCCAGGCCACCATGGATACACGGCCGGAGGACCTCATTGTAACTCCGGTCATATCGGAACAGGGGAAGATAAAGTACATGGCCAGTTCCGTGGTTTCAGCCATGATCAGAGGGGGAATCGCCATCATCGATGAAGGCAACAGGATGAGTGAAAAAAGCTGGGCCTCCCTGGCGCCGCTCCTGGACAGCCGACGGTACGTGGAATCCGTGGTTGCGGGAATCAAGATTCCGGCTCACCCTGAATTCCGTTTCTGTACCACCATGAATGACGACGCCAGTACCTTTGAACTCCCTGAGTATATCCACTCAAGACTGCAGCCCCGTATCTTCATCGACTTTCCCGAAAGAGATGAAGAACTCGAGATTCTGCGCGAGAACCTTCCCTTTGCCGACGAAGAGATATTGGAGTATGTGGTGGAATTCCTGCAGGCAGCCCATGAGGCGGATGAACGCTATTCTCCAAGGGATGGAATCAACATTGCCCGGTACGCTCTGAAACGGTTGCGAGATGGCCACGAGGGATTGAGCGATGCCGAAAAGGAGGAGGCAGCCATTTTCTTTCTCAAGGAGGCGGCCTCAATGATCCTGGACAGAACCGCGTCAGACTATTTCGGGGAAATGGTTGATGACCGGCAATTTGAAGAATAGCTTCACCTGGAAAAACGTTCGCCTCGTTCCCATCGTCCACAACAGGGTTGAATTCGCTGTTGAGGTACGCCGGCAGTTTGAAAGCTTCCGGCCGGACGTGGTCGCAGTGGAATGTCCCCTGACGCTGGAAAAAAAGATACTTCAAGGGGTTGAACGCCTTCCGCTGCTCTCGGTCGTTTACTACGAAGAAGAGGACGGCGCGTTTACCTACCTGCTCCTGGAGCCGACCGACGGCCAGGTCGAAGCGATACGATTGGCCCAAGCAGCCGGGATCTCCATCCGGTTCATCGATCGGGACACCGAGAGATATCCCTTGGATTTTTCCCCCATGCCCGACCCTTATGCTGTGAATAAAATAGGGCATTATCTTTATGCCAAGGCATACATTCGGATTCATGGCGGAGAAGAAAGATCGCCTGAAGACCTCCTTCGGGAAAAAACCATGGCCTACCATCTGCAGCACCTGAGCCGTACTGTGGACCGGGTGCTCTTTACTTGCGGACTCTCCCACCTTTCCGGAATACTGGAACTCCTTGAAAAGGACCAGGTCCAAGTGATCGGCCGCCGGGAAAGGGGGGGCGTCGGGATTGCCCATCTCCATGAAGATTCCAGTCGTGAGATCATGACGGAAATGCCTTTTCTCGCGGCCTCCTACGAACGGGCAAGAGCAGAAGGGACGTCCCTAGACCTTGACCGCCTGAGAGTAAACAACCTGCTCATGGACCTTGCCCGGAAAAACTACTGGAAACATGACAAGGAAGAGCTCTCCCGGTCCCAATTGAAAACCTTCCACACATTCAGCAGAAACTATGCCCTTCTCACCGGCGCCCTGGTACCGGATTTTTTTCAGACGGTTGCAGCGGCACGGGGAGTTGCCGATGACAACTTCGCCTATGAGGTCTGGGACCTCGGGAGCCGGTACCCGTGGCAGGAGGAAACCCCGGGATTGCCCGTTCTCAGGCTTCGCGGTGAAGACCTCTACCTGGACCAGAAGCGCTTTGCCTTTCATCGTCGTTTGAAATCCACGCGCAGACGGCTGGTGCCCCTCCCGACAAAAAAGAGGAGGAGGGAGCCGAAACCGGGGGAATGGAAACGCCAATTCGACCCTCGAACGATCTGTTCCTATCCCCCCGAGGACGTGGTTATAGAAGGGTTCGGGCGATATCTGCAGCAAAGGGCTCTCCAGATAAAAACCGCTGAAAACACCACCATTGAGCCCTTTTCCTGCACCATGGCGGAGGGTATTGATTTGCGGGAAACCATCCGTGACTGGGCCCGGCAGCAAATATACGTGAAGGTGGAGAAACCGTTCCGCGGAAAAGTGGGTTCCGTGGTAGTGATTTTCGATTCGGACCTTCCGGTCGGGGAAACAAATGAACAGTTTCCCTGGTGTGTCACCTGGTTGGGGGAGCACGCGCAGGAATCAGACATGGCTTTTTACAGCACGCCCGCTGGCCAGGTCATGGATGGTCCCGGCATATCCCGCTGCCAGTACGGAGGGTTCATGCTTTCCTATCCGCCCTTGCGGGTCTATGACATCTGGAAGGATCCCTACTTCCATGTGGCTCGAAGCAAGCCGGAAAGGCTCCTCATGGCAGCGCTGGATTACAGCGTCGAGCAGCACGTCGTATATGTGTCGGCCACGCTTCCCTCCGGTTGGTGCAGAAGCATCGCCGCGCGGCTGGGAAAAAAGATCATCTATCTGCCCATCAGCATGTTTTCCCCCGTGACCCTGAAAAAAATCAGGCAGTTCCACGTTCTGGACGGCCATCCGGTCAGGACCTATGCCCGCCATTATCTCTAGGGTTCCTTTTCGTATACGGTTGTTTTTCATCGATACACCACGCCTCTGAGGAATTTGCCCTAAAAAGGGAAAGACCCTACTCGCCTCCGCGCTCCCCGCGTCAGCAGGGAAAAGTGCGGCAATCCATTGCAGGGTGCCTTTGGTGGAAACATCTTTGTGGTGATAGGGGCCACTGAGGAACCGTTATGCGAGGATTATGGAGTGAAAGGACCCCTTTCAGGAAGCAGCAACGTAAAGGTGGTCCCTTTTTCCGGATCGGTCTCGAAAAAAAGCTCTCCTTCGTGTTCTCGAACGATTTTGTGGGTCACCGGCAGGCCCAGACCCGTTCCCTTATATCCTTTGGTTGTATAAAAATCCTTGAAAAGCTTTTCCTGAGTGTCGGCGTCAATCCCGGTCCCATTGTCCCTCACCCTGAACCTGACGCCCCACCCTGAAGGCTTGTCCGTCTCGACTTCCACCAGGGCATTCCCTTTTACGATGCCCTCAAGGGTACACGCATCAATGGCATTGCCCACCAGATTGAGGAGGCACCGGTGCAGGGCCGTCTTATCCATGGCCACCTTTTCACCGTCGAGGTTCGACTTCGCGACCAGTTGCACGCGCGAGAGATGGGCGCGGTCCGCCATAAGCTCAATGATCTCCTTCACCACCTCATCGGGATTCACCCATTCATATCGGGGCTTCCTCTCACTGGAGTAGATGAGCATATCCATCACGATATTTCCGATCTGGTCGATGTTTCTTTCAACCATATCCCAGCCCTTCCTCACCAGACCGTGATCCTGCTTTGACATGGCCGAGTCAATCACATAGGCGCCCCCACGAAGTCCGTTCAGGATATTCTTAATGTAGTGGGCCAGCCCGGAAACAGTCCGCCCGATGGCCGCCATTCTCATCGCCTGCTCTTTTTCCTTCTGAAGGCGGTGAATTTCCCGAAGGTCCTGAATGAAAACCACACTTCCCACTTCCTGGCCCTTTTCATAAAGCAGCGTCCCTGAAAACCTGAGAGGAATGATATCGCCGTTCTTATTCCTGCCGTGCGCTTCCAGGTTGATAATCTTCCCTACGGGTCCATGTTCGTGGCTGTAGAAACAAGCGCGAATAAGCTTGGCCGTGTCCGGAGATAGAATCTCCTGGTAGCTCATCTTCTCGATAATCTCTTCAGAGGTGTAGCCGAGGATCTCAGCGGCACCGCGATTGAAAATAACGATGCTTCCCGTTTCGTTCGTGGCAATGATGCCGTCGATCGAATTCCGAATCAGGTTCCGTGCGAACGCTTCTCTCCGTTTTATTTCTTTGGTCATTCTCACCCGTTCGGAAAAATCCTGGTACGTTATAATGGCGCCCTGCACCTCTCCCGAATCGTCCTTTATGGGTGCCGCATTGAAATAGAGGTGGGTCCCGTCTTTGCCCAGGTGAGGAAAAAAATGTTCTGCCTCAAAAGCGCCTTCAATGCCTGAAGACTTCCGTAATCGCATGCCCCGATACAGTTCCTCCAGTCTCTCGAGGTCCCCGTCAATAATCAAATCCGCGATAATGGGTCTTTTCTTGGGGAAAAAGGGTTCCCAGTGACGATCTGTTCCGATCATTTCAACAGCAGAGAAGCCGGTGAGATTTTCACATGCCCTGTTCCAGTAGACTATCGTGTGGTCTTTGCTGAGAACGAACATGGGGATCGGAGTTCCGTGGAGAATGCCTTCCGCTGTCCTTCTTTGCCGGGTAGCCTCTTTTTCGGATCTTCTAAGTTCCCTGGTCCTTGCTTCAACTTCTCTCTCCAGCTTTTCCGAATAGGCCTTCATGGACTCTTCCAGCTTTTTCTTCAAGGAGAGATCACGGGTCATCATCTGGAAGTGGTTTTCATCCCCTACCCACCGTATCTGACACTCCACCGGGAGGACAACCCCTGTTTTGGTGATAAATTCCATTTCCACGGGAACAAATCCGAGCACCTTCAGTCCATCCAGATGCGACTGGAAAATCGACTTGGAAGATCGCACGGCAAGGTCCGAAACAACCATGGTCTCCAGTTCCTCGGTTGTGTATCCCACCATCTGTCCCAGGGAAACATTCACCTCCAGAAGCTTTCCCGTGTCGTCAAAAAAGGCCAATCCTTCACGGGCATTTTGAAAGAGATCTCTGTATCTTTTTCGGGACTTCTCGAGATCAAGCTCAAGCTGTTTCCGGTTCGTGATATCCCGAAGCGTGATGAGCCAGCGGCTTCGATCGCCCTCGGCTGTATCAAGCTGGTTGTAGTCCGCTTCAAAATAAACAAGGTGTCCCTGCTGCAGCAGAGAAAATTCCTTGTGCCTGGAGGGGTCATCTCCAGGAGAGCGAAGGGGGCAAAAACGGTCTTCGCACGGCCCGCTCCTACAGAAGAGCATCTCAAAACAACTCTTTCCCAGAACTCCTTCACGGCTTGTCTGAAACTGGGAAAGGCAGGTCTGGTTGACAGTTATAATGCGAAAGTCTTCATCGACGAGCATGACTCCGTCGCTGAGATTGTCCAGGATAGCGGCGGTCTGGTCTCTTTCCGCCGCAAGGCGTTCTTCTCCCTCTCGCTGGGCCTTGATCTTTTCCTCCTCCAACCGGAGCATATCCCAGAAAAGGCGGGCAACGGTGTGATCCATGACCTGGATGGCCGGAGGAACCACCATCTGGATCTCGCGGCTGACAACGGGATTCCCGGTCAACTCGATGACAAGATTGAGATCTTTCAGCTGGAAGAGATCATGGAAGTCCTGGGTGGTATAGATATGCAGTGACCGGGCTTTTTTCAGGGCGGGAGCATCGGGATTGATATCCGCGATACCCACGAGATTCATTTGAAGCTGTCGGAGCCGGTCGCTGGTGATGATGTCGATGATGGCCAGGCAACCGGGACCTCCTCCAACAATGGCGACATTATATGCGTTCATCTGGCAATGAATCGAGTTGTCAGGGTCACCGGCGTACGTTCATGAACCGGCCGTACCCCATTGTTTTCCTCACCTAGAGAAGCTCCTTCACCAGCTTTAGGAGGCGCTGCGGGTCAACGGGCTTTTCTATGAATCCATCCGGTTTCGGAACAGTGTCGTCATCGGCACCCGGTGCCGGCTTTTGAAAAAAATGCTCAAGATCGATACCTGTCTCGCCCGAGACTCCCGTGACCATAATTACCGGCGTCCCGGACAGCTCTTTATCTGTTTTCAAGTCGTGCAAAAGGGAAATACCGCTCTTTTCGGGCATCATCAAGTCCAGCAGGATCAGATCCGGGCGCTCCGAAAGCGCTTTTTCATACCCTTCATAACCGTTCTGAGCCTCCAGGGCCTCGAATCCATGGTTATGAAGCACCGTGGATAAAAAAAGGACCACATCGGGATCGTCATCCACGATCAATATTTTCTTGGACATGTCGCGCCTCCGTTCAGGAATGAGTTTCAATGCAGAGAGTTATATCCCCCCTCCGGGGGCAAGTCAAGCCTCTCTCCTCTGAACCTATCGGCTCCTCTTCCCTCTGGCGGGAAACGCCGGGGATTCTCCCTGACGAACCGCAGGAGAGTTTACGTTCATGAGGGAACCGGTTCATTTCTATTGACATTAATGATCATCATTACCATCTTATAAACACCGGAGGGAAAGGAAAGCAGCCGAGAAATCGCCATGGCCCTTGATCCTGAAAAACAAACCCAGATTATTCTGGACAGCATCGCCGACGGGGTTTTCACGGTCGATCTCGACTGGAAAATCACTTCATTCAACAAGGCGGCTGAAAAAGTAACGGGCATTAGGAAACAGCAGGCCATCGGCCGGCAGTGCTGGGATGTTTTTCGGGCAAGTATATGCGAAACAAACTGTTCGCTGAAACAAACCATGGAAACCGGAAAACCGATCGTGGATGAGGCCATTTTTCTGGTAAATGCTGAAGGGGAACGGATTCCCGTCAGTATTTCAACGGGCCTCCTGCAGGAACCGGACGGCACTGTTATCGGAGGCGTTGAATCGTTCCGTGATCTGAGTGTGGTAGAAGAACTTCGAAAGGCACTGAACAGGCGCCACTCGTTCTTTGATATCATCAGCAAAAACGAAGAAATGCATCGACTCTTCAGAATTCTCGAGCAGGTAGCCACAAGCAACAGTACGGTTCTGCTGCAGGGTGAAAGCGGTACGGGAAAGGAATTGTTCGCGCGGGCGATCCATTCCCTCAGCCCGAGAAGAAACGGCCCCCTGGTCACCATCAATTGCGGTGCCCTGCCTGATTCCCTTCTGGAATCGGAGCTTTTCGGCTACAAGGCCGGTGCCTTTACCGACGCAAAGAAGGACAAGGCGGGTCGCATAGCCCGTGCCGAAAAAGGGACCCTCTTTCTGGATGAAATCGGAGATATTTCCGCCGCCCTTCAGGTAAGACTGCTCCGAGTGCTGCAGGATCGCATCTATGAGCCTCTTGGAAGCACCAAATCCCTGACCGCTGACGTTCGCATCGTGGCCGCCACCAATAAGGACCTTGAGGATCTCATAAAAAAGGGCCGATTCCGGGAAGATCTCTATTACCGGGTCAATGTAGTCAAGCTCTCTCTCCCGCCACTCAGGGCCCGAAAAGAAGACATTCCCCTGCTAGCGGACCATTTTATCAACAAATACAACCGGCTGAATCAGCGGGATATCAAGCGCCTTTCCCCTGAGGCTCTGGCTCGGTTGATGGCTCACGACTTCCCGGGGAACGTTCGAGAACTGGAAAATGTCCTTGAGTACGCTTCGGTGGTGTGCAAGAACAGCACGGTGAGCCCCGGGCATCTGCCCGGCTACCTCATTTCTTCCGAGACCGGTGCCATGGGACATGCTGAGAAACAGGCAGCCGAGCATTCCTCCTGGGAGGAAGTCGAGCGGGAGTTTATTCTGGGTGCTCTCAGAAAGACCCATTGGAAAAAAGCCGCCGCCGCACGGGAACTGGGAATCCATCCCACTACTCTGTGGCGCAAAATGAAGCGTCTCCGCATCGGGAAAAGCGCGCCTACCTCTTCCGAGCATGACGCATGAAAAAGCATTTTTTCATTGCAATAGCGCAAAATATACGGGGAAGAGACATTGCTTTTTTGCACTACTTTATCTGCCCAGCTTCCTGAATGACGTTCGTGCGTACGAATAAACCGCATAATATAAGATGGTTCCCTATCTTACGCCAGGAAGAAAAAAGGTGGCACGAATTCTGCTTAAATCAGTGTGTAGTGGTTGCATCACGAGCATAGAGGCGACCGCAAAACTGACGAGAAGGGGAAGAAAAATGAAAATAGCAGTAAGTGCCAGCGGAAACGACCTGGACGCGGTTATTGATCCGCGCTTTGGGCGGTGCGGTTATTTTATCCTCGTTGAAACAGAGGATATGGGGTTTGAAGTATTTGATAATGAAAACAGAGCCCTGGGAGGGGGCGCCGGGATTCAATCCGCCCAATTCGTCGCTTCAAAAGGGGCACAGGCGGTAATCACCGGAAACTGCGGCCCCAACGCGGTGCGCACGCTCAATGCCGCGGGTATCGAGATTCTCCTGGGGCAATCGGGAACCGTGCGCGAGGCAGTTGAACACTATAAACAGGGCCGGCTGGTAGCAACAAATGAAGCCAATGTCACCGATCACTACGGTTTCTCCGAGTCTGTTCCACCAATTGAAGAAGAAGGAAATACCGCCCGAGGTAGCGGACGCGGTGGAACTGGAAGCGGTAGGGGCATGGGCCGCGGCGGCGGTATGGGCCGTGGCAGAGGCATGGGCGGCGGCAGAGGCATGGGCGGCGGCATGGGATGTGGCAGCGGCAGGGCCGGCGGGCGCGGCATGGGGATGGGCTACGGCCCTGGTACCGATGCGGCAGGCACAGGAACCGCTTCCGATGAGGAACTTTCAATGCTGCGGGGCCAGACGCAAAATCTGCGCAGACAGATCGAGGCCCTCGAATCCGAATTAGAGCGCCTGAAAAAAGCAGGTGACCCGGAGCGGTAAGCCCATGAAGATCGCGGTGCCCTATTGGGAGGGGAAGATTTCTCCGGTCCTGGACACTTCCTCCAGACTGCTGGTTTTGGAGTTTGAGGGAAAAAAAGAGGTTTCCAGATATGAAATTGCGCTTACGGCGTGTGATCTCGGCCTGCGGTGCGATTCCATTCTGCAATCGGGCGCAGAGGTGCTCATTTGCGGGGCCATTTCAAGACCATTCTACCGCATGCTTACTGCAGCCCACGTGGACGTCGTCCCTTGGGTATCGGGGCAGGTGGAAGAGATTGTTTCGGCATATTTCGAACGGACATTGAACCGCGACCGGTTTCTCATGCCGGGCTGCCGATGGCAGGCAGAGGGTAACCATCGCGAAAGAAAAAGACGCATGAAACAGCATTGTCCTGACGGACAATGTACGGAAAACCAACAGAAAGAAGGGAGACAGGAATAAATGATGAACCAGGGACAAAGCTGCGGCGCTGGCGGCCAGCAAAATGAACACCAGAAACAGGATGGAGAAATCAGGAACAGACTTTCCCATATCAAAAACAAGATCTTGGTTATGAGCGGCAAAGGAGGCGTCGGGAAAAGCAGCGTCGCCGCCTACCTTTCAGTCGCCCTCGCCAAGCGAGGTTATAAAGTGGGGCTGATGGACGTGGACCTTCACGGACCGAGTATTCCGCGGTTGCTTGGGTTGAGGGGAACCATTCGCCCCGGAACCCAGGAAGCCAAGGCAAAACCCATCGAATACCTCCCCAACATGGCGGTCATGTCCATTGAACCGCTCATGGGGGAAGACAAGGATCAGGCCACCATCTGGAGAGGACCGCTCAAGATCGGCGTAATTCGCCAGTTCATCGCCGACATAGAATGGGACGATCTAGATTATCTGATTGTTGATGCTCCGCCGGGAACCGGGGACGAGCCTTTGACGGTGGCGCAAACCATCCCGGACGCCGAAGCACTCATCGTGACGACGCCCCAGGAAATATCCCTGGCCGATGTGCGGAAATCCATTCATTTCTGTCGGCAGGTCAATATGAAGATATTGGGTCTGCTGGAAAATATGAGCGGCCTCACATGCCCCCACTGCGGAAAAGTCGTGGACCTTTTTAAGACCGGAGGCGGCATGATCACCGCGAAACAGGAGCAGGTCGACTTCCTGGGAAGTTTGCCGCTTGAACCCCAGGTGGTTCAAAACGGAGACACCGGCAATATGGCCCTCCTCGACGGCAGGGAATCGCCCTTCGCCCAGGCCTTTTTTGCCATCGTGGACAAGATCATTGAAACGCACAAGGATAAGGTGAACTTCCCCATGACGGGCGGTGACAGCTCCATCTCTTCCCCAAAAAAGGAGAAGGGCAACCAAAAAACCATTGTCATTCCCGTTGCGGACGGCAAGCTCTCTCCTCACTTCGGACACAGTGAGGCGTTCGCATTCATAGAGACAGAACAGGGAAAGATCGTCGGCACTGAGATGAAAACGCCTCCTCCCCATGAACCGGGAGTCCTCCCCAGCTGGCTGTATGAGCAAGGTGCCGACGTTGTCATAACCAGCGGCATGGGGGAGCAGGCACAGCAAATGCTGCGGGAAAAGGGGATAGAGGTGATCCTTGGCGCTCCCTTGGACTCACCTGAATCAATCGCCAACCAATTTCTTTCCGGTTCCCTGGTCACCGGCAACAACGCCTGTGACCACTGAGAACTGAAAGGAGGACAAGCCATGGCACCGGACAAAAAAGGGCCTGGCGGCGGACGAGGCCAGGAGATTTCGGGACGCGGAAGAGGTATGGGCGGAGGTCGTGGCCTCGGCCCCGGCGGGGAGTGCGTATGCCCCCATTGTGGGGAAAAAAGCTCCCACGAGCGCGGAACACCGTGTTTTGAACTCAACTGTCCAAAATGCGGCACTCCCATGACCCGGGCGTAGCCGAGAAAAGCGGTTGATCCACGGCGAAGGGCGTGCGGCGGCGGACTTCATGGATCTCCGCCGTTCCACCACTCCTCGTATGCCCGGTCCCCGGAGCAAACCCCCTGGTAGAGTTCCCCTGTGTTGACGGGAGCCTTCGGGACGCAACCGGCTGCGCAGAAGAAATGGCGGAGCGCACCAACTGACACGAAAGGAGGCCGGAGGTCTGTTTGAACCTTCGAAGGCAGATATGATTATTAGTGTAGCGAGTGGAAAAGGAGGTACCGGGAAGACCACCGTGTCCACGAATCTTGCCCTGGCGCTGGAACGAGATGTGCAGCTCCTTGATTGCGATGTGGAGGAACCCAATGCGCACCTCTTTGTCCACCCGGTAATGGAAAACAGTGAAACGGTCACCACTCCGGTGCCGGTGGTGGATGAAACGAGATGCACCCTCTGCGGAAAATGCGCTGAAATCTGCCAATTCAAGGCAATTATCGTGATCGGGAAGACCGTCCTCCCTTTTCACGAACTCTGCCACAGTTGCGGCGGCTGCGTTGAGGTTTGTCCCGAGGACGCCATTACCGAAGCAGGGCGGGAACTGGGAATCATTGAAACGGGAAGCAGGAACGGGCTCCGTTTCGCCCATGGAAAATTGCGCATAGGAGAGGCCATGTCGCCCCCCCTCATCGCCAAGGTGCGCTCTCTCACCATACCGGAAGGGTTGACCATCATTGATGCCCCCCCGGGAACGTCCTGCCCGGTTATCGAAGCCATGAAGGGCGCCCATTTCATTCTGCTCGTGACGGAACCGACGCCATTTGGTCTGCATGACCTGAAGCTCGCAGTGGGGGCGGTGAGGGTGCTGAATATCCCCTGCGGTCTGGTCATTAACCGGTCGGATCTGGGTGACGATGAGGTGAGAAAATATGCAGAAAAAGAAAAGGTACCCATATTGATGGAGATCCCCTTTGACCGAAAGATCGCTGAGGCTTACTCCAGGGGAAAGACGATCATTGAGGCAATGCCCGAGTGGAAGCAGCGCTTCATCACATTGTATGAGACCATAGAAGCGATGGTGAAAAAGGAAGGAAGGCAGACTTCATGAAAGAGCTGGTTATTATCAGCGGTAAAGGAGGGACCGGGAAGACCAGTGTTGTCGCTGCCTTCGCCGCTCTGGCCGAAAACAAGGTTCTGTGCGACGCGGATGTGGACGCTGCCGACCTGCATCTGATCACAGCTCCTGAAATCCTGGAACGCCACGAATTTACCGGGGGCAAAAAGGCCATAATCGTGAGGGACAGGTGCACCGCGTGCGGGTTGTGCCGCGATTT
>Ga0316576_10000513_pt1 | contig 18187 bp, 15 predicted proteins | sample S0NA_FD_203075 | JGI IMG/M metagenome (GOLD analysis project Ga0316576, IMG submission 203075) | Rhizosphere microbial communities from salt marsh grasses in Alabama, United States - S0-2_050615r3r5 | ecosystem: Host-associated > Plants > Roots > Rhizosphere | place: USA: Alabama | collected... | reverse complement strand
AACGCGGGCAGGAGTTTCTCGGGTGCCGCTACCCCATCACATGCGGCGCCATGACCTGGATCAGCGATTACAAGCTGGTTGGCGATGTGGGGGAAGCCGGCGGGTTCGGCTTCCTGGCAGGCGGGAATACGCCGGTCGACCAGCTGGAAAAAGAGATCGAACGTCTGCACGAATACACGGACAAGCCCTTTGGCGTCAACCTGATCACGGTGTCTCCCATTTACAAGGAGCAGCTGCGCATGGTGTGCGACATGGCCTGTGACATGGTCATGTTCGCCGGTTCCATCCCCCGCGAACCGGAAATCAGGCTGGCCCAGGACGCCGGCGCCAAGGTTATCTGTTTTGCACCGACCGCTCCGCTGGCCCTCCGGCTGGTCAAAATGGGAACCGATGCCCTCATGCTGGAAGGGTCCGAGGCCGGCGGCCACATCGGTCCGGTCAGTCTGCTGGTTTTGCTTCAGCAAATCCTCTTCGAGATGGATGACGTCCCCATTTTCGCCGCCGGCGGCATAGCCACCGGAAGAATGATGGCCCACCTGTTGATGATGGGCGCCGCGGGAATCCAGATGGGCACCCGTTTTGTCATGTCTGAAGAGTGCAAAGCCCACCCGGATTTTAAAGAAAGCTTCAGGCGGGCCAAGGCGCGCGACGCTGTTGCGACCCCACAGTTCGACAGCCGGCTGCCGGTTATCCCGGTCCGAGCGCTCAAAAACAAGGGGACCGAAGCGTTCGGCAAGCTCCAGCTCGGCATCATGCAGAAACTGAAGGACAACAGCATAGACAACCGGCAAGCGCAGTATGAAGTCGAAAATTTCTGGGCGGGGGCGCTGCGCCGGGCCGCCATCGACGGCGATGTGGATGGGGGTTCCCTGATGGCCGGGCAATCCGTGGGGCTGGCCGACAGGATTCTGCCCATCAGCGGCATCATGGCTGAACTCGTCGGCGATGCAGAATCGGAACTGCAGCGTCTCAAGCAACTGCTGAATATTCCCGATGCATAGGGAGGTGCCATTTGTTTGCCGTCAACGAAATACTGGACATCGCCATCCGACTCGAAAAAAACAGCCGCAAGATATACCTCGAAGCAGCCGCCAAGACATCCGTTCCGGAAATAGAAACGGCCCTGGAATGGATTGCCGGCGAGGAATCCGCGCATGTTGACTGGTTCGAGGGCCTCAAAACGGAAGTTTCTCATCAAACGGATACACTCGCCCAGGAAAATCTGGACAGCAGTTTCCTGAATACGATTATCGGAAAAGAGGCCTTTTCGCTTGAAAATGTAGACTTTGCCGATATATGGCAGGTTTCCGAACTGATAGAGGTCTTTATCGAATCTGAAAAAGACGGGATCCTGTTTTATGAAATGCTCAAGGCGTTTGTCCTCGAAGAGGAGGCTCGCAACCTGCTGGACCGCATCATCGCCGAAGAAGACCACCACATAGAAACATTCAGGGCATTGAAGACCGCAGTTCCATCCCCATAAATACCCCCCGGTGATGCAACGGTGGCGTAACGGTGATCCGCCTGAATCCGATCTTTATAAGCTCCCCTGCTTTCTGTATAATAATAAATTATACAAATTATAATATTTATTACATTGACTTATAAAACAAGCGGTTCTATATGGCGTGCAGGCCGGCCCATACCGGATCGATTTTTTATGCTAATATTTTGATAACATTACTCATATAACTGCAAAAAACATACAACTGGAGGATCTGCAATGAACCGAGACCCAATGATCAGGAGAAAAACCTCGATCTCCTACAAAACGGAAGAAAAGACCGTCATGCGGGGATACAACCTGAGTGACCTGGCAGAGGAAGGCTACTCGTTTTACGACGCCATGTTCGTGCTCTTCCAAAACCGCATCCCGACAGAAAAGGAAGAAAAGATGCTCAAGTACGAAATGGGCGTTTTTCTCGAGCACTCCATGTCGCCGTCGGCGGTGGGCGCCATCGGGGTGAGTGCCGGCCGCCCGAATCTGCCCGTCTGCGTAGCTGCTGCAGTTTCCACCTTCGGCGGTGTCCACGGCCCGGGCGCGGCCCACGGCTACATGCTCAACAAGTATTTGAAGCGGGCCCGGGAGGAAGGTAAAACCGTAGACGAAATGGCCAAGACCCTGGTGGATGAATACATGGATGCCGGCCGCCCCGTCATGGGCATGGGCCAGCCCCAGCACATCGACAGCGACCCCAGGGCGGAACCGATCCATCTCCGGCAGGAAGAGCTGGAACTGGAAGGCGTGTATCTCGAATTTCAGCGGGCCCTGGAAAAGCACTTTCACGCCAGGCGCAAGGCCGAAGGGCGCTCCTATGTCGGCGTCAACGTCGTGGGGTCCGGCAACACGGCACTGATGGAAATCGGCTTCTCGCCCAATGCCGGGTGGTGCATCGGCAGCGTTGTGCGGGGGTTCAGCTGTGCGGCCCACGCCCTCTACAACATGAAAAAGGGACGCGCCTGGGGAGCATCCCGGAACGAACCCATGGTGCAGATGATCGACCTTTCCATGATCAAATACGTCGGTCCCGAAGACAGGATCGTTCCCAAAAAGGAAGAACAGCAGGAATACGCCAAAAAACAGAAGGAAGAGGGAGAATACAAACAATGGGTTATCTAGACAAGAAGAAAACAGACGCCCTGAACAAGGCCAAAAGGGAACGCGGGATCGGAAATCTTGGCAGCTCCAAGAATCCCTTCGACTACTATGACCGCGAGTACGGCACCGTGCCGAGAGACACCCAGAGAGCGCCTTTTCAGTGGGTTTCCGAAGTGGCCTATAAAAACGTGCACCGCATCGTCACCCGCGGGTACGACACCACCGAGATGATGGAGGAGGGCTACGGCGTCATCGAGGTTCTTTTCGTGGACTACCAGGCGCGCATCCCCACTGTCGAGGAGGGGCAGATGCTCAACTACGTCATGATCATGGCCCTGGAGGACGGGCTCTCCTCCCCGGCGGCCATCTCCAGGATAGTAGCCCGGTCCAAAACCTTCCTGACGCAGGCCTGCGGTGCTTCGATCATGGCCTTCGGACACGCCTACGGCGCCTATTCGGCCTTCGGCAATATGCTCGACAGCTATATGAAAATAGCCGTAGAACAGGATCTCTCCCTGGATGAGGCCGCCAGGATGCTGGTGGCGGACAAGCTGCATGACGAAGCCCTGGGAGTTTCGGACCTCATGCTCAAGGACCCCGCGGCCCAACGCATGATCGCCCGGGCTGAAAAACTCGGTGTGGCCGGAAAGTATATCGACTTCATCAAAGCGGTGGTCAAGGCGGCGCAGGAAGCTGCCGACACGCCGGTTGATCTGGACATGCTGGGCGCCACCGGTGCCACCATGCTGGATCTCGGCTTTACGCCCGAAGCCACCTGGGCCATCCTGGCGGTCACCCGCTCCTTTGCGGCCGGCGCCCACTATATCGAAGAGGTGGAGCGCCGGGGGACCTCACGCCTGGGCCAGCAGTTGACGCCCAAAGAGGACTATGACGGTCCTGAAGATCGACCGGTACCGCCCCTTTCCGAAAGGGCCGCCCATGCCAAGTCGTCCCTGTGCAAGACACCCGAAGAGTGGAAGGAACGTTTCGATAGCATGCAGGGCGTCAGGGGCAGCGGCTTCAGCATTGTCGAGGAGATTCAGGACCCCAGCAAAAAATCGGGTATCAAGAAAGTGGGGAAACTCTAACAGAAGGACGGAGGTAATCATGGAAGTCGTCAAACCCGTCAAGAGGAACGTACTGCTGAACCCGGGGCCGGCCACCACTAGCGACGCCGTGAAATACGCCCAGGTGGTGCCCGACATCTGTCCCCGGGAACAGGAATTCGTAGACGTCATGACCCGGGTCCGCCGCGACCTGGTGAAGGTGGTTCACGGAGATCCCGAGAAATACAGTGCCGTCATTTTTACCGGCTCCGGAACCATCGTGCAGGATGTGCTCGTGAACTCCCTGGTGCCGGAGGGCAAGAAAATCTGTGTTGTCAACAACGGTGCCTACGCGGCCAGAATGGTGGAAATTGCCGCTTACTACCACATCCCCTGCATCGACCTCAAGTTTCCCGCCACCGGTCTGCCGGATCTAACGGCCGTCGAAGAGGCCCTGGCAAAAGACAGGGACATTGCGGTCGTGGCTGCCGTTCACCACGAAACCGGCACGGGCGTCCTGAACCCCGTCGGGCAAATCGGCAGGCTGGCCCACGACAACGGCGCCGTGTTCGTGGTCGACACCATTTCCACATACGGCCTCATGCCCATAGACATCGAAAAAGAGAACATCGACTTTCTGATGTCTTCGGCCCAGAAGGGCCTGGCCGGCATGACCGGCGCATCGTGGACCGTTGGAAACATCGCCGAAATCGTAAAGTCGAAAGACTATCCGACGCGATCCTATTACTGCAACCTGTTCATGCAGTACGATTTTTTCGAACGGGTGGGTGAAATGCATTTCACCCCCCCGGTACAGACCATTTATGCGCTGCAGCAGGCCGCCAGGGAATATTTCGAGGAGGGCGAGCACGCACGCTGGGAACGGTTGACCAAGTGTTGGGAGGCGATTCACCGCGGGCTCGGGGAGATGGGCCTCAAATCGGTCATCGACCGGGAGATCCAGGGCCGCCTGGTGGTAACCGTGCAGGCTCCCGGGGACGGGCGCTTCGACTTCTTCAAGCTGCACGACTACTGCTATGAAAGGGGGTTTACCATCTATCCCGGCAAGATGTTCGGCCTGGAAACCTTCCGCCTGTGCAACCTCGGTTTGATCACCGAAAAGGACATCAGGAACTTTTTCGTGGTCGCCAAAGAAGCTTTTGAGGAAATGGGCTACGCCCTGCCGCTGAAGTAATGGTATCGGAACATGGCAATTGTCATTTTTGTGCCCTTTTTTGCCATTGTGATTTGATATTAAAACATATTTGAAAAACAGGAGAATGCATCATGGAAGACAATGTTCAAAAGATGTATGAACGTGCACGCAAGGCCTTCAAGGAGGTCGAATTCTGGCCCCAGGAAAAGGTCGACGAGATGGTCGAAGCCGTGGCATGGGAATTTCTGAAAGAAGACGTTCGCCACAAACTCGGTTACATGGCCGTGGAGGAGTCGGACATCGGCAACGCCGAAGATAAAAAGAACAAGATCAAAAACAAAACCCTGGGGACGCTTTATGACATGCGCGGCGCCAAGACCAGCGGCCTCATCGAAGAAAACAAGGCGCTGGGCATTCGCAAATACGCCAAGCCCATCGGCGTCATCGCCAACGTGGTGCCCTGCACCAACCCCGAATCGACCATCTGCTGCCTGGCCCTGAGCACGCTCAAAACCAGGAACGCCCAGATCGTGTCGCCGCACCCCAGAACCCAGAAAACATCCTACGAAACCGTGATGCATGCGCGCAAGGCCCTGGAAAAAATCGGCGCCCCCGCGGACTTGATGCAGTGCATCAAGAACACCAGCCATGCCAAAACCGCCGAGGTCATGGCCAACTGCGACTATGCCGTGGCGACCGGCGGCGCCGCCCTGGTCAAGGTGGTGTACGCCGCCGGGAAACCGGCCCAGACGGTTGGCGCCGGCAATGTGGTTTCCATTGTCGACGACAGCGCGGACCTGGAGGCTGCCGCCCACAAGATCAGGCTCTCCAAAATCGCCAACAACTCCGCTTCCTGTTCGTCCGAAAATGCCGTGGCCCTTTACGAAAGCATTTACGACGATATGCTCGAAGCCCTCAAGGCCGAAGGCGGCTACCTGTGCAGCACCGAGGAGCGCGAGACGCTGCGGAGCTACATGTGGCCGGACGGCAAGCACCTCAACCGCGACATCGTGGCCCGACCGGCCACCGTGATCGCCGAGAATGCCGGTATCGACGTACCCGCCGACACCCGCTTCCTGATGGTGATCGGTGAAAAGATCGGACCGGAGGACCGTTTCTCCGGCGAAAAAATTTCCCCGGTGCTCACCGTCTGGAAATGGTCCGATTTCGACGAAATGCTGGACCGCCTGGAAAAAATCCTCAAGTTCTCCGGCGAAGGCCACTCCGTGTCGATCCACTCGGAAAACGACGAACGCCGGGTGCAGTTGGCCCTGCGCGCCAATGTCGGCCGGGTGGTCTGCAACATGCCCCATGCCCATGCCAACAGCGGCGGATGGAACACGGGTCTGCCCACCACGGACACGCTGGGCTGCGGCACCTGGGCCGGAAACATCTTCAGCGGCAATGTCAACTGGCTCAACTTCATGAACTACACCCTGCTCTCCATCCCCAAGGAGGAGTATGTCCCCAGCGCGGAGGATCTCTGCGCCAATTACTTGAAAAAATGGGGAAATAATTGATTTTCAATGTGATGCATTGACGCTTTTAAGGACAGGGCGTTTCTAATGAAAGCCATATTGTTCGACTTCGGCCAGACCCTGGTCAACTCGGCCGACGGGTTCAAGGCCGCAGAAAAAGACGCCAAAGAAAAGCTGTATGCGGAATTAGACCCGGACGAGGTACCCTGGGATCGATTTCTCGGGGAATACCGCAAACGCCGCAAAGCCTTTCACCAGCAATCGAATTTCTCCCGGCCGGCCATCTGGCAGGCGGTCTGCGAACCGTTCGGCCTCACGCCGGACCGGGAGCGGCTGCAGGCCTGGGAAAGCGACTACTGGGAAACGGTCAAGTCCCTCACCACTCCCTTTCCCGAAACCATGACCGTTTTGGAAAAGCTGCGCGAACGCTTCCGCCTGGGGCTCGTCACCAACACCCAGGGGCAAAAAAACGCCGGCACCCACCGCCTTGCCCTCTTCCCCCGCCTGGAACGGTTTTTCGAGGTGGTGGTCGTTGCCGGCGAGGGAGGGGTGCCGCCCAAGCCCGATCCGGAACCATTCAACCAATGCCTGCAGCGAATGGACCTTGCGCCGCAAGAAACCCTCTACGTGGGCGACGACTGGCGCATCGATATCTGCGGCGCCCGGGATGCGGGCCTCCGCCCCGTCTGGCTCAAGCACCGCAGCGTCAAACGCAACTGGCCCGACGTAGAACCTTTCGAACCGACCATCACCGGCCTCGAACAGTTGTTAGACCTGCCGATAGATGACTGAAACCCATCCCGCCCCCACACATTTAGTATTTAAATTTTAGGGGACGTTCGTACCCTAAATGTATATGTTGTAATTATGTTAACCGCGCTAAATTAATTGGGCGTAAAGGTGAACTTTTGGCCGCCAATGGACGCTTCAAACATGAGGCCGCCTTTTGTGTGCACGAAAACGGCCATACCTTTGCGATAAACGGAGGGAGCCTGCTTGCCGGTGGCGGGTCCGGCGCTTACTCCGGCGGTCGTGCCCTCTGTTCCCGCCTTTGCCTGGACCCCCGCGGTGATGGCCACGGCCGACGCTGAGGCATCGAACTCGAAGTTGCCGCCGGTAAAATCATCGTACGCCCGTTTATCTTCAAAAAAGATGATTTCGCTGAAGACCTGGCCGCCCATCTGAAATCCGATGGTCGCCTTTACCAGCGAAACGCTGCCGGTAACCGTCCCCTTTCTATAAACCTGCCCTTTGCCAAAAGCGCCGCCGATACCGAAACCGCCTTTACCCACCGTTGGAAAAAGCGCATAGCCATAGGCATTTTCAAAAAACGGCTGCACGGATTCAGACGATTTAAACACATTGATTGTATCCTCATACTGGTCGGCCTTCACCGTACCCGCCAGTGCCAACAGAATAATTAACGATAACGTCGATATGAAATGTTTTTTACGCATGTATATCTCCCTTTTTCTACAATCAGCTGGATTCGTCGCTTCCGATAAGGCTCAAGAATCTACCCGCCCTTATATATCTCGTGAAAAACGGTGTGGTCAAGCACAAGGCTGCCGCCACTATATTATCGCTTAATTCAGGTAATGCCTCGTATAACGCGTAATGCCGAATTTTGACCGTTTCGCGACTTGCCAATACCGAGGCAACCTTGTATGATTTTTTTTTCGACCAACCTTAGAAACTGTCATGACAGCGATGGAGGGACGGCATGTTCGAATTGACAAAAGCACAGAAGCAGATTCAGAAGGCAGCTGCGGGATTTGCCAAAGGAGAGTTCGACAAGGAACTGGCCTATGAATATGAGAAGAACGGCAGGTTCCCGGAAAGCATCTGGAAGCAAGCCGCCGACCTGGGTTTTGTGGGTATCCACTTTCCCGAAAAATATTCCGGCGGCGGCATGGGCATGTTAGAGGCCGTTCTGGTTTCCGAAGCGTTCTGCCGCAAGGACGCGAGCATCGGCGGCGCGCTGGCCATGTCCACTTTTGGATCGGAAAGCATCCTCCGGTTCGGTTCGGATCATTTGAAGGAAACCTTTCTGCCGCCCGTTGCCGAAGGAGAAATGCTCCCAGCAGCGGCCTTTTCGGAAAGCCAGCGCGGCGGAAATTTCACATCCATCAAAACGACGGCCGACCGTAGAAAAGAGGAATGGGTCATCAGCGGATTGAAGATGAACGTGATCAACGGCCAGGGTGCCGGGTTTTATATCGTGCTTTGCCGGACCGGGGAGGAAACGGAAAATTCCGCAGATGGCATCAGTATGATCGTTGTGGAGGCCGACCGCCCCGGCATATCGACCGAAGCCGCCGGAAAAAAGCTGGGCGGGAATATGACGGCAACATCCCACGTGTCCTTCGACAACGTCGCGGTATCAGCCGACAACCTGGTGGGCGTCGCCGGGGCCGGCATTGCCCAACTGGAAACCTTCCTGTCGGAAAGCAGGGTTCTCAGCGCCGCCCAGTCCCTGGGCACGGCTCTTGGATCCCTGGACCGGGCCATGGACTACATCAAGGAACGGGTGCAGTTCCAGCGCAAACTGGCCGCTTTTCAGGTGACACAACACAAGATCGCCGACATGGCCACCAAAATCGAACTGGCCGAGCTGATCACCTACAAAGCCGCCTGGACCCGGGATCAGGGGCGCATGGACCACAAATTGAATTCCATGGCCAAATTGACGGCCGCCAGAACCGCTATGGAAGTGGGTGCGCAGTCTATCCAACTTTACGGCGGTTACGGTTATATGACCGAATACGAGGTCGAACGCTACTACAGGGAAGCCAAAGCCGCTGAGCTGCATCTGGGAGCCAGGGACGTTCAAAAGGATGTCATTGCCAGAGCAGTCATAGGTAAAATCAAATAGCAGGGGGACGCCATGAACATATTGAACTACACAGAGGATCATCACCGCTTTCGTAAAACGCTTGCCGAATTTCTCCAAAAGGAGCTCGTGCCCCAACGCGACCAGTGGGAGGAAGCGCACATCGTTCCCAAGGAAGCCTGGAAAAAGATGGGCGCAGCAGGATTTCTGGGCACCAGTGTCCCCGAAGCCTACGGAGGCCCCGGTCTGGATTTTCTTTATTCGGTCATCGTATCCGAAGAACTGGGCAAAGCGGACCTCAACGGATTGGCGGCAGGTTTGCACAGCGACATCGTCGTCCCCTACATCGTTTCCTTCGGCTCCGAGGAGCAGAAAAAAAAGTATCTGCCCGGCTGCGTTTCCGGCGACATCGTCACCGCCGTAGCCATGACCGAACCCGGCGCCGGCAGCGACGTCGCCTCCATTGAGATGACTGCCGAGCACGAGGGCGACGAGGTCGTGCTCAACGGATCCAAAACCTTCATTTCCAACGGCATCAACTGCGACCTGGTAATCGTGGCGGCTAAAGACCCGGGTGTGGAGGACCGGCACAAGGCCGTGTCCCTGTATCTCGTCGAGGACGGCACCCCCGGATTCACCAGGGGTCGCCAATTGGAAAAAATGGGGGGGTATTCCCAGGACACTGCCGAGCTCTTTTTTTCCAACTGCCGTATCCCCAAGGAGAACCTCCTGGGAGAGAAAGGCGCCGGATTTATCATGCTGATGCAGAAGCTTCAACAGGAGCGGTTGGTCTGCGCCTTCATGACGGTCATCGTTGCGGAGCTGATATTGGAAGAGGTCATCAATTACTGCCGTGCCACGGAGGTGGACGGAAAGCCGTTGGGCAAATACCAGCAGGTGCAGTTCACCATCGCGGAAATGGCCACCGAAACCAGAATGAACCGGGCCCTGCTGGATGCAACCATCAAGGGACACATGGAAGGTCGGGACGTGATCCGCGAGACCATGATGAGCAAGTATGCCAGTTCAGAAAGCCTGAATCAGATGATCGACCGGGTCTTGGACCTGTTCGGAGACTACGGCCTCCTGGAGGCCAATTTCCTGGTGAAGGTTTTCCGTGACGTGCGCGTGATCACCATCTTCGCCGGCACCACCGAAGTCATGAAAACCATCATCGCCAAATCGCTTGGGTTATAACAATACGCATGTTCTGTCGGCACAACGTGTGCCGACAGAACAGGTCTATTGCTCGGCCATGCGTTTTTCTTCGTCACGAATTTCCCGGCGCAGGAGTTTGCCCACCTTTGATTTCGGCAGCATGTCCCTGAATTCGATGTACTGCGGCACCTTGTAGGAAACCAGTGATTTGCGGCACCACTTGATCAGTTCGTAGCCGGTGATACCCTTGACATCTTCCTTGAGGACCACGAAGGCCTTGATGCGCTCGCCCACCATTTCGTCCGGCAGGCCCACCACACACGCTGCCACAACCGCGTGATGCTCCTGCAAAACCGCTTCGATTTCCGAAGCCGACACGCGGTAGCCCTTGTGTTTGATCGTGTCGACGGTCCGGTCGACGAAATAGAGATTGCCCTCCTCGTCCCTGGACACCACGTCGGCGGTCCGGTACCATGTCCGCCCCTCGAGTTCGACAAAGGCCGCCTCCGTTTCCTCGGGTTTGTTGATGTAGTGCCTGACCATGTGCTGTGACGACACCAAAAGCTCCCCGGGTTCCCCGGGTGCCACCGGCTCCAGAAGCACGGGGTCGACAACCTTGATGGCTTTGCTGGGAACGACGCGGCCGATGCTCTTGGGCGGGTTGGCCATGTCGGTGGGGCACATGGAAACACCCCCACAGGTCTCGGTGGCGCCGTATCCCTGGTAGATGGGTTTGCCGAACCTGTCCTCCCAGCGCTTGCCCACCTCGGTGGGCAGCACGTCGCCGGCACTGTACCAGTAGTCGACGGAATGCATATCATACTGGTCCAGACGGTCGTGTTCTAGAATCATCCGGTAGAGGGTGGGGACGCCGATCATGGTCTTTGCTTTGAAACGCTGGATCGATTCGAATGTGGCGTCCAGGTTGACCTTGGGTTGGACCAGCAGCGTACCGCCCACCAGCAGCGTTGCCAGACTGCACGTCTGTCCCAGGATGTGAAACAGCGGTGCGTTGGCCATGATCACGTTGTCCTCGGCCGGGAAGAGCGGCTCACTCACCCGGATCTGTTCCTCTGCGGAAGTTAAAAAGAGGTCGTGGGTGATGGGCACCCCTTTAGGATGTTTGGTCGTACCACCGGTGTAGAGAATCTCGGCTATGTCGCACCCCCTGCGTTCAGGGAGATCCAGATGGCTGCCTGAAGCGCCGGCATGGGTCCTGATGAGCTTGCCCATTTCGAAGGTGTTTTCATCGAGAATGGTTCTGCCCCGGGGCACGATATCGAAAAGGTAGCCGAAAAGGCGTTTCCAGGCCGGCAGCATCTCGGCCATGCGCGTGATGACCACCGTTTTCAATTTTGTTTCCGGCAACACCTTTTTGACGTAGCCGAAATTGGTGTCCGCACAAACGATGGCCTCGGCGTCGCTGTCGTTGGCGATGTATTCCAGATCGCTGGGCGTATAGATGGGCGTAACCGGGACGCAGACGCCGCCGGCCCGTTGAATCCCCAGCCAGGCGATCACCCACTGGATGCTGTTGGGCGCATAGATGATTACCCTCTGGCCGGAGGTAAGCCCCTCGTTCAGCATGGCGGCGGCAAAACCGTCCGCCAGTTCCCGGATGCGGCCGTAGGAGTAACGGGTACCCAGGTAGATAACCCCTGTGTGTCCGGCGCGCCTTTTGACCGTGGACATGAATCGCGTTGCTATGGTTTGGTTATCATGCATCTATCAGACCCCGAAATATGCGGCTTTGATTTCAGGATTGTTCATCAGTTCGGCCCCGGTTCCGGCGAGGGTCAGCATCCCGTTTTCCACGACATAGGCCCGGTCCACCACCGGCAGCACCGGTCTGGCGAACTGCTCACTCAACAAAACGGTGATGCCGTTTTCCCTGTTCAGCGCTACGATCGCATCCATTACGGCCTTCTGCATCATCGGGCTCAGGCCCAGCAGGGGTTCATCCAGCAGCAACAGCTCGGGTCGCACCACCAGGGCCATTCCGATGGCCAGCATCTGCTGCTCGCCGCCGCTCAGGAAACCGGCCCTGCGCTTCTGCAGCCTGGACAACGGCGGAAACATGTTGAAAACATACGCTATGGTTTCCTTAACTTCGGCCTTGGAACGCAGGTAGCCCGCTATTTTGAAATTTTCCAGGACGCTGCTCTCCGGAAAAACCGGATGCCGCTCCCGGGACAGCACGACGCCTCTTCGGACCCTATCGTCCGGCGGCATGTCGGTAATTTCCTCGCCTTTGTATGTGATGCTTCCGTAGATGGTGATGCGCTCGCCGCCCTTTCTCTTCTCCTTGATACGCATATCGATAATCAGGCCGGACACCGTATTCATCAGGGTGGTCTTACCGGCGCTGTTGGACCCGATCAGGCCCACGATCTCCCCCTCGCCCACCTCGAGACTCAACCCGTTCAGGGCCAGGGCGTTTTCGAAAAATACCATCAGGTTGTCGATGACCAGCATTGGAAACCCTTACTCGATCAAATTCATATTAGAGCGACGAAGTCGCGTTTCATAAAACCGCGGCACACGATTTTATTCGTTTTCCGTCCCCAAGTAGGCGCTCTTGACAGCCTCGTCTTCCATGACCTCCTCCGCAGGCCCATCGGCTATTTTTTCGCCGTAGTTCATGACGATCACGCGGTCGGCGATGCGAAAAAGCTCCTTGAGCCGGTGTTCGATCATGATGATGCTTTTTCCGGTCAGGCGAATCTTCTCGATGATGGGAACGATGCCGGCAACTTCGGCCAGGCTCAGTCCCGAAAATAGCTCGTCCAGGATGTACAGGTCCGGCTGCATGGCGATGGCCTTGGCGAGTTCCAGCCGCTTCAGGTACCCCTGGGGAAGGGATCCGGCGACCTTGTATGCCACCCGGGCGTCCCTCTCGAACCCCACCTCCTCCAAAAGGTCCAGAGCCACGGCGTCCCGGTCGCCGTAGCTGCCGCCGGCGAGCATCTTCATGCGGGGCGAGTACAGGGGAACGATCATGTTCTTGTAGGCCGGCAGCTGGTAGAACGGCTTGACCATCTGAAACGTCCTGGCAATCCCCATGCGCACAATCTTGTACGGCGGCAGGTTGCTGATTTTCGTCCCCTTGAAAAACACCTCGCCCGAGCTGGGCTTGACAAAACGGGTGATCAGGTTTACCAGGGTGGTCTTTCCGGAACCGTTGGGGCCGATGACACCTAAAAGCTCGCCCGGCATCAGATCGAAGCTGACCCTGTTCAGGGCGAGCACCCCTCCGAAATTCTTGCTGAGGTGGGAAACGCTGAGAATCGGTGCGGTCGTCATTCGGCCACCTCCGCCCAGCGTTCGAACTGGTGATACTTCCGCTGAATGTAGTGAAAAATGCCTTCCGGAAGGGCCACGATGAAAATAACCAGAAAGGCACCGTAAAAAACGATGCGCAGCCCGCCGAACCCGCGCAGCACCTCAGACAAGGGCACCAGGATGAAGGCACCGAAAGTGGCCCCTGCCAGCGTTCCGGGACCGCCGACCACTGCCGCCGCAATGGGCAGAATGGAATAGTCCAAAGCGAACACGGGCATGCCCACGAACATGTACACGTGCGTCATAAAGGCCCCGCAAAACGCACCGATGACCCCGGCGATAAAAAGCGATTGGGCTTTAAACCAGTAGATGTTGATGCCCGCATTGATGACCGACCGGTCATTGTCGTTGATGCCTTTGAGCACCAGGCCGTAGTCGGAATTCATCATTCTTCTGAAGCCGAAAAGGGCGCATAGCAGAACGATCACGATCAGGTAGAGTTCAACCCACTTGGAAGGCAACGGCGTCATGCCGCTCAGGCCTTCCGTGCCGCCGAAGATCTTGGTGGCCTCGACGATTCTGACCAGAATCAGCGGAATGATCAGGGTCACCATGGAAAAATAGATCCCCCTCAAGCGCAGCACCGGAAGCAAGATCACGGTGCATATCAACCCGCCCATGACGGAAGCGATGGGAATGGACAGCATGGGGGACAGACCCCAGTAGTGGTTCATGACGCCGGAGCAGTAAGCGCCGACACCGAAAAAGAGGGCCTGCCCGAGGGATACCATACCTGTCTGGGCGATAATATCCCAGCTGATGGCCAGAAGGGCGACGACGGCCACCGAAAGCAGCACCTTCTGCCAGTAGGGGTCCAGCAGTATGGGAAGCGCCATGCAAGCGACCACCGGCAGCACACGGGGTGCCGCAAGATAAAGCATTTCCCGCCAGGAGAGCAGCGCGAATATGTCCGATGATCGTACCTTGATACCCCGATCGATGCGCTCTTTGCGTTTCTTCACCGGCGCCTATATCCTTTCTTCCAATTCCTTTTGTTTTCCGAAAAGTCCCGAGGGTTTGATGACGAGAACCAACAGGATGGCCGCCAGGCTGACGATCATCGTCCAGTGGCTGCCGATGTAGGTATCCGTAAACCTTTCCGCAAATCCCACGATAAAGCTGGCGACAATGACACCACCGGTGCTGCCCAACCCCCCGATGATGCACACCGCAAGGGCTTTGATCAGTACGTCATAGCCCTCTCCGGGTGCGATGCTCCCCAAAGGGATGATAAAGAGAGCCGCCAGAGCGGCAATGCCGGCGCCGAAGGAAACGCTCAACATGGCGATCCAATCCGAGTCGATGCCGAAGGTCAAGGCCGTGCGTTCGTCCTGGGCGATCCCCCTGAAGGCCAGGCCGATGGCAGTGTGGTGGGTAAACCACCACAGGGCCATAATCAAAACGGCACTGAAACCCAATATGGCCAGACGCTGGAAATCGACGTAGGTTCCCGCGATGATGAAACTTTTATCCAGGAATACCGGAAGCGTGTACTCGAAACCAACCCAGCCGAAATAGCTGAACAGTTCCAGAATAGCCAGGCCGATGCCGAAAGTCGCAATCACTTCGGACAGAGCCTGCCCCCGCACGCGCAGCAGAACGAAGCGATAAATCAGGGCTCCGAGAAGCACATTGGCAATCACCGCCAGCGCCACGGCCACCGGGTAGGGAAAGTGGAGCAAGTTCAGCATGCCCCACAAGCCGTAGGCGGCTAAAACGTAAAAGGCCCCGTAGGCAAAATTGGCCACACCGCTGATGCCGAAAGTCAGGTTGAAACCAATGGCCATCAGGGCCAGGATGGCGGTGTTGATCAGGGCATACAAGGATGTGCCGATAAGCATGAAATAGTTCTCTCCCAATTTAAAACCCCCCGCGCTTTAAAAAGCGCGGGGGCATTTTAAATCTATTTAGCTGATTTCAAACCGGCCGGCAGCTGGATTTTGCCCTCGGCAATGGATGCCGGAAAAACAATGGTGCGTTTGCCGTCTGCCGTCCATTGAAACACCGTCGAAACACAGGTCTCTTTAGGATCGAACCCGTAGACGGCCTGATGCCCCTCGTCATACTTGACGCGGCCGATAACGCCCATGCGGTCGGTTTTCTCAAGCTCCGCCACGATTGCATCCGGGTCCAAGCTTTTGGCCCTCTCGATGGCTTCCTTCAGGATGTACACCGATTCATAGGCCGGCGCCGGACCGTGGCCGGCTTGCATCTCTTTACCGTATGTTTTCTTATACGCATCATAAAACACCTTGGAAGGCGGATACATGTCGGACGGCATGGCGCTGCCGAGCTCGAATATCGTGTTTATGGCGCCGGTAATTTTTCCGTCGAATGTTTTCCAGGCTTCGGAACCGGCCAGGGGGGAGATAAAACCGGCCAGAACCGCCGGGACCTTCATGGCGTTCCACTGTTTGACCAGCGTGCCACTCTGGGGCATATCGAAAATGGGCATGATGACCTGGGCACCCTTGGCTCTCGCTTTCATGAGGCTGGAGGAAAAATCGGATGTTCCGGTGGGAAACGCCTCCATCTCGAGCACATTCCAGCCTGCCTTGTCAAAGTACATTTTCTTGACAAACCCGGCCGTGGCCCTTGCCCAGGCAACATCCTGGTGCAGCACGTACACTTTGTCGAATCCAAATTCCTTATTGATCAGCGCCATCGTGCCGGCCAGGTATTTCACCAGGTGCACGGCATTGAGACAGGTCCGGAAGACATATTTGTATTTCTCGGGGTCTTTCTTGATTTTTGCCTCAGAGCCCGGGGACATGGCAATCGTACCCAACAACGGCACTTTGTATTTGGCGATGATGTCCATCCCCGCCATCAGGGCTTCGGAGCGAAAGGGCCCCACGAGCAGAGCCACCGGTTTTTTGGACAGGATGATTTTTTCGAGTCCCAGCAATGCCTCAGGCACCGGTACGCCGGGGGCTGCATCCCGTATATCCACTGACTCCACCGCAAACGGTCTTTTGGTGCCGCCGACATCGACACCACCCTTGGCGTTGATCTCGTCCACCGCCAGATTGACGGCCTTCAAGGCTTCCCTGCCTTCCAGAAACCCGGTTGACGTGGGAACGCCGATGACGACGGGCTCCGCGGCACCCGCACCCTGGACAGAAATCATCCCAACCGACACTGCCATTAACAAAACCAGAATCACGCTTACATACCGTTTCATGTCGTCCCTCCTTTTAATGAAAAGAAACACGCCGTTTGACGCCGGACACCGTGGTCAGTCACAGGGGGGTGAACAACCGGTGGCAAATGAATCATCCTCATTTATTGAGACAGTCATATGCTCATACGTAAACTATTTTTTCAACCCTTGAAAGAAAATTGTTTTGGGACCGGCCCATCCGGCAATAAAATGTCAAATGAAATCACCGGTCGCTCTTATTGTTGAAATTTACGTTCACCGTACATACGTTAATGAACAGTTCAGATAAATCCCGAACATTCCGGAGACAACCACGTCTTCCCGTCATCGAGACAGGCAAAGGAGAGCGAATGCAGTTGTTCAAGATAATGGCGGTTTTCATAACCATGCTTTTCCCCGTTGCCGTTTGGGGAGCGGAAATCACGGTCGTACTCGACGTCACTATCGACCCGGCCGCCGGGCACCTCTCGGGGAATGCCCACCTTTATGGCGCACCTTCCGGTCAGGTGCGGCTGGCAGTAGACAACCTGGAAAACGTCACGGTCGATGGGAATGAGGTCACACCGGCGCCCGATGATACTGTCGTGGTGGCAACGGCTGTCGGTAAATCCACCGTGATCCGCTACGAAGCGGCCTTCGACGCAGCGGTCGGGCAGCGGTCCGGCAATTACATGGATGCACGCAACGTCTTCCTGATGGCGGGTTGGTATCCGGCACCCAGGGAAATGGCGCGGTATACGCTCTCTGTGACCCTGCCGGAGGGGTTTGCAGCGGTGTCGGAAGCCGAAAGCGTGACAACCGCCTCAGCCGGAGGGCTGACCACGCACCTCTTTCGTTTCGACCACCCCCTGGACGGATTGCACCTGGCCGCGTCCGCAAATTATGTCGTCAACAAGGCCGAGCACGACGGCATTTCCATCGAGACCTATTTCTTCGAGAAGGACGCTGCCCTGGCAGACACCTACATCGACGCCACCAGGCAGTACCTCGATTTTTATAACAGCACCCTTACCCCCTATCCCTACCGGCGGTTCGCCATCGTGGAAAACATGCTGCCCACCGGTTATTCCATGCCCACCTTCACCCTGCTGGGAAAACAGGTGGTAAAGCTCCCTTTTATCGTCAAAACCTCCCTGGCCCATGAAATTGTGCACCAGTGGTTCGGCAACTACGTGTACATCGATCATAGCCAAGGCAACTGGGCCGAGGGATTGACCACCTATCTGTCCGATTATCTCCTCGAGGAAAAAAAGGGTAGCGGCGAGGCCTACCGCAAACGGGTTCTGGTGGAATACGACGCTTACGTCCACGACGACAATGCCATGGCCGTACGCGATTTCCACTTTCGCGGGAACAAGGCGCAGGCGGCGGTCGGCTACGGCAGGGCCGCCATGTTTTTCCACGGGCTGCGC
>Ga0316576_10000512_pt1 | contig 18204 bp, 15 predicted proteins | sample S0NA_FD_203075 | JGI IMG/M metagenome (GOLD analysis project Ga0316576, IMG submission 203075) | Rhizosphere microbial communities from salt marsh grasses in Alabama, United States - S0-2_050615r3r5 | ecosystem: Host-associated > Plants > Roots > Rhizosphere | place: USA: Alabama | collected... | reverse complement strand
TCGATCACCATGAAAGGAGACCGGTTTATCCGTCGGATCAAGGCACGAGATGATGTTCTGCTGGTTACGGTGACGCCAAAAGATCGAGATAAACTGGTAAGTCTGTATTTGACCAACCAATTGACCCCGATGTACGACCTCTGATCTCTGACTTCTGGTTTTCAAGCCCTTAAACTTCGTTTTCGGGTTCCTGTATGCACATTTTTCTGTGCAATCTATCCTTCCGCTTGCTTTATAGTCCTCCTTGAAATAGAATTTTTCTAACGCCACCGTATCGATTATTTCCTCTAACTTTAAGATTTAAAAGGATTTTTATTATTTAATAAAGATTCTATGGAATAAAATGAAAAATATATTGGTTTGGCATATAATTTGAACCCAAATTGGCCGGGGGTTGGAAAAGATCTGTAATTATTTCAACTTTCATGACGATTCAAAGGAGAAACTAATGAGAAAAACAATTGTTATGTCAATTGTGATGTGTTGGTTGCTTATCCCTGGATTGGCAATGTCCCAATCAAGTTCGAACCCAGACGATTGGACCGGTAATGTGAATATTTTCTTGGGTGCGAAAATGCTCGACAAAGACGATTGGGAGCCTGTGGACGAACATTTTGAAGCAGGCGTTTTGATAGACTTCAAACAGAAAAGCTGGCCCGTCAGCATTGCCATGGACTTTCTGCGTTCTTCGGATAAAGAGGACATTAGCGTTGCTGTGTTAAATTTTGGCACATTTGGCATTGACCTGGAAGGCAACACCACTGAATTTAACTTAGGGGTCCGAAAAATATGGGATAATCTAACAATGGTTCATCCTTTTGTTGGAGGTGGCCTTGCTGTGATAAATGCAGAAGTTAAAGGAACAGCTTTGGGGGTTTCTGTTTCCGACGATGATACCGGAGTCGGGTTATGGCTTGAGGGCGGCGCATATGTCACCTTGAGCGAGCACTTTAACATCGGAGCTGAAGCAAGATGGTCAAAGGCTGAAGTCACTTTGTTCAATGTAGATGGTGAAGCCGGGGGGTTCCATGTCGGGGCGTTGTTAGGATTTCGTTGGTAGGACCCTGATGGGATTGATAATTGTTGATTGAAAATTGAGGATGTCGCTTTCAGCTTTTGTAGCTGGCACGCTCTCTCGGAGTTGTGGGCTATATTATCCTGAAACAGGGAATTTAATTTTTTGTTTTTCCCCTTAACGAAAAGGAAATTCAAAAAGATGGCACGCATTCTTATTATAGACGATGAACCCATCATACGAGATGTGCTTAAAGACATATTAGAGCGGGAAGGGTGCGAAATAGTCGCTGCTTCTGATGGAAAAGATGGAATAAAAATCCATCAGGAGAATCCGGCAGATCTTATCATCACCGATCTTATTATGCCGGAAAAAGAGGGGATAGAAACCATTATGGAACTTCGTCGGGATTCCCAGGATGTCAAAATCATTGCCATGTCCGGAGGCGGGAAGATTGATCCCAATACTTACCTCCAAATCGCCAAAACCGTTGGCGCCGTGGAAACCCTTGCAAAACCTTTTGATCTAAAAAAGTTATTGAAAACAGTCCAGGAGGTTTTGGAATAAATATAAAAATCGATGGGAATATCTTAACTCCTGACTTCTGGCTTTATCCCCTGACACCCGACCTCTGACACCTGAATCTTTTTATTGAATTCATTTAATATTTTTGCTTAATGAATAACTATTGATGATTTCTTTCTGATACCGCAAAAATTTGCTCATCTCCTGCTGCAAAATAACAAATTGATATGAAACCGTTTATTTCATATCCGCCTGATGGATTAAAAGTGTCCCAATTTGTAGGAGCTTATCAAAAAGAAGAATTCCACATAATATTAATGTTGGAACACCAATGGGAACGAACACACTTAGCAAAGAAAAAGACATTTCACATAATCGCCGGTTTGCTCCAGACGATGGAGCTATTTGGGTCGTCCTTGCCGTTCTTGTTGGAATCGGTGTCAGAGGGTACTTTTTGGCGCAACCGATGAGATACGATGAATCGTTTACATTTCTCAATTTTATTAGCCGTGATTTCAAATACCTTTTCTTTTATCCACTACCAAACAATCATGTCCTATATAGTATCTTAGCAAAAGTATCGATACTCATTTGGGGAAGCCATCCCGTATCGATAAGACTTACAGCCTTTTTGGCTGGTATCGCATTAATACCACTGGTCTATGTTCTTTGTCGCAGACTAAACAATCAGCAATCGGGAATTTTTGCACCAATTGCAATCGCCATTTTTCCATATTTCATCTTCTATTCCACCAATGCTAGAGGATATACGCTTCTTGTCTTATTCACATTGATTCTCGCCTTGGTGGGAGCGAAAATTGCTAAGCAACCGTCAATATTACAGACTGCCTTGTTCTCCCTAATAGCTGCTTTTGGCATGCTAACAATACCAACCATGCTATTCCCAATCGCAGGCATATTCTCTTGGGTGTTTTTGCTGCTCTTTATTAACGGCCACACTCAAAATGTTGTCTTATCTAAATTTGCAATTCCTGGCGTATTGATAACTAGCGCATTAACAGCTCTATTTTACACACCGGTGATATTGGTTTCGAACGGAATTGAACCCATTATTGCGAATCGATTTGTGAAGGCACAGCCGTGGCATGAATTTAGTGTCCAGGTGTACCCCCACTTTAAACAAACATTTATTGACTTCACGAGGGATATACCAGAGATACTTGTTTTAATCACAATGGTACTTGTTGCTATCGGGATGTACAGTGCCGTTAAACAACGAAACTGGCATATTATTCTTATCTTGCCGTCGCTATTGGCCACATCCGCAATCATTTTCATATTTAAGCAAAAAATCCCGTTCGAAAGGACGTGGATCTATATTATTCCTTTTATTATCCTTGTTGCAGACTTCGGATTCACATATTTGATTACTATAGTTTCTGTTAGAATGAAGCTGCTTTTAAAGATAACCGTATTTTGCATCTCTTGTTTTATCTCTATATCTATAATGACCAAGAATGCAATCGCAAGCTATGAAGAAAAAGGTGTATTTGCTGAAGCTAAGATAGTTGCTATGTACCTTAAGCCGATAATGTCGACGAACGACATAATTCATATTCAAGTCCCTGCGGATTGGCCATTATATTTCTATCTATGGTATTACAATGTGCCGCAAATCAAAGCATCTGACAACTCTGAATCAAGAAAAGAGTACTTCGTCGTCAAGAAAAGCAGTTACTCCATCAAGGAAATGACTAAAAAACCGCATTTCACTTTATTGAATATAGGAGATATGGCCTTATATCAGGCCGTTAGCACTAGTGATCAATAGATTGTTCCAACATAACGCTGCACCGGACAGCAATTCCGCTTCACTCTCTTGCTGCAGGTGAGCTTGACATTATACAATATGAAAATTACAATCCGTCAGTTAAGCACAGATGATATTAAAATTGTTCAGCAATTGATGCATGAACTTGGATATCCACTTAATGAAGAAGAACTTCTCTTTAATATTGATATAATCAATCAGAGAAATGGAATTATATTGGTTGCTGAATTAGGCGGAAATGTCGTTGGATGCCTGAGTGCTGTTATAAATGTAAGTTTGGCTGAAGGGGTGTTTGGAGAAATAGTCAGCCTTGTCGTATCAAGCAGATATAGAAGATTAGGAATCGGTAAGTGCTTAATGAAGCAAGCAGAAAATTGGTTAAAACCACAGGTGGAAAAAATAAGGATAAGAGCAAATAGTATTCGTTTAGAAGCTCATAAGTTTTATAAATCGTTAGGCTACAAAGAGGTTAAGACCCAAATATCATTTATAAAAAATGTATAACAAGTCATTCCAGCAGTCATTTGCACTGCGCACAAAATGCTGCTGAATTCAATGTTAACAATTCATTTAAAAAACACACCAAGAAATAGTAAATAGTAAACAGTGAAGAGTGAACAGTAAACAGTAAATTCTAAATAGTGAGGAGTGAACAGTAAGTCGTAAACAGTGATCTTTAGATCAGAGATTCAAGATGAGGGGGATTTTTTCCATCTTCGTGACGCAAAGATTCCTTACAATAGATGGATGGTGTCAAATCTTGAATAGTTAATAAAATTTTTTTAACATTAATTCCAATATGTTCAATCTAAATTAAGCTTATTGATTATGATGGAAATGGATAGGTTAAAAGCATAAAAATATACTTATTCATCAGTCTCCAAATACATAGTAGCTTTCCCGAGAACCCGGATCATTCTAAACAAGTAAACAACTTGACAGATATCGGCCTTTGCTTTAATTAACTTTTCTGATCTAATGTACTGTGTATAATATTGCTGGTTGTTAAATGTGTAAAATTTTATTGATAAAGATTTAATAAGGAAAAAAATGAATTCTAAAAAATTCCCCCGTAAAAAAATTGTCATTCGTCTGCTCTATACCATATTATTTTTCATTATTTTTGAAATTTTGAAAACTATCATTCAGGTTTCGGTTTTGTTTCAATATGCTTATCTTCTCATTTCAAAAACATATAGCGAACCGGTTAGAAATTTTACAAACAAGGTTTCGGTTTATGCTTATAAGGTCCTGCGTTATGTAACTTTGAATGAAAATAACAAACCGTATCCGTTCCAAGATTTTCCTCAGATCATGGAGTTACCCGAAGCTGAAGTATTTTTCGAATAACTGTTTAAGAATAAAGGGTGATTCCTTAATATAGCCTGCGGAATCATTGAGCGCACATATCCGAAAACGGATGTATATATGGAATAGATGAATGGTGTCAAATCTTGAAAAATAACGAGGTCAGGTTTTCATTCTTGACAGATTTTCAGGAATGGAGGTTGGGCCGCGGTAACGATGTGACGTACTACAAAATACATGAAAAACACACCAAGAAACAGTAAGCAGTAAATAGTGAAGAGTGAACAGTAAGTCGCAAACAGTGATCTGGGATTAGATTATCAAACGAAGACGAAAGGATGGTAGAGAAACTCACGGATTAGTTAAAACCTCGATATATGCTCTGTGCTTCAAAAAGTACGACGAACCATCATTGATGCTTTTGCTCGTTAGTAGAGGAACTCATCGGATGTCTTTCCTCTGAACACATAATAGCAGTATGCGACATAACAGAGAATCACGGGAAGCAGTACTGCAGTGCCCACCAGTAGCAGCGACTGGGATTCCGGAGCGGCCGCGGCCTCACGAAAAGACACCGTGAACGGAACCAGCCAGGGAAACAAACTGATTCCCAATCCCAGGTAACCCGTCAAGAATATACCCATACTCAAGAAAAAGGGAGAATATTCCCGTCCTTTGTGCAGGTTTCGCCAGTTCATCACAAACATCACCAGGGTGGATACAGGGATCGGCAAGAGATAAAAAATATTCGGTATGCTGAACCACAGCGTTTTGACATCGGCGTTCATCACGGGCATGCTGATACTGACAATTCCTATAAATATGGCCACATAACCCAACACATATTCTGCGCATTTTCGTGCCCAGTCCTGGGTGATACCGTCCGTCTTCATGATCACCCAGGTGGCCCCCAAAAGCGCATATCCAAAAACCAGCGCCATACCCACCATGACACTGTAGGCATCGAGCCAGTCAAAGGCCCCGCCGGCAAAACTGCGACCCTGAACCTTTATCCCCTGGACAAATGCGCCCAGGACCATGCCCTGCATGAACGTCGCCACAAGAGAACCGAAATGAAAAGAATAATCCCAGAATCTTCGCGATCTACCGGTGGCCTTGAACCGGAACTCAAATGCAACACCTCTGAAGATCAACCCAAGCAACATCAGGATGACGGGCATGTAGAGTGCCGGCATTATGATCGAGTAGGCCAGGGGAAAGGCGGCAAACAGGCCGCCTCCGCCGAGAACCAGCCAGGTTTCGTTACCGTCCCAGAAAGGGGCAACGGAGTTCATCATGCGATCCCGGCAACTGTCCGAGGGTGCAAAAGGAAACAGGATGCCCACCCCCAGGTCAAATCCATCCAGCAGAACATACAGAAAAATGGCTGTGGCGATAAGGCCGTACCATATTAGCGGCAAATCCAAGAACCCGCCCAAATTAAACATGCTTTCCTCCTTCTTCGAAAGCCGGATCTTTAGACATTGTCGGTTTTTTTGTGCCGTGAATGCCGTGTGCTTTCTCCGAATCGTCCGGTCCCTTTCCGATCAGCCGGATGATGTAATAACTTCCCGCACCAAACACAAACACATACGTGAAGATAAACGCAAAAAGAGAGAGGACCAACTGGGATCCTATCACCGGAGATGCTGATTTCGCGGTGCGGATAACGCCATAGACGACATACGGTTGCCGGCCGATTTCCGTGACAATCCAGCCGGCAAGCACGGCAGCAAATCCCGCCGGTGTCATGGCCATACACCATCGTTGAAACCATGGTTTGCTGAAAAGTTGTTTGCGAAAGAAAAGGATTGCAGCCGTAACACCCGTAAAAACCATCAATATGCCGAGGCCGACCATGACCCGGAATGACCAGAATACCCAGGCAGCGGGCGGGCGATCATCTTTTGGCCATTCTTTTAAGCCCTTTACCTCACCGTTTAGGCTATGGGTTAAAATCAGACTCGACAATTTGGGAATCTCAACGGCGTATTTGGTTTTTTCTTCTGCTTGATCAGGCCATCCAAACAGTCTCAATGCAGCGCCTTTTTCTGTATTCCAGATACCTTCGATGGCAGATACTTTGGCCGGCTGGTGTTTCAATGTATTCAGGCCGTGTAAATCGCCCAGCATCACCTGTATGGGGGTGACAAAAATTGCCATAATCATTGCCATTCCCAGCATAACTCTGGCGTGTTTGACATGCCGACTTCTCCGGAGGTAATACGCGGCGATCCCGCCGACCGCAAAGGCCGTGGTTAAGTAGGATGCTATGACCATGTGGGAAAAACGATACGGAAAAGACGGATTGAAGATGACTTTAATCCAGTTGGTGGGATACAATAGACCGTTGTTTCCCACTCGGAATCCCTGTGGCGTCTGCATCCAGCTGTTGGCAGAGAGTATCCAGAAAGCAGAAAACAGAGTCCCGACAGCAACGATAAGGGTAGCGGCAAAATGCATTTTCGGCCCCACGCGATTCCAGCCAAAGAGCATCACCCCCAAGAACGAGGCCTCGAGAAAAAAAGCGGTGAGCACTTCGTACCCCAAAAGCGGCCCCAACAGATTACCGGCCCGATCGGAAAAGACCGACCAGTTGGTGCCGAATTGAAAGGACATCACGACACCGGACACAACACCCATGCCGAATGTTACGGCAAATATTTTGACCCACATGCGGTATATCTCTTGATATACCGTATTGTGAGTGCTTAACCATCGCCATTCCAGTACCGCCAGCCAACTTGCCAGGCCGATGGTAAAGGACGGAAAGATAATATGAAACGAAATGGTAAAGGCAAACTGGATACGGGCCAACAGGACAGGATCAAATGTTGCAAACATGACGGCAACCTCTTGTTTAGGTGTGTTCTATTACTTTAATATTAGTAAATCGCTCACGTTTGTCAACATTACTATTGATCATGAAGGGAATAATGAAGGCAACCGTATAAAATACGACAATAAATGGATTAAGTTGTGATTTTGAACGACAAAAATACAGGTTTATGGATTCGGAGAATTTTGGTATTAAAACCTGAGGGTACTAAACGAGTGTTAACTATCACCTAAGTTGAGCGTTTCAAATTTTTTAAACGCTCGGCTTAGGTATCAGAAACATGGAGCAATAAATATGGCGCATAAGGTTTGCCCCTTTTGGGTAGGATATTTATTGATCAATCCCTTTCGGAAACTGTTTGAAAGCCCGAATAAGATTTTAGGGCCGTATGTCCAAGAGGGTATGACCGTATTCGAACCAGGTTGCGGCATGGGGTATTTTACCCTTCCTTTGGCACGAATGGCCGGTCCAACGGGTAGGATCATCGCAGCGGACATCCAACCTAAAATGCTGTCAACACTGAGGCGCAGGGCTCGAAAAGCCGGACTTTCGGACAGAATCGAATTGCGGTTTATTCAAGAGAATGGACTTGGTGTAGCGGACCTGTCAGGTCAGGTGGATTTTGCCGTTGCCCTTCATATGGTTCATGAGGTGCCAGACCAGGTCTCTTTTTTTACCGAGATCCGGCAGAGTCTCAAACAAGGTGGCAAACTTCTTTTTGTTGAACCCAAAGGTCATGTTTCCCAGGATCAGTTTGCAGCATCTGTAACGATTGCAGAGGAAGCCGGTTTTGTATCTGAGGAACTGCCGGGGAAAATGGGCGACAGGGTTGCCTTGCTAAAACGCTGACTCAAGGCAACAATGTCAGAGTTTGACGGGCCGTTGCCTAAATCATTTTTTGCTGGCTCTGAAACATTTTTAATATAGAATCAAACGGAGTATGCCAATATTGTAAAGGAGAAAAACAATGGTTGCGGGTTTCAAAGAATATCCTCGCGTTATTTATATTGTCGGCGCCGGCAATGTCGGTGTGTGGACGGCCTATCGAATGACCAGGCTTTATGAGGCTGAGGGGTTGACACTTCCGGAAATTCACATCTTTGACAAAAACACTGAAGCGGCACGGCAAATCAGTGCACAGATAGGGGCGCATTTGCAGCCTGATGAAACATTGCATGATTTTGAGCATGAAATTCACCGGCTGAATCTACGGTTAACCTTTATGGATGGGGGCCGGATGCTTGGGGCTCCGGACACAAGACTGGAAGACCGCTTGGAAGGTTTTTCAAACCGTGGGCTGGAATGGCTGTTGCAGTATGTTGCTGCCGATCAGGGAGTTGAAGCGGATGAATTTGAAAAGCGTTTGGGGAAACAGATCCAGATTGGTACCCGAAGTATGCAGCTCTGGCAGGAAACCATGGCTGAGTTGGATGGACCGATACCGGATTTTAAACTGAGGTGCAATTTTACTTACGGTTATGAAAGCGATAGTTGTGGTATTCTCAAATTCATGGACGGAAAGCTACCGCCGAGCTATGTAACCGGCGGACTTGAGATATGTAATGCAAATGGTTTGAATTCTCGGACGATATCCTATGACAACATCGCCAGTCTGTGTGGCAATGCTTATGGACTGGATGAAGTCAAAGGCGAATTGGCAGGCGGAACCTGTGTGCTTCAAGATGGGGGAGCGTTTCAGTCTGAGATTGCGGCCCGGCTGTTACTCCATCACATGGTAGCGCATTCCGGCTTCAATGTAACGTTCCACCTGGAAACAAAAATTTCCAACATACGATTTGCCGAAGACGGCCGCATTGAAGCACTGGAAACGGCAGACGGCACGGTGGTGGCAGGGGATGGGACATTTGTGTTTGCTGCGGGCAATCTGTTAAACCTTTTCGAAACATCGCAGATGCGCGATGCCGTTTCCATTATGGGAATTTGCGGCGTGACGCAGAATATTGATCCGGGCTTAAAGTTTTGGAAAGGGAAAAGAATGCCGCGACGACCGATTAAATCCGTAACAGCAGGTGACATCGGCGGTATTACCAAATGTGTTATTACGCCGGACTTTACGTATGAGCAATATGCGGACGGTTCTGTCAAGCGGGACAATAACGGCGAGCCGATTGTAAAATCGATGTATATCCGTGTCGGCGGACAATTCGGCTTTCGAGATCACGGGCTGGAGAAATTAGGGTTCCTTAGCAAGATCGGCAACCTTGACCCGGATTTACAAGCCTTTGCCCAGGAAGCGCTCCAAAGAGAGCTGGAAGTGATGGAAGCGCTGTGGCCGGGCATTGTAGATGCTGCCAGGGTGAATTATCGTGAAACACATAAGATTCCCGACAGCCGGCAAGTCAGTGATGCCGATACTTTCCAGCAGTGGTTGCAAGCTCGCCCGGGTAGTCCGGACCACTGCGCCATGGTCGGCCGATTGTACAGAGATGTCAAGGGTGGGAAAATGGCTGTACCCAATGCGTGGTCCATTATGGGCCGAGGCTCCGGAGGGGTGAGCTTTGTTCAAGCAGACGCGGAAATGCTTTTTCAGCAGATGGTGCTGGGTCGCAAACCCGAGGAAACGATACTTGTCAATGCCGCTGGAGATATCATTTCAGGTGCCGGTGAATCAGCCGATCCTCGCCGTTTTGCCGATGACGAGGGGCTGTTTGCATACCCGGACAGAAACGGCAATCGGGTATCCATTTCCGGAAGCATCAAAGCACATAAAGACCGTGCATACGCTATTGCGCGTATTGCTGCTGCAGCCAAAACGGTTACCCCGTGAAAGAAAAAACAATATAGGGGTATAGTGCCAAATCCTGCATAGTGGATTAAGATATTTATCAATATATCAACATAATTTTTATTTGGAATAATTGTTAGTAAACTACCAAAGGCATATTAAGTCCCATCTGTTATTTACTTCTATTCAACGGTTTGCATAAATTTATTGAAAACTTATTATCTGCACCAAGTTTATTTTCAAAGGCCCCCCGTAATAACATCGATTTCCACCACCATATATTGTGTTATTTAGTTCTTGACATACAAAATACATAATCTTATACGGATATTAAATGGATATTAATTTAACATTGTTCGATAACGGAGGGAGGGGATTAAAGAGATATAACCATGGTTAAAAACATCGGCTTTATTTCCACACGCTTTTCAGGTACCGACGGGGTTACAATGGAGACCAGCAAATGGTCGGAAGTTTTAGGAAAAATCGGCCATAGCTGTTTCTGGTTCGCTGGTGAATTGGACAGGGACCTCCAAAAGAGTTTTCTTGTTCCTGAAGCGCATTTTAAGTACGAAAAGAATCAGTGGATTAATGAACGGATATTTGGACACAAAGTTCGTGACCCTGCCGTGACGGATATAATTCATGATCTGAAGATACTTTTAAAGATTAAGATTCGAGAATTTATTTCACAATTTAATTTGGACCTTCTTATTGCGCAGAATGCACTTACCATTCCGTTGAATATCCCTTTGGGAATCGCTTTGACTGAAATTATCGCAGAAACTCAGATTCCCACAATTGCCCACCACCATGATTTTTATTGGGAAAGGACACGATTTTCCGTAAATGCCGCAGGGGATTACTTGCGCATGGCGTTTCCGCCCAACTTGAATAATATCGAACATGTAGTAATTAATTCCGCAGCCAAAGAAGAGCTTGCACTTCGAGCAGGGATTTCCTCTAGGATAATTCCCAACGTCCTGGATTTTGATAAACCACCGGAAGTGGATGAAAATCAAACCATAGCCTTTCGCGAATCATTGGAACTTGAACCACAAGATCGTATAATTCTTCAACCGACACGTATTATACAGCGTAAGGGTATTGAACATGCCATAGAGTTGGTCGAAGATTTAAAAGATCCTCGATACAAGTTGGTCATTTCACATGAAGTAGGTGATGAAGGATATGAATATGCTGACTGGCTTCAAGAAACAGCTCATGAACGAGGCGTTGATCTAAGATTAGTGAAAATGCGCGTTTTAGATCCAATAAATAATCAAGAGAAATCCAACGGCAAGCCGACACTCTGGGATATTTATCCTCATGCCGATTTCATTACCTATCCCAGTCTCCATGAAGGATTTGGCAATGCGTTTCTTGAGGCTGTTTATTTTAAGAAACCACTGTTGATTAACCGGTACGGTACTTTTGTGAGAGATATTGAACCTAAGGGATTCGATCTGATTGTCATGGACGGCTATCTCACCAAAAAAAATGTCCAAAGCGTAAGGGAATTTTTAAAATCACGCAAAAGAAAAGAAAGGATGGTAAATCATAATTATGAGGTTGCCAAGCGAAATTATTCCTACGCAATTCTTCAACGGGGGTTAAACAATATTCTGATTAACTTTTTTGGAATGGACGTGTGATTATTTTCCAGCCTTTAGATCTAAACTCTATATTTTCTGCCTTCATAAAATCAAAGGATCAGTAAGCACCGGTATGGGGTCGGGCTTCGTCCTGAGTGGAAACTGCGCTGTGTCGACAAGTACTTCTGTTTTTGAAATAACTTTGAATATTATCAGGTAACAACTAAACCCTACTGACGGCAACTAATCACCGCAAATTTGTTTGATCTGGACGCATCTTGATTAAGAAGGAGACACATCATGGCAATCCGAATAGTGCGTCTCGGCACAGACCGGTTTAAGGGAGAAGGACTACGCATCGGGACGGTGAGGCATCCGCCACGTGGCGTACCCAAGAGCGAATACGCATCTCAAAATTGGTATGATGTTTGGCTCCCAAATCTAGCTCCCACGTCTGAACTCCTGAAACTGGGGAGGGCTGCTGAATCCGAGAAAGATTGGGCTGTATTTGTCAGGAAATATCGCGCTGAGATGAAAGAGCCTGAAAAGGTCAGGATTCTTGATCTGCTTAGCGCACTATCTCACGACACAAATTTTTCCGTAGGGTGTTACTGTGAGAACGAAGAACGATGTCACAGGTCCATACTGCGAGAGCTGTTGGAGCAGAGAGGAGCGGTCATCAAGTGAGTCCTTACAACTAAAAAATCCAAATAAAAATGGATAGGTATGAATAACTCAAAGCATTCAATGCCGCAGTACATATACTTGTTTTTTATATTGACGTTCTTATGGTCCGGATGTGCAAGGATACCGCTACCGACCCGATCGGTTCACACCGGCCAGTCCGGGGAAGTTGGCAGTTGTGCGGATTTTTTCACATCACTTGATAAACGAATCGAGAAAGCCCAGGTTCTTGACCCTGGTGTTTTCCGGGTAAAAGATTATCCATACTTAAGAGTGAATCGGTTCATCGCTTCTTTTCGTGATGAGGTTGACGAAAAAGCAGCTTTTACTGAATGGGTGGATAGAATGCAGTCAATAGATCAGGATGCTCGTAAATTTGAAATCGCCAACTTGCCCCATTCAAAGGTTACGGCTCTGGACTCTGTAAACGGAAAAATCAAACTTTACCGTAAGGTTGAAACTTGTGGCGACAAATTGAAAGCCGTGGATTTTCAGAATGTCGAAAATCAGAAAAAATTGCGTAAAAGTGTTTCAGTACCAGACGATTATATTCCCTTACGCAGGGTTCTGGGTCTTTATCCCCTGACCAAATGGTTCGTTTCTCATGGAGTGTCCAAATGGCATTCCGAGGCATATAAAACCTTTTCAGTTGAACCTCCTGCGGGTTGGCAAACGATCCGTTACTTTCCAGCCAAACCGTTTAATATGTCACCTGCCGATCAAATCGTTAAACCGAACAAGCGCGATGCATTAGGCATTCCCATATATTCTCCCGAGGACCTGGAGACGCTCTTCCGGATCTGGGCACCTGTCTGGGAAATTCAGATCCATGGCGACTATGATCGAATAGGGGCACCAATTTGGACAGACAACGGTGTTCTCAAAGTCGATACCGGCCAGCCAACAACGTACACCCTGCTTTCCTTCACACGCTTTGGAAAAGAAATTCTAACGCAACTTAACTACATCATCTGGTTTCCATCCCGACCCAAGGAAGGCGCTTTGGACATTTATGGGGGCCTATTTGACGGGTTAAATTATCGGGTAACTTTGGACAATACTGGAGAAGCGATTCTTTACGAGACCATTCACAACTGCGGATGCTATTATAAAGCTTACCCTGTCAATCGGCTACAAGTTCTGAAGCAGATCGACTATGCAGAACCACCCTTGATACTCAAAGCACCTGATATAGACCCCTCAAAGCGCTATATGACAGTGGCCATGGAGACCCGGACCCATTTCGTTCAGCACCTTTACCCCTCAATACGCGAATCGCAGGCTGAAAAGACGGTTTATTCACTTTCAGACTATAACCAACTCAGAAGTCTTCCCTATATTAGAAATAATCAAAAGAGCATGTTCAACCAAAATAGCATCGTCTCTGAGAGCAAGAGGTTGGAGCGATTTATCCTCTGGCCTACGGGCGTTCTTTCTCCGGGAGCCATGCGGCAGTGGGGCCGACATGCAGTTGCCTTTGTGGGGAGGCGAAATTTTGACGACCCGTTTTTTATGGACAGAATGTTTAAGGAAAGTGATGATAATATTAAATGAAACCGATTAATTACATTTGCGTCCGTCCGCCTCGATGTTTTTCAATCCATGATAAGTAAAGATACAAAGCCACACCGCCGGCCATCATCAAGCCGCACAGCAGTTGGCCCATGGAAAATGACATAAAGACAAAACCAAGCTGGGGATCCGGCTGGCGGTAAAATTCTATGAAAAACCTGACAAAGCCATAGCCGATGATATAAAAGGAGAGCATCGCGCCTTTAGGTGTTTTTAATTTTCTTAAATTCCACAACACAATAAACAGAACAATTCCTTCAAAAAAAGCTTCATAAAGCTGTGAAGGATGTCTCAGGCTTTGGCCGGGCGCAAGAGGAAAATACATGCCTATGGGCGAAGTCGTTACTCTTCCATAAAGCTCGCCATTGATAAAATTCCCGATTCGTCCGAATGTATAACCCAAGGGAACAGCAGCTGCAAACAAATCGACGGTATTCCAGAAATTATATCCGGTTTTACGTGTAAAGATCCAGATCGCAGCAATGACCCCAATCAGCCCACCGTGAAAGGACATACCTGAGATGCCAGTAAAGGTAATGCCGTGTGAAAAATTAAAAGGGAGAAAAATTTCAAGAGGGTTTTTTAGATAATACAAAGGGTTATAAATAATAACATAGCCAATACGGCCGCCGACAATAACACCGATCATCATATAAATCATAAGATTTTGAATCTCGTCGGCAGATATGCGAAATCGTTCTTCCCGTTTTATACGATAGATCACCAGCAAGTACACAACGGCAAACGCAACAAGATACATCAGTCCGTAATAATGAAGCTTGAACCCTCCGACACTAAATATAATCGGGTTCATTTTTTCAGGCAGATGCTGCCACCAGTTCAGGAATTCGTTCATCTATTTTGTTATTTTTATAACCAGAAATCCTCGATTCAGTCGACGGATAAAAAGGTTGATGGTTCCACCTTCCGGGATTTCATTGATCGCTTTATTGAAATCACTTACCGATGTGATGTTCTTGTGGTTGATCTCTCTGATTACATCGTGCATCTGTAGGCCGGCTTCCGCTGCTTTGCTATCCGGATCCACACCAGCCACCATAACACCTTTATCATCTTTCAGGTTAAAACGACGCGCAGTTTCAGGTGTAATTTCAGAAACTTGAATTCCAAGTTGACCCTGTTCTTTTTCTCGGGTGCTTCTCCTGGAAATTTTGGTTTCCTCTCTTTTTGCGATTTTGACGTCAAACATTCGGGTTTTGCCGTTGCGATTGACTTTAATTTGAATTGTATCGCCAACACTGATATTTGCAATCATACTTGTTAGCTGTCTGGCAGTATCAACGGCCTTTCCGTTAACTGAAAGTATGATGTCTTTAGGTTTAATTCCTGCTAAATCGGCAGGATCACCTGGAAACACTTCTGTAACCAGAACGCCTTTTTTTTCCTTTATGCCATAATATTCCGCGACTTCCTCGCTGATGTCCTGGATACCCACGCCGAGCCAGCCCCGTGTAACCTCACCGGTGCTTTTGAGCTGAGAAATGATGTTTTTTGCAAGATTGACTGGAATGGCAAATCCGATTCCCTGTCCACTGGCGATAATAGCAGTATTTATTCCGATAACTTCGCCTTTCATATTGAGCAACGGACCGCCACTATTTCCCGGATTGATGGAAGCGTCGGTCTGTATGAAATCATCATATGGCCCTGATCCGATGACCCGCCCCTTGGCGCTGACAATTCCTGCAGTAACGGTTTGTTCCAGGCCAAAGGGATTTCCGATGGCGACCACCCATTGACCGACTTTAAGGATATCGGAATCTCCGAATCGCAAAACAGGAAGATTATGATCTGCCTTGATTTTGATCAATGCCAGATCTGTATTTTTATCACGTCCGACAATCTGGGCTTCGAATTCTTTTTCGTCATTTAATATCACGACAATTTTGTCTGCATTGTCTATAACATGATTATTGGTGACGATATAGCCGTCCTTGTCGATGATAAAACCCGATCCAAGGCTTCGCTGCTTAAAATCCCTTTTTTGGTCCTCGTCAAAAAAACGATCAAAAAAATCCCGCATGGGATCATCCTCGTTAAAAGGACCTTTATTAAAGTGACGAAATACACGGCCTCCTCCTTTGATGGTCTTGACTGTCCTGATGTTAACCACGGCCGGACTGGCGGATTCGGCCAGGTTAGCGAAACTGTCTGGGGGCAGGAAGGTTGTGTCGGATTTTGCAGCCATACTGCTTGGTGGATAAAACGTGCCTGAAAATATTAATACGGCTGCCAGGAGCACTGCAAAGAAAAATATTTTTCTTTCAGGAACAAATTGTTTATTTACAAATAAATTCATATATGGACTCCTTTTATTATTTTTTTAATTGTATAAAATTGTATAGAAAAGTGCAAGCTGTGTGCCACAAATAATCTTTTAGCAATAACCGGCCCCAAAATATACTAAAAAAGTCTTTAAGAATTTGAATTAACTAAAATTTTATTTGGTTAAGTATTCTTCCTTTAAAGCTTTCAACGTCAATATTTAAGTCGGTTGGCTTGTCTGTGGATAAAAAGTATCCATTTTGACATATATCGTATTGCTTGTGGATAAAAAGTATCCATTACCCCGGTTGCCACAAAAGTCTATTTTCAGTGGCCGGTCAATCTGATCTTCACAGAGTTGGCATGGGCATCAAGACCTTCTATTTCCGCAAGACGAATAACATCGCCGGCTTCACGATTGAAAGCTGCCTGCGAGTAACGGATCAGGCTGGTCTTTTTTATAAAGGTATCCACTGAAAGAGCAGAAGAGAATCTGGCCGTGCCGGCAGTTGGAAGTACATGGTTGGGCCCGGCGATATAATCACCAATGGGTTCTGGGGTATAATCACCCAAAAATACAGCTCCCGCATTACGGATCTGCCCCACATAGGCCAAAGGATCTTTGATCTGAAGTTCTAGATGCTCGGGCGCAATTTTATTTGAAAGATCAATTGCCGTATCAAGATCAGACACAACCATTATGGCGCCAAATCTGGAAATTGATTTTTCGGCGATCTCTTTGCGTGAAAGACCCTGAAGCTGCTCCTTTACAAGAGAGGCAACTTTTTTGGCGGTGCTTTCGGAATTCGTGACCAAAATTGCAGAGGCCAGGATGTCATGTTCTGCCTGTGAAAGGAGATCTGCTGCAATAAATTTAGGGGTTGACGTATTGTCTGCGATGATAAGGATTTCGCTGGGGCCTGCAACCATATCAACACCAACGGTCCCTGCTACGATCTTCTTGGCAATTGTAACATAAATATTTCCGGGACCGACGATAACATCCACTTTTGGTATTGTTTCGGTGCCGTAAGCCAAGCCGGCAATGGCCCAGGCACTCCCGACCTTATAGACAGCATCCACCCCGACCTTTTTAGCAGCAACCAGAAGGTGGGGATTGATCGAGCCGTTTTTGGTGGGTGGCGTTGCCATGACGATGTGGTTGACACCCGCAACCTTAGCCGGGATTGCGCCCATGAGGACAGAGGAAACCAGTGGTGTCTCACCCCCCATTCCACCAGGGACATATATCCCTGCCACATCGACTGGGTTTATCAGTTGGCCCAAAAGTGCCCCCGGTCTTTGGGTATTGATCCAGGATTTGCGTAGTTGTTGTTTGTGGAAGGATTCGATTTGGTTCACAGCTCGATTTAGCGTCCGTACAAAGGATCGGTCTACACGCTTTGAGGCGTCATCAATTTCTTGGCGTGTTACCTGAATGGACGCTGTGGTCAGTTTCGGAGAATCGAATTGGTTCGTATATTTGATAAGCGCCTGGTTCTTATTTTTTCGCACATCTTCAATAATCCGCGTGACCGCAAGCAGGTCTTTCTTTTTAAAGTCCATACCTCGGTTTACGATAGATGCAATTTTTTTCTCTGACGATGTTGATGGATAGGTGTAGATTTTCATGGTAAAATGTCACCTTATAAATGTATCTTCTAAAATAATTCTGAGGTTATATATCTAATTCTCCTTTAATTTAAGAAGAGGGGCCAAGAATTCAAGGGTTCAAGGATTTTTTATTAAAGTATAAGATCCTTTTTAAAGCGAAAGTGCGGTACCACAGCCGGGTGGGCTGTGGTAAAAATTCCGAAATACCCCGTAGCTTGCTGCGGGGAT
>Ga0316576_10000511_pt1 | contig 18233 bp, 19 predicted proteins | sample S0NA_FD_203075 | JGI IMG/M metagenome (GOLD analysis project Ga0316576, IMG submission 203075) | Rhizosphere microbial communities from salt marsh grasses in Alabama, United States - S0-2_050615r3r5 | ecosystem: Host-associated > Plants > Roots > Rhizosphere | place: USA: Alabama | collected... | reverse complement strand
CCGTACTTGTGAAGGTCGGTGTCGGCCTGCTCGATCAGCCGGGTGTGACGAGACCTGCTAGCCCCCCGAGCACCAGAACGCTGATCACCACGGCTATCGGGCCTTCGATAGTGACCGTCACGACCTCACCCAACAGCTCAGCCGGGCCACTGCCCAGAGCCGGATGTCACAACTCGGGCGTTGGGCAGCGCGTTGGACTGGTGGAGGACTCCGCGCCACCCTCGAACCGTTCGACCCAACCGTGCACGCCGACGGACGTGTCAGCCGCGACGGGCACTGCGCTAAGCGCTCGGGCTCTCCGCCAGGGGCTGAGGCAGACGGCTGGCAGGCCGGCGAAGAGGCGTCGCCGACTCATCCGGCCGGGGTACGTCGCATACGGATCACTGCGGCCGACGCGACGACCGCCAGAGCGATCAGCAGGACGAGACCGCCGAGCAGCGCTGGCAGACCGATCGCCGAGCCCGGATCGCCCGGGTCGGTGCCGGCCAGTGGGTCGTCAACGACCGAGTCGTCGTCGGTGGCGTCCTCGTCGCCCGTCTGCGCGTCATCCGATGCGTCATCGCTGCGGTCAGCGGTCTCCGCCCGGGATGTCGGTTCATCCACGGACTCGCTGGGCGTCGGGAGCTGCGGCACACGGTCGAACGCCAACCCCGGCGGAGTGACGGGTGTGCCGACGGCGCTGACGCCGGCGCCCGGGCCGGACGACGAACCGCCGAACGCGCTGGCCAGCCGTAGCGGCCGTCACCGTCCGCCTGGAGAGGGTTGATCTGCAAGTACTCGGTGGCGTCCCCGCGCGTCCAAGGGCCGTCCGGCGACGAAGCCGACTGGTTCGTGCCATTCCGCCGAAACCCCCCGCATCACGCACTCCTCGGTGGGCCGTGACCACGCCAAACCATGCTGACACCGCATATCGCGCAAGATCGTTGTGGAGAACGATGCAGGATCGGGTCAGCCGTCGCGGCGCGAGCCGGTCTGCTGCTCCCACTGGGTGAGCTGCTTCTCCAGCGCCTTCATCAGCTCGAAGACCTGCCCGGGCGGGATGCGCACCCGGGCGACCACCCGCGCACGACCCGACGTCACCGATCGACCGGACTCGTCGGCGGTGGTCGTCGGCGGCCCGGTGAGCGCAGCGAAGTCGAGCGTGAAGGAGTCGCGACTGTGCCAGACGGCCACGAAGTCGGCGTAGGTGCCGGCGACCATCTCGTCGGGCATCTGGACGTCGATGTTGGTCATGGGCCTGCCTCCGGTCGGCGTCGCGAACACGACTGTCGTCACCAACCTAGGCTCTGTGCGCATGGACGCGTCCACCTGGCTGCTGGACCCGAGCCTGCGCCACCTCAACCACGGGTCGTTCGGGGCCGTGCCACGGCCCGTGCTGGAGGCCCAGGACGAGTGGCGCCGGCGGTTCGAGAGCGATCCCGTCGGGTTCGTCGATGGTGACCTCATGCCCGAGCTGGACCGGGTTCGCGAGACCTGGGCGCGGCTGCTCGGCGCTGACCCTGCCGGGACGGTGATGCTCCGCAACACCACCGCTGGCATGACGACGGTGCTCGACGCCGTCGCCCGCGCGCTGCCGCGGGGGTCGCAGATCGTGCTGACCGACCACGCCTACAACTCGACCAGGATCGCCGTGGACGTCGTGGCGGCGCGCCACGACGTCCACCCGGTCACCGTCGGCCTACCGTTCCCGGTGCGGTCGCCCGACGAGGTGACCGACCGGGTGGTGAGCGCCGTCGCGCCGCGCACCGGCCTGGTGGTGCTCGACCTGGTGACGTCCCGGACGGCACTGCGTCTGCCCGTCGAAGCCATCGTGTCGGCCGTCGGCGACGTCCCTGTGCTCGTGGACGCAGCGCACGGGCCCGGCATGGTCGACATGAGCTCCGGCTCGTTGCGCGGTGCCGCGTTCGTCGTGGCGAACGGTCACAAGTGGCTGTGCGCGCCCCGTGGCAGCGCGGCGATGGTGGTGCGCGAGGACTGGCGCGACCGGGTGCGGCCCCTGGTCGTCAGCCACGGGTGGGAGGACGGGTTCGCCCCCGGCCGCTCGCGACTGCACGCCACCTTCGACTGGACGGGCACCGACGACGTGACCTCGTGGCTGACCGTCCCGTCCGCCGTGCAGACCGTCGGCGCACTCCACCCGGACGGGTGGCCCGGCGTGCGCGAGGCCAACCGCGCCCTCGCGCGGTACGCCCGGGACCAGCTGTGCGAGGCGCTGGGGGTCGAGGCTCCTGCGCCGGACTCGATGCTGGGGTCCATGGCTGCTGTCCCCCTGCCGGGCGAGTCGTCGGACATGCTGGACCCGCTGGCAGCCGAGCTGCGTGGGCACGGCTTCGTGGTCGCGGCCTTCGGGGGCGCCCCACGGGTGCTGCGGGTCAGCGCCCACGTCTACAACGAGGCGGCGGAGTACGACGCCCTGGCTCAGCTGCTCCCCGGCCTGCTCTAGGGCCCGTGGCCGCCGACCCGTCCCACCCCCGAGAGCGCATAGCCCCGTCCACGCAGCCCCGTCCACGATGACCTTGGCGAAGTGGCACTATCCCAGCACCCAGGACTGCCACTTCGCCAAGATCATCGCGAGGGGGGCTCGGTCCAGGTGCGCGCAGTGGCCCGGCGCTGCGCCAGCTCCTCGAGCTGCTCGGCCACCCGGACGGGTGCCGTCCCGCCCCGATCGTCCCTGGCAGCCAGCGAGCCGGGCACGCTCAGAACCTCACGCACCCCGGCGCTCAGGTGGGGCGAGACCGCCAGCATCTGCTCGTCGCTGAGGCCGTCGAGGCCGACCCCCGCCTTCTCGCACTCCCGGACGAGGGCGCCGGTGATCTCATGGGCGTCCCGGAACGGCACGCCCTGGCGCACGAGCCATTCCGCGACGTCCGTCGCGAGCGAGAAGCCGGCCGGCGCCAGTGCCGCCATGCGCTCGGTGTCGAAGCGCAGCGTCGCAACCATGCCTGCGACCGCCGGCAGCAGCACCTCCAGCTGCTCGAGGGAGTCGAACAAGGGTTCCTTGTCCTCCTGCAGGTCGCGGTTGTACGCGAGCGGCAGTGCCTTGAGCGTGGCCAGCAGCCCGGTCAGGTTGCCGATGAGCCGGCCGGCCTTGCCTCGGGCCAGCTCGGCCACGTCGGGGTTCTTCTTCTGCGGCATGATCGACGACCCGGTCGACCAGGCGTCGTCGAGCGTGACGAACCCGAACTCGACCGTGGCCCAGGCGATGACCTCCTCGGCGAGCCGCGAGACGTCCACCGCCGCCATGGCGAGCACGAACGCGAGCTCGGCCATGACGTCGCGGGCGGACGTCGCGTCGATCGAGTTGGCCGCCGACGTCGAGAAGCCGAGCTCCGCCGCGACGGACTGCGGGTCGAGGCCGAGGGTCGACCCGGCCAGCGCCCCGGCGCCGTAGCCGGAGACGTCGGCCCGGGCGTCCCAGTCCCGCAGGCGGTCGACGTCACGCACCAGTGCCCAGGCGTGGGCCGCGAGGTGGTGGCTCAGCAGCACCGGCTGCGCGTGCTGCAGGTGGGTGCGACCCGGCATGGCCGCCGCCGGGTGCGCGGCAGCCTGGTCCACGAGCGCGTCCGCCACGTCGAGGACGAGCCCTCCGACGATCCGGGCGTGGTCGCGCAGATACATCCGGAACAACGTGACCACCTGGTCGTTGCGCGAGCGCCCGGCGCGCAGCCGGCCCCCTACGTCTGCCCCGACCCGCTCGATCAGGCCGCGTTCGAGAGCCGAGTGGACGTCCTCGTCGTGCGGGCCCGGCGTGAACGCGCCGCTCGCAACGTCGTGGCCGAGCCGCTCGATGCCCTCGAGCACCATCGCGTGATCACGCTCGGTCAGCAGACCCGCGGAGTGCAGAGCGTTGGCGTGCGCCCGGCTGCCGGCGAGGTCGTACGGCGCCAGCCGCCAGTCGAACTGGGTCGACCGGGACAGATCGGCCATCGCTGCTGCCGGGCCGCCGGCGAACCGCCCTCCCCAGAGCCCGCCGGCCGAGTCGGCAGCGTCGGCGACGTCGGCTGTGGCGGCCTCGCCGGCCTCGCCGGCCGAGCGGTCGTGACCGCTCACCGGCCGAGGTCTCGCCGGGCGGCGATCTTGCTCGGCAGGCCCCACAGGTCGACGAAGCCCTTGGCCAACGACTGGTCGAACGTGTCGCCCTCGTCGTAGGTGGCCAGCCCGAAGTCGTAGAGGGCGCCGCTGCTGCGTCGGCCGGTGGGCACGGCTCGGCCACCCTGCAACGTCATCCGGATGTCGCCCGACACCGGCACGCTCGCCTCGTCGATGAACGTGTCGAGCGCCCGACGCAGCGGCGAGTACCACAGGCCGTCGTAGACCAGCTCGCTCCACCGCTGCTCGACCCCCCGCTTGAAACGGGCGAGGTCACGCTCGACAGTGACGGTCTCGAGCTCCTGGTGGGCGGTGATGAGCGCGATCGCCCCCGGGGCTTCGTACACCTCGCGGCTCTTGATGCCGACGAGGCGGTCCTCGACCATGTCGAGCCGCCCGACGCCCACGGCGCCGGCCCGCCGGTTCATCTCCTCGACCGCCTCGAGCATGGTCACCTCGCGTCCGTCGATGGCGACCGGCAGACCGGCGGCGAAGGTGATGACGACCTCGTCCGGCTCGTGGGGAGCGGACGGGCTCTGCGTGTACGAGTAGACGTCCTCGATGGGCGCGTTCCAGATGTCCTCGAGAAAGCCCGTCTCCACGGCACGACCCCAGACGTTCTGGTCGATGGAGTAGGGGCTCTTCTTGGTCACGTCGATGGGCAGGTCGTGCGCCTCGGCGTACTCGATCGACGTCTCCCGGGTGAGCGCGAGGTCGCGCACCGGGGCGATGCAGGCGAGGTCGGGAGCGAGGGCACCGATCCCCACCTCGAAGCGCACCTGGTCGTTGCCCTTGCCGGTGCACCCGTGGGCAACCGTCGAGGCGCCGTGCGTGGTGGCGGCCGCGACGAGGTGCTTGACGATGACCGGCCGCGACAGCGCCGAGACCAGCGGGTAGCGGTCCATGTAGAGCGCGTTGGCCTTCAACGCAGGAGCCAGGTAGTCGTCGGCGAACTCGTTGCGGGCGTCGGCCACCTCGGCCTCGACGGCCCCACAGGCAAGAGCCCGCTGGCGGATCGTCTCCAGGTCCTCCCCGCCTTGGCCCACATCGACGGCCACGGCGATCACTTCGGCACCGGTCGCCTCAGCGATCCAGCCGATGCCGACGGAGGTGTCCAGACCCCCGGAGTAGGCGAGTACCACGCGGTCTGTCACGTCTGTGTCTCCTCGGTGTGAGTGGTGGATCCTTGGTCCGTCGGTCGCGGCGAACCCGCCATGTCGAGAAACATGCGGGCGAGGGCCTGGCCGCCATCGGGGTGCGCGGCGACGACGAGCACGGTGTCGTCGCCGGCCACGCATCCGAGCACCGACGGCAGCTCGGAGTGGTCGACGGCCGACGCAAGGTACTGCGCGGCGCCGGGCGGGGTCCGCAGCACGATGACGTTGGCCGACGAGGCGGCCGCCACCAGCGTCTCGCCCGCGATGCGGGCCAGCCGCTCGTACGCGGCCCCCGGCGGCTCGGCGGCTTTCGGTGTGCGGTCACCCCCCTCCCCGGGCAGGGCGTAGACGAGCCCGTCGGCCGAGCGGATGCGAACGGCGCCCAGCTCGTCGAGGTCCCGCGAGAGCGTGCCCTGCGACACGGTGACCCCGCGCTCGGCCAGCAGCTCGGCGAGCACGGTCTGCGAGGCCACCGAGTGCCGGACGAGTGTCTCCGCGATGAGCTGGTGACGGGCCGCCTTGGTCGCCGGGACGGCCACCCCGGTCGGCGCGACGGCCTCGGCCGGCGACCGGGTCATGCCAGCACCTCGGGGGCCAGCAGCCACGTCAGCAGCGCCTTCTGCGCGTGGCGTCGGTTCTCGGCCTGGTCCCAGACGGCGCTCGACGGGTCGTCGAGGTACACCGCGTCGATCTCGGCCCCCCGGTACGCCGGCAGGCAGTGCAGGACGACCGGGTCGCGACCGGCGTGGGCGACGAGGGTCGGCGTCACCGAGAACGGGCGAAGGGCTGCCTCGCGCAGGTCGTCGGCCTGCTGGCCCATGGAGACCCAGGTGTCGGTGGAGATGACGTCGGCCGCGGCGACCGCGTCCACGGGGTCGGCCGTGTGTCGCACAGTCCCCCCGGTCTCGGCAGCGAGAGCCGCTGCCCGGTCGAGCACGTCGGGGTCGGGGGTGAGCTCGGCAGGTGACCCGATGCGCACGTGCATGCCCGCCGTGGCGCCGGCGAGGAGCGTCGAGTGGGCCATGTTGTTGGCGCCGTCGCCGACGTAGGCCAGAGTCAGGCCGGCGAGCGACCCCCGGCGCTCCACCACCGTCATGAGGTCGGCGAGCAGCTGGCAGGGGTGGAACTCGTCGGTCAAGGCGTTGACGACGGGCACACGGCTGGACGCGGCCAGCCGCTCCACCCGCTCCTGCTCGAACGTGCGCCACACGATCGCTGCCACCTGCCGGTCGAGCACGCGAGCGGTGTCCTCCAGGGTCTCGCCGCGACCCAGCTGGCTCGTGCCGCTGTCGATGACGAGGGGCTGGCCACCGAGCTCGGCAACGCCGACGGCGAACGACACCCTGGTACGCGTCGACGGCTTGTCGAACACGAGCGCGACCGACTGCGGGCCTGCCAGCGGCCGGTGGCTGAACGGATGGGCCTTGAATCGTCCGGCGAGGTCGAGCACCGCGGCCTGCTCAGCCGGGGTGAGGTCGTCGTCGCGAAGGAAGTGCCTGGTCATGGTCGGTCGGCCTCCGATGCACGGGCCAGGATGCGTGGCCACGCATCCACGAGCTGCTGAACCTGCGGCTCGGACACGACGAGCGGCGGGGCCAGCCGGATCGTGTCCGCCGTCACGTTGTTGACGATGAAGCCGGCCTCGAGAGCGGTGTCGACGACCGCGGCGGCCGGTACCGCCGACATCTCCACCCCGAGCAGCAGCCCCCGCCCGCGGATGTCGGCGACGTCGCCGGTGCGCAGCCCGTCGGCGAGCTGTCGTCCACGGTGGCGCACGGCCGGCAGAACCTCGTCGCGGTCCAGAACCTCCAGGACGGCCAGTGCTGCGGCGCACGAGACCGGGTTGCCGCCGAACGTGGAGCCGTGCATGCCGGGCCCGAGCAGGTCGGCCGTCTCGCCGAGGGCGACCGTCGCGCCGATCGGCAGCCCTCCGCCGAGGCCCTTCGCCAGGGTCACGACGTCGGGCCAGTCGGGCTGCGGGCCGCCGAGGGCGTCGGGATGGGTGAAGGCGAACCACTCCCCGGTCCGGCCGACACCTGTCTGTACCTCGTCCAGCACCAGGAGGGCACCGTGCCGACGGGTCAGGTGGCGAGCGGCCCGCAGGTACTCCGGTGGCGCGACGCGGATACCCGCCTCGCCCTGGATGGGTTCGAGCACGACGGCAGCGACGTCGTCACCGAGAGCCGCGGCCAGGGCATCGGCGTCGCCGTACGGCACGTGCTCGACGCCCGGCGGCAGCGGCGCGAAGGGGGTGGCGATGGCCGGCTTGCCCGTCAGCGCCAGGGCACCCATGGTGCGGCCGTGGAAGCCGCCGGTGGCCGCGACGACGCGGGGGCGACCCGTGCGTCGAGCGATCTTGAACGCGGCCTCGTTGGCCTCGGCTCCCGAGCTCGAGAAGAACACGGCTCCGCGTTCGGGCGCACCCGACGCACCGACACCGAGCAGGGCCAGCAGCCGCTGGGCGAGCTGCACCTGCGGAGGGCTGGTGAAGAGGTTCGACACGTGGCCGAGCGTCGCCAGCTGCGCGGACACGGCCTCGACGAGGCGCGGGTGGGCGTGGCCGAGGGCGTTGACGGCGATGCCGGCGAGAAAGTCCAGGTAGACGCGCCCGTCTTGGTCCCACACCTGGCAGCCCTGGCCGCGGACGAGGACGCGCTTCGGCAGACCGTAGGTGCCCATCACGGCCGCGGAGTAGTCGCCCAGCGTGACCGTCACAGCCCACCCCGCGCGAGCGGCTCGTCGGGCGGCTCCCCCACGACCATGGTTCCCACCCCCGCGTCGGTCACGACCTCGAGCAGCAGGGAGTGCGGCAACCTGCCGTCGATCACGTGGGCGCGCGGCACTCCTCCGCGGACCGCTCGAAGGCACGCCTCCATCTTGGGCACCATCCCGGTGGCGAGAGTGGGCAGCATCCGCTCTAGCTCGTCGGCGGTGAGTCGGCTGATCACGTCGTGAGGCGCCTCGGGGGGCCAGGTGCGGTACAGCCCCGACACGTCGGTGAGCACCACGAGCTTCGCCGCGCCGAGGGCGATCGCGAGCGCCGCGGCGGCCGTGTCGGCGTTGACGTTGTGCACCTGGCCGTCCGCGTCGGGGGCGACGCTGGAGACCACGGGCACCCGCCCGGCTGCGATGAGGTCCTGGACGGCCTCGGGCCGCACGGTCACGACGTCGCCGACGAGGCCGACGTCCACCGGCTCACCCTCGTGCATCGCCGGACGCCGCTCGGCGGTGAACAGGTGCGCGTCCTCCCCCGACATGCCGACGGCCATGGGACCGTGCTCGTTGAGCAGCCCCACCAGCTCACGTCCCACCTGCCCCACGAGCACCATCCGCACCACGTCCATGGCCTCGTGCGTCGTGACCCGTAGCCCACCGCGAAACTCCGAGTCGATCCCGAGCCGGTCGAGCATCGTGGAGATCTGCGGGCCTCCCCCGTGCACCACCACCGGGCGCAGCCCGGCGTACCGCAGGAACGCCACGTCCTGGGCGAACGCCCGCCGCAGATCGGGGTCGACCATCGCGTTGCCGCCGTACTTGACCACGAGCACGGAACCGTGGAATCGCTCAAGCCACGGCAGCGCCTCGACGAGCGTGGCCGCCTTCGTCAGCGCTCCGACGAGTCCGGGGGGCGTGCTGTCGGGCGGGAAGCCAGGCGTGGGGGCGCTCATGTCGAGTACGCGGAGTTCTCGTGGACGTAGGCATGGGTGAGGTCGGTCGTCAGCACCGTCGCCTCGCCGCCGCCGGCGCCGAGCTCGACCTCGATGCGCACGTGCCGGCCGGAGAGGTCCACCAACGACCGGTCGTCGCCGGCCGCGCCGCCTCGGCAGACGGCGACACCGTTGACGGCGACGTCCACCGCCCCGGGGTCGAACTCGGCCGAGGTGGCGCCAACCGCACCAAGGATGCGTCCCCAGTTGGGGTCACGCCCGAAGATGGCGGTCTTGACCAGCAGGCTGCGCGCAACCGACCGAGCAACCTCGAGCGCGTCGTCCTCGGTGGCTGCGTGCCGGACGTTCACCGTGACCTCGTGCTCTGCCCCCTCGGCGTCGCCGACGAGCTGGCGTGCCAGATCGGCGCAGAGGTCGGTCACGAGGGCCTCGAGGGCGTCCTGGGCGAGGGTCACCCCGGACGCGCCGCTGGCCAGCAGCAGCACCGTGTCGTTGGTGGAGAGGCACCCGTCGGTGTCGACGCGGTCGAACGTGAGCCGCGTGGCCTCACGCAGCGCCGCGTCCAGCGCGGGGGGGTCCGCGACGGCGTCGGTGGTGACGACGCTCAGCATCGTCGCCAAGGACGGAGCGAGCATGCCGGCACCCTTGGCCATCCCGCCAGCGGTCACCGTGCCATCCGGGGTCGTCACTCGTCGGGCCGCCTGCTTGGGCCGGGTGTCCGTGGTCATGATCGCGGTGGCGGCGTCGTCCCCTCCGTCCGCAGCGAGCCTCTCGTGCGCGCCAGTGGCGCCCTGGAGCAGGCGACCCATGGGCAGGCGGACCCCGATGAGCCCTGTCGAGCAGACGGCCACCTCTCCTGCGCCCACTCCGAGCAGCGAGGCGACGTGCTCGGCGGTGTGGTGAGTGTCGGCGAAGCCCTCGGGGCCGGTGCAGGCGTTCGCGCCACCCGAGTTCAGCACCACGGCCCGCAGCCGTCCGGCGGTCAGCACCTGGCGGCTCCAGAGTACCGGGGCCGCCTGGAAGCGGTTGGACGTGAAGACCCCCGCGGCGGTGTGCCGAGGTCCGTCGTTGACCACCAGGGCGACGTCAGGGTCGCCGGAGGACTTCAGCCCCGCGGCGACGCCGGCGGCGCGGAAGCCCTGGGCAGCAGTGACGCTCACGGCGCCACCCCGACCGCGGACAGGCCCATCGTCTCCGGCAGGCCGAGCATCAGGTTCGCGTTCTGGACGGCCTGCCCGGCAGCGCCCTTGACCAGGTTGTCCTCGGCGGCGACCACGGTCACGCGGCCGGCCCGGGCGTCGAGGGCGGCTTGCAGGTGCACGCTGTTGGACCCCGAGGTGGCGCCGGTCTGCGGCCATCGACCCGGTGGCAGCAGGTGGACGAAGGGCTCGTCGGCGTAGGCGGCGTCCAGCGCGTCGAGGACGTCGGCCTCCTCGACGCCCGACACAGCACGGGCGCTGCAGGTGGCGAGGATGCCGCGGCTCATGGGGGCGAGAGTCGGTGTGAACGACAGGCTCACGCCGGACCCGGTGGCAGAGCGGAGGTTCTGCGCGATCTCGGGGGTGTGCTGGTGCCCGCCGCCCACCTTGTAGGCGCTCATGCTGCCCATGACCTCGCTGGCCATCAGCGCCGGCTTGAGGGCTCGTCCGGCGCCGGACGTGCCGCTGGCGGCGACGACGACGATGTCGTCGCCGGACACGAGCCCCGCCAGCAGCAGCGGCGCCAGCGCGAGGGTGACGGCGGTGACGTAGCAGCCGGGGTTCGCCACGCGCGTCGACGCGCAGACGCGGTCGCGAGCACCGGGCAGCTCGGGCAGCCCGTAGGTCCACGTCCCCGCATGCGTGCCGCCGTAGTAGTGCTCCCAGTCGGCAGCCTCGTCGAGTCGGAAGTCGGCCCCGAGGTCGATGATCGGCACGGTCGTCGGAAGCTGCGCGGCCAGGGCGGCGGACTCGCCGTGCGGCAGCGCCAGCGCGACCAGGTCGGCGTCGGCGAGCGTCGCGGCCCGGGTCTCGACGAAGGTGGTCGAGGCCAGGTGCGGCAGCTGTGGATGCAGGTCGGCCACCGGGAGGCCGGCGGCTGCTCCCGCCGCCGCGCGCCACAGCTCCAGCTCCGGATGGGCGTCGACGAGGCGCAGCAGCTCCCCGCCGGCGTACCCGGACGCACCCGCGACCGCGACCTTCACCGTCCACCTCGCGCGCAATTGAATGACTATGCGCGCAACAGCATACCTAAGCGGGAGGGTGGGTGTGCACGTGCGTCCCGGAGACCAGCGCGCTCAGCTCGCGCACTCGCGCCGGCGACCCGGTGCGGAGCACCGCACCCTGGGCACCGAGCACGACGACCGTCGGGAAGCCGGCGCTGAGCGGACGCTCACGAAAGAACACCTGGGCCTCGACGCCGGTGCCGTCGACCATCGCTGCGCCGGTGCCGTCGTCGGGCACGTACACGGTGGTGGGCACGCTCAGGTTCGGCCCGCCCTGCTCGACCAGGTCGGCGAGCAGGGCCCGGTCGCTGTCGCGCTCCGGCTCGAGCATGACGACGACCGACGACGCCGGCGGTGGCGGCGGGGTCGGCTCACGTCCGGCCCCGCGCCGGACGGCGTCCAGGCTTCGGCGGAGTCGCGAGACGTCCGACTCGAGCTCGCGGACACGGCCGAGCAGGAGCACGACGGCCCACGCGAGCGCTGCGAGCAGCGTGGTGAGGACGCCGAGGGCGACGACCCAGGGCGTGCTCACGCGCGGGCGGACGCTGCCGGCGAGGAAGCCACGAAGCGACGCAGCTCGAGGAGCACCTGGACCAGCACCCAGCTGCCGAGCACGGCCATCGCGACCGCCCAGCCGTCGGTGGTGTCGATGGTCGTCTCGGGCACGCCGGGCCCGGGGGCGAGCGAGAGCGCAGCGGAGGGGGCCACCGCGGCGAGCACGGCGGCGACGGCGAGAGCCGCGTTGCGCGCGACGAGCACCCGGCTGACCTGCTGCAGGTGGCGGAAACCGCACCCGCAGCCGATGCGGCTCCCGCGTTCGACGGCGATCCAGATCGCCGCGCCGAACCCCACGAGCAGCGCGGCCGCGAGCCACGCCGCGGGCACCACCAAGACGCCGGCGAGGAGCATGAGCCCGAGGACCAGCTCGGCCGGTGGGAGGGCGCGGGCGACCGGCGTCACCAGCGAGTCGGGAAGGATCTTGTAGGCCGCGACGCTCGAGCGGAAGGCCGCGTGGTCGCGCAGCTTCGGAGCAGCCGCGACCACGAACACGAGGCCGACGACGAGACGTGCGGCGAGACCGAGGTACTCCATGGTGGACGCGATGCTAGTCGACCGCGCTCAGGCGAGCGGGTCGGCGTCGCCGTAGGTCCGTAGGCCGAGGGTCCGTGCGTCCCGGTCCGCCGGAAGGATGTCGAGGAGCGTGCCCAGGTCGTCCTTGGCCGCGTGGACGAAGCGCCCGCTGATCGCGTCCAGCCGACCGTCGGCGAAGGCGGTGACCAGGCCGACCATGTCTCGGGCGTCTCCCCACGCCACGTCGTCGGTCTGCCACATGGGCATGGACGCGTCATGTCGGTGCGCACGAGGCCCGGACTGGCGTCGAGCACGACGATGCCGTCGGCGGCGGACTGGTGGGCGAGCAGGTCGGTCAGTCGCGCGAGCGCTGCCTTCGACACGGCGTAGCCGGTGTCGACGGAGTCGCGGCGGAACGCGAACCCACTGTTGACGTTGAGGATGCGGCCGCGTCGTTCCTGCCGCATGGACGACAGGACGGCGTGGGTGACCCGCATCACGCCCAGCAGGTTGACGTCGATCACCGCCAGCACGTCGTCGACGTCGGCGGAGGCGAAACCCGTCTCCTCGGCGTCCATCCGTCCTGCGTTGTTGACCAGCAGGTCGCAGGGCCCCAGCCGGGAGGCCAACCGGTCCAGGGCGGCGCGCACGGCATCGGAGTCGCGCACGTCGGCCGCGGCGACCGCCGTGGGGACACCCCGCTCGGCACACTGGGACGCGGTGGTCTGGAGCGTCTCGGGCGACCTGCCGATCAGGCCGACCGCCACGCCGTGCTCCGCGAGCCCCAGCGCCATGGCCCGACCGAGACCGCGTCCTCCGCCGGTGACCACGGCGACCCGACTGGGCCCGGCCGAACCGGCGATCGGCTCAGCCACGGCGTAGCTCCGCGCCCACGCGCTGCTCCGCGCCGCGCACCATGGCCTCGCGCACCTCTGCGAGCTCCTCGACGGTCAAGGTGCGGTCGGGCGCTCGAAGGGTGACGTTGTAGGCGAGGCTCTTGCGCCCGTCACCCACCTGCGGGCCCGTGTAGACGTCGAACAGCCAGAGCCGCTCGAGCAGGGGCCCGGCCGCGTCGGCGAGGGCATCGGCCAGGTCGGCCGCGGCGACCTCGTCGTCGACGACGAACGCCAGGTCCTCTCGGGCGGGCGGGAACGTGGACACGGCAGGTGCGGGCACCAGCGGCTCGGCGTAGGCAGCGAGCCGCTCGATGTCCACCTCCATCGCCCCTACCCGGGCCGGCAGGTCCAACGCGCTCACCACCCGGGGGTGCAGCTCCCCGGCGAAGCCGATGGACTCCTCCCCGACCAGCAGCTCGGCGCACCGACCGGGGTGCCAGGGCATGCGCGAGGCGGGCCGAACGGTCAGGGGTGCGTCGATGACCCGGGCGGCTACCCGGGCGGCGCCGATGGCATCGAGCCACTGCGACTCGCGACCTGGTCCCCACCAGCTGTCCCGCTCGGACTTGCCCGACACCACCACGGCGAGGTGCCGCGGCTGGTCGGGCAGCCCGGCGTCGACCTGGGCGAGCTCGTCGTCGGTCGGACGCCGGTGCACCGGCAACCGGGGAGTGCCGATCGTCTGCCCGGGTCGCGGGACGAAGACCCGCCCGATCTCGTACAGCGAGAGGTCCACGAGCCCACGGCTGATGTTGCGGCGCAGCGTCTGCAGCAGTCCGGGCAGCAGCGTGGCACGCAGGTACGGCTCCTCGTCCGAGATCGGGTTGACCAGCCGGACGCGACGTCGCTCGACGGCATCGGGGGGGATGCCCATGGCGTCGAGCTGGGCGTCGCCGATGAACGGGTAGCAGGCGACCTGGACGCCGCCCATGTGCGCGATGGCCCTGCTGATCAGCTGCTCCTGCCGCTGAGCGCGCGTCAGGCCGTGGCTCGCGGGGCCGGTGGGCACCGTCGAGGGCAGCGAGTCGTAGCCGACGAGCCGCACGACCTCCTCGACCAGGTCGATCGGGTCGCTCAGGTCGGGGCGCCAGCTCGCTGGTGCCACGACCAGCCGTCCGTCGGCGTCGGGTCCACTGACCTCGCAGCCCACGTCCTGCAGGGCGGCGACCACCTCGTGCTCGCGGTAGGGCCGACCCGCGACCCGGGCCGGCTCGTCGACGGGCAGCTGGATGGACGTGCCGGGTGCCCGCAGGTCGACGTCGGTGAGGGACGGGTCGATCGTCGCGCCACCGAGGTCGGCCAGCATCTGCACGACGAGCCCGGCGGCGACGGGCGGCAGGGCCGGGTCGACGCCACGCTCGAACCGACGCGACGCCTCGCTCGGCAGCTTGTGCCGTCGGGCGGTGCGGGCGATGGCGACGGCGTCGAAGTGCGCGGCCTCGACAACCACGGTGCGGGTCTGCAGCGACAGCTCGGTCGACGCTCCGCCCATGACGCCGGCGAGCCCGATGACCCCGGACCCGTCGGTGATCACGAGGTCGTCGGTGTCGAGCTCGCGGCGCTTGCCGTCGAGCGTCTGCAGGCTCTCCCGGCGCCGGGCCCGTCGCACGCCGAGGCCTGCGGTGAGGCGGTCGCCGTCGTAGCCGTGGATGGGCTGCCCGAGCTCGAGCATGACGTGGTTGGTGACGTCCACGGCGAGCGAGAGGGGGCGCATCCCGGCCAGGTGCAGGCGGGTGCGAAGCCACAGCGGCGACGACCGGGTGGTGTCCAGGTCACGGACCACACGCACCGCGAACCGGTCACACCCGCTCGGGTCGTCGATCGACACGGGCCAGGCGTCGCGCTCGCTCGGGGTGGGCGCCCCTGGGCCGAGCCGCGTCGGGTCGGCCGGGTCGCGGAAGTCGACGCGGAAGGCCGAGGCCGTCTCCCTCGCCACGCCGCGGACGCTCAGGCAGTAACCCCGGTCGGGCGTGACGGCGATGTCGAGGACGGCGTCCGGGATGCCCAGGAGCGGCCGGGCGTCCGCGCCGGGCTCATGCGGGAGCGTGGTCGGGGCGCCGCGAAGGTCGAGCAGGTCCGAGCCGCGAAGCACCAGGATGCCGTCGTGCTCCTCCCCCACGCCGAGCTCGCGGACCGAGCAGATCATGCCGTCCGACGTGTGCCCGTACGTGCGTCGGGCACCGATCGCGAAGCCACCGGGCAGGACGGCACCCGGCAGGGCGACCACCACCCGGTCTCCCACGGCGAAGTTGTGCGCACCGCAGACGATGCCGCGCGGCCCCTCCTCGCCGACGTCCACCTGGCACCAGCGGATCGACTTGCCGTTGGCGTGGGTCTCGACCTCGAAGGCCTCGACCACCCCGACGACAAGCGGGCCCTCGACGTCGATCGTGTCGACGGTCTCCACCTCGAGCCCGGCGGCCAGCAGCCGGTCGGCGAGCGCACGAGGCGACACGTCGGAGGGCAGGTCGACGTACTCGCGCAGCCACGAGATCGGGACGCGCATCAGACCTCCAGCCCGAACGGGAGCGTGAACCGGGCGTCACCCTCGATGAGGTCGTGCATGTCGGTGATGCCGTGGCGGAACATCAGGGTGCGCTCGAGCCCCATCCCGAAGGCGAAGCCCGTGTAGCGCTGCGGGTCGACCCCGCAGGCGGTGAGCACCCGAGGGTTCACCATCCCGCAGCCACCCCACTCGATCCAGCCCTCCGACGAGCAGGTGCGGCACGGCGCGTCCGGGTTGCCCACGGAGGCGCCGCGGCACACGAAGCACTGCAGGTCGACCTCCGCCGACGGCTCGGTGAACGGGAAGTACGACGGGCGCAGCCTGGTCACCAGCCCCTCACCGAACATGGACGCGGCGAAGTGGTCGAGGGTGCCCTTGAGGTCGGCCATCGTGATGCCCTCGTCCACCACGAGGCCCTCCACCTGGCTGAACACGGGCGTGTGCGTCGCGTCGAGCTCGTCGGTGCGGTAAGTGCGGCCCGGGCAGATGACGTACACGGGCAGCTCCCGGGAGAGCAGGGCGCGCACCTGCACCGGCGACGTATGCGTGCGCAGCACGACGCCCGAGTCCTCCGACTCGACGAAGAACGTGTCGGACGTGCCCCGCGCAGGGTGGTCCGGACCGATGTTGAGCGCGTCGAAGTTGAACCACTCGGCCTCGACCTCGGGACCGTCGGCCACCTCGTAGCCGAGAGCGACGAAGATCCCCGCCACCTTCTCCACCAGCGAGTACAGCGGGTGCCGCGCGCCGACCGCGCGGCGCTCCCACGGGAGTGTGACGTCGACGGTCTCCTCGATGAGCACCCGCTCGTCGCGCTCGGCCTCCAGCGTGGCCTGGCGATCGTCGAGAGACGTCCCGACGTCGCGACGCGCGCGGCCGACGAGCTGACCCGCCGCCTTGCGGTCGGCGGGGTCGAGGCTGCCGATCGACCGGTTGAGCAGGGCGAGCGGCGATCGGTCGCCGGCGTGGCTGATGCGGACGGACTTGAGCTCGTCGAGGGTGGACGCGGCCGCGATCGCCGACAGCGCGGCGTCACGGTGCCGGGCCACCTCCTCGTCGGTGATGGCGCCCGGCGGGGGCGCGGAAGCGGACATGGGCGAGAGTGCTCCAGGTCGTTGAGGTCAGGGTGGGCGGCCGGCCAAGTCTAGTGGGGGTCGACCGCGCGGCCGGCGCGTCAGCGAGCCGGTCGTTGGGCGCCGGCGGACGCGTACAGGCACAGGGCGGCCGCCACCGACACGTTCAGGCTTTCCGCGCGACCGTACAGCGGCACGGCCACCCGTTCGTCGACTCGCTGCGCATAGCTCGAGGGCACGCCGTGTGCCTCGTTGCCCAGCACCCACGCGGTGGGACGGGCCAAAGCACCGTCCGCAGCCAGGTCGTCGATCGTCACCGAGGAGGACCCGTCTGCAGCGAGGACGAGCAAGCCGTCGGACCGCAGCCGGTCGAGGAGGCTCTCGTCCAGCCCGGTGGCCAGGGGCAGGTGGAACACCGAGCCTGCGCTCGCTCGCACGCACTTGCCGCTCAGGGGGTCGACGGAGCCGGCGGTGAGCAGCACCCCGTCGGCTCCGGCCGCGTCAGCGGTGCGGATGATCGTGCCTGCGTTGCCCGGGTCACGGACCTCGGCGAGGACGGCCAGCAGGCGCGGCGCGGGGCTCAGGAGCCGGTCGACATCGACAGTGACGTCCCGACAGACCGCGACCACGCCCTGCGGTGTCGTCGTCTCGGCGACCTGGTCGAGAACACGATCGGTGACGAGGTGCACGGGCACGTCCGGCAGCGTCATGGACGTCGGTCCATCCAGCCAGGACGGGGTCGCGAACACCTCGACGAGGGCGCCCGGGGCGCCGATGGCTTCGCGCACGGTCTGCGGGCCCTCGGCGAGAAACCTGCCTGTCTTGACACGTCCGGTTCTCGTGTGGCAGCGACGAGCCGCCCGCACCCGAGGGTGGGACGGCTCGTCGATGACCGATGGCGTGGGAGCCATCGCAGTCGGCTCAGGCTGCCGGGGCGTTGCGGTCCTCGGGCAGCGCGGCCTTGGCGGTGTCCACCAGCGCGGCGAAGGCTGCGGAGTCCGACACCGCGAGCTCGGCGAGCATCTTGCGGTCGACCTCGACACCGGCGGCCTTCAGCCCCTGGATGAACCGGTTGTACGTGAGGCCGTGGCTGCGCGACGCGGCGTTGATGCGCGTGATCCACAGCTTGCGGAAGTCGCCCTTGCGCTTCTTGCGGTCACGGTAGGCGTAGACGTTGCTGTGCAGCGTCTGCTCCTTGGCCTTGCGGTAGAGACGCGACCGCTGGCCGCGGTACCCGCTTGCCTGGTCGAGGACGGTACGGCGCTTCTTGTGCGCGTTGACAGCTCGCTTGACGCGTGCCATGGGTTCTCCTGAGGTGTCGGGGTGGCGGGGTGGGCGTCGTGCCTGCTACGAGGCGAGAAGGCGCTTGACCCGCTTGCTGTCGGCCGGGGAGACCTCGACGTCGGGCATCAGTCGACGCGTGCGCCGGGACGACTTGTGCTCGAGGAGGTGGCGGCGGTTGGCCTGACGGCGCATCACCTTGCCGCTGCCGGTGACCTTGAATCGCTTGCGCGTCCCGGAGTGGGTCTTCATCTTCGGCATCTCGTGCTCCTTCGTTCGCGGTGGTGCT
>Ga0316576_10000510_pt1 | contig 18240 bp, 15 predicted proteins | sample S0NA_FD_203075 | JGI IMG/M metagenome (GOLD analysis project Ga0316576, IMG submission 203075) | Rhizosphere microbial communities from salt marsh grasses in Alabama, United States - S0-2_050615r3r5 | ecosystem: Host-associated > Plants > Roots > Rhizosphere | place: USA: Alabama | collected... | reverse complement strand
CTGAAGGTCGTCGCCGAGGGGCAGCGGTCTCCGGACGCCGGGCCGTCGCTGGCGTCCACCGCACGCCCCGCGCCGCTCTCGCCCCAAGAGCCCGACGCCGGCGCCCCGGCACCGGGGGACAGCGGCGCTGTCGATGCCGCGCCACCACACCCGGACGCGCCAAGAGCGCTGGCCAAGGCAGCCAGGGTGGAGCCCAGCAAGACCGTCGCCCGGGTCAGCCCCAGGCGGCGACATCGTCGACGTCACGGCGCGGGCGGGATCGAGGTCGTGGATCCCGACGCGGAGAAGATCGACGAGCCGCCGGAGCCGGCCGCCCCGCCGCCGGACGAGCCGCCGCCGGAGCCCACCAAGCCCACGCCCAGACCGAAGCCCGGCGGCACGGAGCTCGACCGCCTGATCGACGACGCCACTGGACCGGGTGAGGTACGAAAGAAACCCCCGCCGCCGGCCGCTCCGGCCGAGGGCGGGACGAGCTTGGCCCCGGCCCCGGCCCCGGCCCCGGTAGCGCCCCAGCAGCCGAAGACCCTGACGCGGGAGCAGGTGGCCGCGGGGATGAAGCGCGCCGAGCCCGGCGTCCACGCCTGCTACCAGCAGCTGCGCGAGCCCGGACTGGTGATGATCACCGCGACGATCAACGGCGCCACCGGTCGGATTGCCGCAGCCCGGGTCGTGGGTGGTTTCGCGGGCACGCCCTCGGGCGAGTGTGTGGTCCTCGCCGTGCGCCGCGCCTGTGTGTTTCCGCGCTTCTCCGGCCCGCCGCTGACGCTGAAATACCCTTACATGCTGAGGTGATGCGGCGTGGTGGCGACGCTGGCCAGGAGCTCCTTGAAAGCTCCAACCACGGTGTCACCGTACTAGGAGGCACAACAAGCGAGGTGAACCATGATCGGCATGATCGTGAGCTTCTTCGTCCTGGCGGTGGCGGTATACGTGATGGCCAAGATCGTGCCGGGCATCCGGCTGAGGGGCTTCAAGAGCGCCCTGGCCGTCGCCGGTGTCTACGGTCTGCTCAACTTTGTCCTCTTCCGCGTGCTGATCTTCATCACCTTCCCCCTGGTGATCCTCAAGTACGTCACCCTGGGCGTCTTTGGTGTGATCCTCAACGCGGTGTTGCTGGTGATCACGGACAAGATCCTCGATGGCTTCGAGCTCTCCGGTTTCGGCGCGGCGTTGCTCGCCTCGCTGGGCATCAGCGCGGTGAACCTGGTCCTCACCATCTTCGTGGCGAGCCTGTTCTGACTCGGCAGGGCTTCCGGTAGCCGCGTCTCCCAAACTGTGGTAGAGGAGCGGGGCAGCACGGACGCTGCAGCGAGCCATCCGATCAATGTGTGGGATTTTCGGGGTATACGGGCACCCCGAGGCCTCCAACCTGACCTACCTGGGACTGCACGGGCTGCAGCACCGGGGCCAGGAGAGCGCCGGGATCGCCTCGTCGGACAGCCGGCGCCTGTACACCTACCGTGGCATGGGCCTGGTCGTCGACGTGTTCAACAGCGCGACCCTCGACAGGATAAAGGGCAGCGCCGCCATCGGCCACGTGCGCTACTCCACGGCCGGCGAGTCCGACATCGGCAACTCCCAGCCGCTGGCGGTGAGCCACGCCCGCGGGCAGCTCGCCATGGCCCACAACGGCAACCTGGTCAACGCCGGGAGCCTGCGCCAGGAGCTCGAGCGCAGCGGGTCGATCTTTGCCTCCAACGTGGACAGCGAGGTCATCGTCCACCTCTTCGCCCGGACCACCGAGCACAAGATCGTCGACCGCATCGCCAGCTCGCTCGAGCGCCTGGAGGGGGCCTATTCGCTGCTCTTCCTCACCGAGCGCAAGCTGATCGCGGCGCGGGACCCGCTTGGCTTCCGTCCGCTCTGCATGGGGCGGATCTACTTCGAGGACCGGCGGCGGCCCGGCGGCGAGCCGGCCCACGGCTGGGTCTTCGCCTCGGAGACCAGCGCCTTTGACCTGATCGGCGCCGAGTACGTCCGGCCGGTGCACCCGGGCGAGATCGTCGTCGTCGACCGCAAGGGGCTGCGCTCCTACCGTCGGTTCGACTCGCCGCGCAAGCGGTTCTGCGTCTTCGAGCACGTCTACTTCGCCCGCCCGGACTCGCTGCTCGGCTTCTCCAGCGTCTACGAGTCGCGGCGCGCGCTCGGTCGGCAGCTCGCGCGGGAGCAACCCGCCGGTGCCGACCTGGTGATCCCGGTGCCGGACTCGGGGACCACGGCGGCCCTGGGGTACGCCGAGGAGTCGGGCCTGCCCTTCGAGATGGGCCTGATCCGCAGCCACTACGTCGGCCGGACCTTCATCGAGCCCAAGCAGTCGATCCGCCACTTCGGCGTCCGCCTGAAGCTGGCGCCGGTCCGGCGGCTGATCGAGGGCCGCCGGGTGGTGGTCGTCGACGACTCCCTGGTGCGCGGCACGACCTCGCACAAGATCGTCGCGATGTTGAGGGGCGCCGGGGCGACCGAGGTCCACCTGCGGATCAGCTCGCCGCCCGTGCGGCACCCCTGCCACTACGGCATCGACATCCCGACCCACGAGGAGCTCATCGCCGCGAGCCGCTCGGAGGAGGAGATCCGCGCCCACACGGGCGCGGACAGCCTGGGCTACCTCGGCCTGGAGGGGATGCTCGCCGCCATCGACGATCGGCGGGACACGTATTGCGACGCTTGTTTCTCGGGGCGCTACCCCGTACCGTTCGAGCAGCCGGTGAGGGTCAGACCCCTGCCGGTGCTTCAGCGCTAGGCTGGTCAGCCCAAGGAGGACGTCATGGCCTATTCGGAGATCGAGCAGCAGGTCGCGGACCTTCGCGAGCGCCTTGTCGCGCTCAGGAGGCATCTTTGACGTCGAGGGCCGCCGCACGCGCGTCGAGGAGCTGGAGAAGCTCACCGCGGCGCCGGAGTTCTGGAACGACCAGGAGAAAGCCCAGCAGATCCTGAAGGAGCAGAACACCGCCCGCAGCGTCGTCGCCCGCTGGGACGCGGCGCACGCGGCCCTGGAGGACGCGGAGGCGCTGTTCGAGCTGGCGCGGGAGGAGGAGGACGAGGGCAGCGCCGCCGAGGTCGCGGTGATGGTCGAGCAGGTCGGCGGACAGGTCGAGGAGATGGAGTTCTCCCGGATGCTCTCCGGGCCGAACGACCGCTACGGCGCCCTGGTCAGCATCAACTCCGGCGCCGGAGGCACCGACAGCCAGGACTGGGCCGAGATGTTGCTCAGGATGTACAGCCGCTGGAGCGAACGCAGGGAGTTCAAGGTCGAGCTCCTCGACAGGCAGCCCGGCGAGGAAGCAGGGATCAAGTCCGCCACCCTGGTCGTGGACGGGGAGTACGCCTTCGGCTACCTCAAGGCCGAGACGGGGGTGCACCGGCTGGTGCGGATCTCCCCCTTCGACGCCAACGCCCGGCGTCACACCGCCTTCGCCTCCGTGGCGGTGTACCCGGACGTGGAGCAGGACGTGGAGGTGGAGGTGAAGGAGGACGATCTGAAGATCGACGTGTTTCGCGCCGGCGGAGCTGGCGGGCAGCACGTGAACAAGACCGAGTCGGCGGTGCGGATCACCCACCTGCCGACCGGCATCGTGGTCCAGTGCCAGAACGAGCGCTCGCAGCACAAGAACAAGTCCCAGGCCATGCGGGTGCTGAAGGCGCGGCTCTACGAGCACGAGATGAAGAAGCGCGAGGAGGAGATGGAGGGGCTGCGCGCCCAGCGCAAGGCCATCGAGTGGGGCAGCCAGATCCGCTCCTACGTCCTCGCACCGTACCGGCAGGTCAACGACCACCGCACCGAGCTCAAGGTGGGCAACGTGGACGCTGTGCTGGACGGCGACCTCGACCAGTTCATCCAGGCCTACCTGTTGCAGGCGGGCGAGGAAGGCAACTAGCGACCGATGAGCAAGAACGATCCACAGACCGGGGGGCGCGAGGGGGAGGAGCAGGACGTCAACCGCCTGATGCAACAGCGGCAGCTCAAGGCGGACCAGCTGCGCGAGGCGGGTCAGAACCCCTACCGCAACGACTTCTCCCCGACTCACACCACGGGCGCCGTGCGCGAGCGATACGCCGACGAGACGCCGCCCGAGGGAGGAACTCCCGACGCCGCGCCGCTGTCCGACGACCGCTTCGCGGTGGCCGGTCGGATCGTCGAGCACCGCAGCTTCGGCAAGGCGAGCTTTGTCAAGCTCGCCGACCGCTCGGGGCGGTTGCAGGTCTACATCCGCAAGGACCGGGTGGGCGAGGAGGCCTACGCCCTGTTCAAGAAGGCCGAGTCCTGGGACTTTCTCGGCGCCCGGGGCTACGCCTTCTTCACCAAGACCGGCGAGCTGACGCTGATGGCCGAGGACGTCGTGCTGCTGACGAAGGCGGTGCGGCCGCCGCCCGAGAAGTGGAGCGGCCTGAAGGACCAGGAGACCCGCTACCGCCAGCGCTACGTCGACCTGGTCGCCAACCCCGAGGTCGCCGACGTGTTTCGCAGGCGCAGCAAGATCGTCCGGCTCATGCGGCAGTTCTTCGACGAGCGGGACTTCCTCGAGGTGGAGACCCCGCTCCTGCACACGGTGCTCGGCGGCGCGGCGGCGCGGCCGTTCCGTACACACCACAACGCGCTGGACATGCCGCTGTACCTGAGGATCGCGCCGGAGCTGTTCCTCAAGCGCCTCGTGGTCGGCGGGTTTGACCGGGTCTACGAGATCGGGCGCAACTTCCGCAACGAGGGGCTGTCGCGCAAGCACAACCCCGAGTTCACCATGCTCGAGTTTTACATGGCCTACGCCACCTACCTCGATCTGATGGCGCTTACCGAGGCGCTTCTGCCCTGGCTGGCGCAGGAGGTCTCGGGCGGCACGCGCCTCTCCTGGGAGGGGCAGGAGATCGACCTTGCCCCGCCCTGGCCACGCCTGCCGGTGCGCGAGGCGGTGCTCGTCGGTTGCCAACGCGAGGAGCTTTCGCCGCGGCTCACCGCCGAGATCATCGACGACCCGGACCGCCTGCAGGGCTGGTGCGGCGAGTGCGGGCTGCTCGATCGCGAGGGGATCGGCGAGCAGCTCAAGCAGGCGGAGAGCCACGGCAAGCGCGTCGGCGTGCTCTTCGACGAGATCGGCGAGAAGCACTTGCCGCTGGACCGGCCGGTCTTCGTCGTCGACTACCCGGCGGAGACGTCGCCGCTCTCGCGGCGCAAGGACGCGGACCCATCCCTCGTCGACCGCTTCGAGCTCTTCGTCCTGCGTCGCGAGATCGCCAACGCGTTCTCCGAGCTCAACGATCCGGCGGACCAGCGCGGGCGCTTCGTGCAGCAGATCAAGGACCGCGAGCGGGGCGACGAGGAGGCGATGGAGCACGACGAGGACTACTGCCGGGCGCTGGAGTACGGCATGCCTCCCACCGCGGGTGAGGGGATCGGGATCGACCGGCTGACCATGCTGCTCTGCGACCAGCCCAGCATCCGCGACGTGATCCTCTTCCCCCACATGCGACCCGAGGGGAGGTAACGGGCGTGGAGCGACGCCAGCGCCTCGGAGCGTCCATCGGGCTCATCGTCTCGGGCCTGGTGCTGCTCGGCCTGCACCTGGCGGCGCGCTTTTTGATGCCGCCGACCAAGACCTGGGAGATGGTCGGCTCGGGGCTGCTGCTCGTCGCCGCCGCGGTGGGCATCGCCGGGCTCGTCGGGCTCGCGTTCCAGCTGGCCACGGCGCGCTCCTTCGAGTGCCTCATCGCCTGGCGCTACCTGCGGGTGCAGCACCAGCGGTCCTGGGTCACGCTGGGGATCGGGCTCGCGCTCCTGTTGATCGGGGCGGGGATCCTGGTCGCCTCGTACCTCTGGGGCGAGCCCCGGCTCGACGGGCTGGCCACGACCCCGACCCACCTCCAGCGCCTGCTCCGCTTCGTCGCTCTCGGCGTCGCCGGGCTGGCGCACTGGGTCGTGTTCTTCGGCCTGCTCATGCTCTTCTTCTCCCTGTTCACCACGATCTCCATCTTCACCGTGTTCCTCGGCCTGGAGGCCCTGGTGGCGGTGCTCTCCATGATGGGCGGGTTCGAGCACGACCTGCGCCAGAAGATCCTCGGGACCACCGCCCACGTGGTGGTCACCCGCCCCAAGGCCGCGTTCACGGACTACCGGCGGGTCCTCGGCGTCGTGGACCACACGAAGGGGGTGACCGCCGCCGCCCCCTTCATGGAGAGCGAGGTGATGATCACCAGCCAGACCAACCTCTCCGGGGTCCTCCTGCGCGGCATCGACACGAAGCGGGTGGAGAAGGTGACCAACCTGCGTCGATTCCTCGAGACCGAGGGCGGGAGCGGCAGCCTGGAGAACCTCGCGCACCCGGAGCTCCTGGCGCGCATCCCCGAGGCCCGCTTCCGGCCGATGGTCACCGTGCCCCTGGGCAAGCCGCCGCCCCCCGACGCCGAGGACCGGAAGAAAAAAGGTGTCGGGCCCCAGCCCCGCCCGGCATCGCAGCCGACGTCCCGACCCACGTCGGCCCCGGTGCGATCCGGCGTGATCACCCGCCCCGACGACCAGTGGGACGTCTCCGACGAGATCGGCAAGAAGGTGCCGCCGCGTCCCGTCTTCCCCGGGGTGATCATCGGCGCTGAGCTGGCCAAGAACCTGCGGCTCTACGTCGGCGACGACGTGAACCTGGTCGCCCCCCTGGGCGGCATGAGCCCGGCGGGGCCGATCCCCAAGTCGAAGCCCTTCCGGGTGGCGGGCATCTTCTACTCCGGGCTCTACGAGTACGACAACAAGTTCGCCTTCATCACCATCCCGGCGGCGCAGAAGTTCCTTGGCCTCGACGACGAGGTGAGCGGCATCGAGCTCAAGGTCGCATCGCTCTCCCGGGCCACCGAGGTGGCCGAGGAGCTGGAGCGGGAGCTGGGCAAGGGCTACGAGGTCCAGGACTGGCGCCAGCGCAACGTGAACCTGTTCAGCGCGCTGAAGCTGGAGAAGCTGGTGATGTTCATCGTGCTCACCTTCATCGTGCTGGTGGCGTCTTTTTCCATCGTGACCAACCTGAACATGGTGGTGCTGGAGAAGCTGCGCGAGATCGCCGCGCTCAAGGCGATGGGCGCGGCGAACAGCTCGGTGCTCCGCATCTTCCTCTACGCCGGTCTGTACATCGGGGTAATAGGGATGCTGGTGGGCGTGCTCGCCGGGATCGGCATCTGTGTGTTCCTGGGTGATGTGGGTTTGCCGCTCGACCCCGAGATCTACTACATCTCCGAGCTCCCCGTACGCATGGACCCGGTGGAGATCGGACTCGTCGCCCTGGCCGGGGTCAGCCTGAGCTTCCTCGCGACCATCTACCCCTCCATGCTGGCCGCCCGGCTACGCCCGGTGGACGGCCTCAGGCGTGTTGACGTGTAGCGCGTGGTAGGGGTAGTGTACCCCGACCTCACCAGGAGAGGTGTGACTTTGATCAACAAAATCGGGGTGTTTGTTAAGTGAGCCCCGGCCCGATGATACAGGTCTCCGGCCTGACCAAGCGCTTTGCCCACGGCGGGAGGATGCTGGACGTCCTTCGTGGGATCGACCTGACCATCGGGCACGGCGAGATGATGTCCGTGGTCGGCCGCTCGGGGGTCGGCAAGTCCACGCTGCTCCATGTTCTCGGCACCATCGATCGCCCGACCTCGGGCCGGATCCTTTTCGATGGTCGTGACGTTACACGAATGAGCCCGGCGCAGCTCGCCGAGTTTCGCAATCGCTCCATTGGCTTCGTGTTCCAGTTCCATCACCTGCTTCCGGAGTTCACCGCCCTGGAGAACGTGATGATGCCGCTTTTGATCCGGCGCGTCCGACCGAGCAGGGCGGAGGAGAAGGCCCAGGCACTGCTGGAAGAGGTCGGCCTGAAGGAGCGGGTCACGCACCGGCCAGGAGAGCTCTCCGGCGGCGAGCAGCAGCGAGTGGCCCTCGCCCGGGCGGTGGTGATGGAGCCCAAGCTCCTGCTCGCCGACGAGCCCACGGGGAACCTGGACACCACCACCGGCGAGTCGATCATCGAGCTGTTCGTCAAGCTGAACCGCGCGTTCGACATGGCGATGATGATCGTGACCCACAGCCCGGAGCTGGCCGAGCGCCTCCCACGTCGCCTGCGGATGGTGGACGGCAAGCTGGAGGAGGTGGCCGGGAAGCCGAAGAACCCGCTGGGTGGCCCTGTCGCGGAGGACGCGTGAACCGGATCCTGCACCTGGCGCTGGTCCTCTTCCTGCTCGCCGCGGCCCGGCCCGCGCGGGGGGACGAGCCGCCGGTGATCCACAAGATCGCCTTCTCCGGCAACCGCAAGGTGGAGGACGCCGCGATCCTCGCCGTGCTCTCCAGCAAGAAGGGGCAGCCGCTGAGCATCCCCCGTCTCGCCGCTGACGTGCGGGCGATCTGGGCCATGGGCTACTTCGAGGACGTTCAGGTCAACCTGCTCCAGAGCTCGCGGGGCGCGATCCTGGTCTACGTCGTGAAGGAGAAGCCCTCGGTGCGCAAGATCATCGTCGGCGGCAACGACGAGGTGGAGCTGGACAAGATCAACGAGGTGCTCAACCTGAAGAAGGACGCGATCCTCGACGTCGCCCTGGTGAAGCAGAACCTGGAGAAGATCCGCGACCTCTACATCGAGAAGGGCTTCTACCTCGCCGAGGTGGACTACAGCATCCGCAAGGTGAGCCGGAGCCAGGTGGACATCATCTTCACGGTCAAGGAGCACGCGAAGGTGGTGATCCGCTCGATCAACTTCATCGGCAACAAGGCGCTATCCGCCGACGAGATCCGCAGCGTGATGGGCACCCAGGAGGGAGGCTACTTCTCGTGGATCACCTCGAGCGGGACCTACCAGGAGGACGCCTTCGAGCGCGATCTACTCCTGATCACCTCGCTGTACTACGACAAGGGCTTCATCAACGTGAAGCTCTCCCGACCCCAGGTCGTGCTGAGCCCCGACAAGCGCTACATGTACATCACGATCAACGTCGAGGAGGGCAAGCAGTACCACGTGGGCAAGCTCGACATGCGGGGCGAGCTGCTCTGGCCCAAGAAGGAGCTGATGGGGCGGCTCACGGTGAAGCGGGGCGAGCTGTTCAACCGCTCCAAGCTGCAGAAGGACATCATGGCCCTGGTCGAGCGCTACCGGGACAAGGGCTACGCCTACGCCAACATCACGCCGCTCACCAGCATCGACAGCGACAAGCGCATCGTCGACCTGACCTTCGACGTGCAGAAGGGGCACGTGGTGATCTTCGAGCGGATCAACATCCGCGGCAACAGCAAGACCCGCGACCGGGTGATCCGGCGCGAGATGCGCATCGCCGAGGGTGACCGCTTCAGCCAGACGCTGCTCAACCTGAGCCGGGCCCGGGTGATGCAGCTCGGCTTCTTCGAGAGCGTGGACATCTCGACCCACCGGGGGACCGCCGACGACCGGATCGTGGTGAACCTCGAGGTGAAGGAGCGGCCCACGGGCACGTTCCAGGTCGGGGCCGGTTTCTCGTCGGTGGAGAACTTCATCGCCCAGGCCCAGATTTCACAGAACAACCTGTTCGGCCGGGGGCAGCGGCTGTCGCTGATGGCGCAGATCTCGGGGTTGCGCCAGCTCTTCTCGCTCTCGTTCTGGGAGCCCTACTTCCTCGACAGCGAGTGGACCTTCGGCTTCGATATTTATAACAGTATCCGCAACTTCGAGTCGTTCAACCGCAACGCCACGGGCGGCAGCCTGACCTGGGGCTACCCCATCACCTACGACCTGCGGATGTTTTTGACCTACAAGGCCGAGCTCATCGACGTGACCACGAGCGGCGGGACGCTGTTCGGCTCGGGGTTCGCCTCGCCGCTGCCCGCCGGGGTCCAGGTGGCCAACCTGTTCAACGACGGGTTGACGTCCAGCGTCCGCGCCTCGTTGCAGTGGGACACGCGCAACAACCGCCTGTTCCCGACCAAGGGCATGTTCCACGCCGTGTGGGCCGAGTTCGCCCACGAGTACACCGGGTCGAAGAACGTGTTCAACCGCTACGGCGCCTTCGCCCGCTTCTACCACCCGATCTGGGGCCCCTTCGTCTTCAAGTTCAACGGGCAGGTGGGGCTGATCACCAGCTCGGATCCGCAGGGCGTGCCGATCTTCGAGCGCTTCTTCACCGGGGGCATCATGGACGTGCGCGGTTTCCGCCCGCGATCTCTCGGCCCCCGCATCTCGGTGCCCGAGTCCCTCGATCCCAACGCGCGCCTGATCTCGTTCAACAAGGGCGGCAACAAGGAGCTGGTGTTCAACGTCGAGATCGAGTTCCCGATCTTCGAGAAGGTCGGCATCAAGGGCGTGGTGTTCACCGACGCCGGCATGGCGTTTGACGACAACGAGAACATCTCGCTCGAGGGGCTGCGCCACAGCGCGGGGTTTGGCTTCCGCTGGTTCTCGCCCATCGGGCCTCTGCGGTTCGAGTGGGGGCTGCCCCTGGCCCCGGAACCGGGCGAAGATCCGATCGTTTTCGAGTTCACTATTGGCAACTTCTTCTAGAGCGTGAATCGCCCCCGGAACGAAAACGTATGTGCTAGAGAGGGGCGGCTGAAAACCAGGAGTCCGAGATGACCAAGTTCCTGCGAATCTGTGTGATAGCGAGCGCTGCCGTGCTTCTCGGGGGCGTGGCCCAGGCCAGGGATCTGAAGATCGGCGTCGTGAACATGCAGCGGGCCGTGAGCGAGACCAAGGAGGGGCAGGCCGCGGAGAAGCGTCTGGCCAAGATGAAGGACAAGCTCCAGGCCGAGCTCGACCGCAAGATGAAGGAGCTCTCCGCGAAGCAGGCCGAGCTGGCCAAGGCCTGGAAGATCCTGAAGGACAAGGAGCGGGGCAAGCGCCAGGCCGAGTTCCGCAAGGAGTACGAGGCGTTGATGAAGCGCGCCGCCGACGCCGAGCGGACCCTGATGCAGCGCAAGACCAGGGAGATGCTCAACATCACCAAGCGGCTGTCCAAGGTGATCGAGAAGCTGGCCAAGCGCAGCAAGTACGACTACATCTTCGCCAACGCCGCCGTGCTCTGGGCGCCGCGACACGTCGACCTGACCAACGAGGTCATCCGCGAGTTTGACAACAAGTAGCGCGATGACGCTCGCCGAGCTCGCCGTGCTGCTCGGCGCCGAGCTTCGCGGCGACGGCTCCCTCGAGGTGAACGGCGTCGCCGAGCCCGGCGCGGCGCGTCCGGGTGACGTCGCGTTGCTCACGGACCCGCGCCGACGGGGCGAGGCGCCACAGAGCCAGGCCACCGCGTTCGTCGTGCGACGCGCCGTCGAAGATCTGGACCGACCCCAGCTTGTCTGCCATGACCCGGCCCGCGCGCTGGCCCTGCTGGTCGATCGTTTCGGCGCGCCGGCGTCCCGGGAACCGACGGGCGTGGATGCTCGGGCCGCCGTCGCCCCGGACGCCGAGGTGCCCGCCGACGCTTGGGTCGGGCCCTTCGCCTACGTCGGCCCCAGGGCCCGGATCGGCGTGGGCAGCCGGATCGAGCCCTTCAGCTACATCGGCGCCGGCGTCAGCCTGGGTCGGGGGTGCCGGGTCGGGCCGGGCGCGGTGGTCCTGCCCGGGAGCCACGTCGGTGACGGAGTGTCGCTCGGGCCCGGCGCGGTGATCGGCCACCGGGGCTTCGGTTTCTGGCGTGATGAGAGAGGCTGGCACCCGATTCCTTCTCCCGGTGGCGTGAGCCTGGGAGACGACGTGGAGGTCGGCGCCAACGCGTGCGTGGACGCCGGGACCCTCGGCCCGACGCAGCTGGCGCCGGGGGCGAAGCTCGACAACCTGGTCCAGGTCGGACACAACTGCCGCATCGGCGAGCGGGCGCTGCTCTGCGGCCAGGTCGGCCTCGCCGGTAGCGTCCGCGTGGGGCCGGACAGCCTCATCGGTGGTCAGGCCGGAGTGGCCGATCACCTGGTCGTCGGCGAGGGGGCACGTGTGGCGGCGCACAGCGGCGTGGCCCGCGACGTCGCCCCCAAGGCCACCGTCGCCGGCTATCCGGCGCTGCCGCATCAGACCTGGCTTCGGTCCTCGGCTCTGCTCGCCCGGCTGGCCGAGCTCTTCGCCAGGGTCCGGGAGCTATCGGAGATGGTCGGCCGTACCACGAAGAGGTAGCCAAGCCCACACGCCGGACTACAATGCGGCCGGTGGGGCGGGTTGGGGGCGGAACAAGTAGCCGATCGTGGAGGGACAATGCTCAACATCGACGCGATCCTGAAGGTCTTGCCCCATCGCTACCCGTTTCTGATGGTGGACGGGGTGAGCGAGGTGGGCGAGGACCGGATCCTCGCCTTCAAGAACGTCAGCTTCAACGAGCCGCAGTTCATGGGACACTTCCCCGGGCTGCCGGTGATGCCGGGTGTGTTGATCATCGAGGCCATGGCCCAGAGCGGCGCGATCCTCGCGCACGAGGCCGGCGCCTTCGATCCGGAGAAGCAGAACGTGTTCTTCATGACCATCGAGAAGGCCAAGTTCCGCAATCCGGTGCGCCCCGGGGACCGGCTGGAGATGGAGGTCGTGCCGCTGCGCAAGGGGAGCTCGGTCTGGAAGCTGCAGGGCACGGCGCGGGTCAACGGTCAGGTCGTGGCCCAGGCGGAGTTCATGGCCGCGATCTCCGACAAGTCGCAGGATGGCTAGGATTCACCCCACCGCCGTCGTGGAGCCCGGCGCGCGCATCGACCCGAGCGCGCTGGTCGGGCCCTTCGCCGTGATCGGGCCCCACGTCGTGGTGGGTCCCGCGTGTCGCGTCGAGGCCCACGCGGTGCTGCAGGGCGAGACGATCCTGGGCGCGGGGAACAGGGTCGGGCCCCACGCTGTCCTCGGCGCGCCGCCCCAGATCCGCGAGACCACCGGCGACGACGCCGGGGGCCTGGAGATCGGCGACGGGTGCTGGTTCCGCGAGATGACCACCGTCCACCTGGGCGGCGCCCCCGGGCGGCTCACCCGCGTGGGCAGCCGCTGCATGCTGATGGCCTACAGCCACATCGCTCACGACTGCGTCGTCGGCGACGGGGTCGAGCTGGCCAACGGGGTCCAGCTCGCCGGCCACGTCGAGGTTGGGGACCACGCGTCCCTCGGCGGCCTCGCCGCCGTGCACCAGTTCGTCCGGGTCGGCCGGCTTGCCTTCGTCGGCGCCGGGGCCATGGTCTCCCAGGACGTGCCCCCCTTCGCCCTGGCCAGCGGCGATCGGGCCCGGGTCTACGACACGAACCGGGTCGGCCTGCAGCGGCGGGACGTCGCCCCGCACGTCCGACGGCGGGTCCGCACCGCCCTGCGGATGCTGCTCACCGCGCCGACGGTCGCCGAGGGCGTGGCGGCGGTGCGGGAGGCGGTGGAGCCCTGCGCCGAGGTCGACGAGCTCGTCGAGTTCGTCCTCGCCTCCAGGCGCGGCGTCTGCCGCCTCGTCGGAGGATGCAGGTGACTCCCGCATCCCGAACGGCGATCCAGATGGGTGTAGCCTTGCTCCTGCTCCTCGCGCCGGGGTGCCGCTGCGGCGAGCGGGGCAAGGGCCGGACGAGCGACAACCCGCCGGTGGTCGTGGTCGATCCCGATGAGGTCAACCGGCCCAAGCCCGTGGACGAGGTCGAGCCCAACGACGACCGCAAGCACGCCCAGGAGCTGACCGAGGAGCACGACGTCGAGGGCCGGCTTGCGGACGGCAAGGACGAGGACTGGTACCGGGTCGTCGTGCGGGACGAGGGGCAGGTGCTGACCGCGACCCTCTCGGGGGTCTCGGGCGGCGACCTGGCCCTCGAGGCCCTCGACCCCCAGGGAAAGCGTCTGGTCCGTGTGAACAACAACCGGGAGGGCGGGGGCGAGACGCTGGTGAACCTCGCCGTCTCGCCGGGCGACTGCTTCCTCCGCGTGCGGCCGGTGAAGGGCCGGGCCGGGCAGGGCACCTATCGCCTCGGTCTCCAGGTTCGCGCGCGCGAGGAGGGCGAGGAGCTCGAGCCCAACTGGAAGGCCGAGCTCGCCACATCGCTCGCCGTGGACGACGAGGCGACGGGTTACCTGGGCTGGCATACCGACACGGACTGGTATCGGGTCGCGCTGGGAGAGGTTGACCGGAGCGGCCGCCTCCGCGTGGAGTTCGACGGAGTCGACGGTGTCCGCGCCGCCGTGTCGCTCCGGAGCGGCGACGGTGCTGTGCTGCAGGAGCGCTGGGGGGGACCGGGAGATCCGGTGGTCCTGTCCAACCTGGCGGTCCCGGCCGGGGCGGAGGTCTTCGTCGTGGTTCGTTGCCGCTACGAAGCCAACGTGGAGTCGCGTTACTCGCTCAGGGTGCTCGCGGTGTCCCCTGCGGGGCCGACCGAGTCGGAGCCCAACGACGCCCCGGGTCAAGCCACCGTGTTGCCTGCCGACGGGCGCTCCACGGTTGCCGCTCAGCTCCCCGATTCCGGGGACCGGGACCTGTACATCGTCCGGACCGCGCGCTCTCAGGTGGTCCGGGTGGAGGCGGTCCCCCCCCTGGGCCTCGACCTCGCGCTCGCGGTGGTGGATGCCAAGGGCAAGACGCTCTGGCAGGTGGACCAGGGGAAGGCGCACCAGCCCGAGGTCCTGCCCGCGCTCTGGGTCCAGCCTCCGGGGGTCACACTCCTGGTGCGGGCCCCCCACCGGCGGGAGACCACGGCGGTGGCCTCGTATCACATCAAGGCGCAGCCCCTCGCCGGCACCGACTGGGAGCACGAGCCCAACGACACCCCGACCCAGGCCGCCGCGTGGGGTGTGGAGCAGCCAACGGTGAGGGGGTACGTACACCCGAGCGGCGATGTGGACTACTACCTGGTCAACGTCGCCGGGGGGGGACTGGCGCTCCACGCCAGGCCAGCCCCCGAGCTCGTCCTCAGGCTGGACCTCCTGCTACCCCAGGGAGGCATGGTCACCTCCGCCGCTTCATCAGCGCCCGGCGCAGAGGTCCGCCTGGAAAACCAGGGTGGTGGGGAGTACGTTTTGAAGGTCTCCCAGGCCAAGGCAGACCCAAACGGGTCGGGGGACGGGAGCTACACGATTACACGTGCACGCCCAACGGAGACCCCATGAGACAACTGCGCACGCTCACCGTCTGCCTGGTGCTTTCGATGACCACCGGTTGCCCGACGCGGGGCAGCTCGGTGAATCACCCGGAGCAGGCGCTCACGGCCTACGCCCGCGCGCTGGAGCAGGGAAACCTCGACGCCGCCTACGCGATGATGTCCAGCGAGTTCCGCAAGAAGTACACCCGAGATGACTTCGTTGCGATGCTCAAGAACCACAGCCATGAGCTGAAACAGAGCATCGCCCAGCTCAAGGGCAAACCCCGCAAGGTCGAGCTGGAGGCAAGGGTGACCTTCGGCGAGGGTGACGCGTTGAAGCTTGTCCAGCGCAAGGGGAGGTGGCAGATCGCCTCTGACCCGGTGGACTTCTATGGGCAGAGGACCCCCCGGGAGGCTCTGAGGTCCTTCATCCGGGCCATCGAGCGCCACCGCTATGATGTGGTCCTTCGTTTCGTGCCCAACAAGTGGGCCGAGACGATGACCGTCGAAAAGCTGAAGGAGCAGTGGGAGGGAGGCAAGCGAGAGGAGGTGGCGACCCTGCTCAAGAACTTGAAGGCCAACCTCGAAGCCCCCATCCACCGCAAAGAGGATCGGGCGACCATGCCCTATGCTGATCGGTTCGAGGTACGTTTTGTGAAGGAAGACGGGGTGTGGAAGATCGAGGATCCCGACTGAGATCGTGTGCTCGGGCCTTGACGCCACGGTGGGGGACTGCAGTCTCCAGGTGTGAGCAATTGTTCCAACCAACTGTGCAATTCTTGCGGACCTTGCCAACTGTTCAGTAATACATGTTTTCCCCTGGATGGCGTCTTGTGGTCAGGGAATGAGGGTGAGATCCGTGACAGGATTTGCAGGGTGAGTGCGTACAACAGACAACCACGCATGAGGAAGTGCTTTGCTGTGGAGGCCGAAACCAAAGCGATTCAACGGTGTGACGGTGGGACTTTCAGTGCTTGGCGTGTCCATTGCATGTGCTACAATATGATTGAGTAGGGCAGGAGTTTTTGACAAATGCTCGATCCCTGGATCATCGAAGAGATTCGCCGACGCGAAGAAAGTGATCGTCGGGACGAGCAGCCCGTGCTCGAGATTCCTCTCCGACGCCCCGAGGAGGAGGACGAACGGACCGAGGTTCGCGAAGAGGATGAGGTCGAACGTGGCGTTGTTATTGTGGATTTTCGAGTTTAGCGAGGCTGCGTAGTTTCTTCGAGTCGCTGTACAGGATGGCCAGCCATCCCCCCTGGCCGTCCCAAGCAACCTATTGAGCTTTTTTCAGGACTGGCCGCCGTTCGATGGGTAGAAGTCGAACGGGTAGACCACGGCGCACCCTCCTGGCACGTTGCACTGCGGAAAGATCCAACCGCGGATCCAACGGGCCACACACGCCCTCAAAGGCTCGCTGCCCACGGTGTCCTTGACCACCTCCACCCCCACGACCTTCCCACCCGCTCCGATTGACCAGCGAAGGACCAGGCGCCCTTCCATGGGCTGGCTGGCCCGCAGCATCTCGCGTTCGTAACACAGTCGGATCTGGCTGCCGTGCTGCAGCACCACCTTGCGGATCGCCTCGCGGCTGGGACCACGCTCGCCGGGACCCACCTTCTCCGGCGCTCGGACCCCCCGGCGGTGGTCGACAGGAGCCGCCAGACGGACGGGGCCAGGATCCCCGACCGATGCCGTGTCAGTCAGACCGGCCAGGGGGTCCTGTCTCGGGCCTGGACGCGTGGCTCCCGCCGGGGAGGCCGTTGTCGAGGCAAGAGCGCGCTCGAGCTGGCTCAGCAGCCGGTTGTTGTCCTCTCCGTGCCCGAGCAGCCGAGGATGGCGCTGGCGAGCTTTGGCCAGCAGGCCGAGAGCGCCACGCTCGAGCACCGGGGTCTCCCGATGACGCCGTGGGCGGCGAGGCCGGGCGCGGGGGGCCAGGGGCGCTTTCCGTTGCACGGTGGCCTCGCGTGAGGCCGGGGTCTGTGGCGGGCGCCGCGGCCGAACACGGGCGAGCCTCAACATCACGCCGGACTGTCGGGTCAGTAGGCGCTCCCGAACGCCCTGTCTGTGTTGTTGCGAGGGCGCCATGTAAAGGACCAGGGCACCAACCAGGACCGCCGCCAGTCCCAAAGCTGCGCAGAGACCGACGTCGGGGCGCGCCCAGCGCCGGAACGTCTGACGGAGGCGGTGTACCGTGAAGCGGAGCGAGATGCCGGGCTCGAGCTCAATCTGTCCCTCGGCACCGTCGGCCAGGAGCAGGGGCTCGGGGCGGGGATCGACGAGTAGCCCGTTTCGAATCCCGAGCGTCCGATTCCCCACGGTCAGCTGGCCGTCGAGAGGCGGCGCCAGGCGCAACCCGAAGCCCCCGGGCTGGGGGACCAGCAGCGGGAGCGCCCCTTCCAGGGCCGAGGTCGGGATCGTCGCGTCGCTGTCCGGACCGAGGACGACCGGGGCCCCCCGAAGGACCCTGGAGACAAACAGCTCCCCGTCCCGAAGGACGCGGAGGTGGACGGTGTAGGGGCAACGCATGCTAGGCCTTCAGACCTATCATCGGCCACGCGTCGGGGCAAAAATGTGGACGCTCAGGGCTTGAAGGTCTGCTCGAGGTGGAGATCCTGCAACCGGTGACGCAGGCGGCGCATGAAACGCGCTCCGGGGTCTGCCTTTGCGTTGCGGTACGAGGGGTCCAGCTCGCGGAAGAAGGGCGCGCGCTCGAACCGTTTCCATTCCATGTGTCCGAGGAGGTAGCGGATCGGGTGACGGCTGACGAGGTGGCGCACGAGGGCGACGTTGGCGTCCAGTTGCTTGTCGGTCAGGGGGTAGCGGCCGCCATCTCCGACGTTTTCGATACCGATGCTGTCGTAGTTCAGCCCAATGCAGTGGCGGGCCATCCATGTCTCGGGCATCAGCCGGTAGATCGTGCCATCGCGACCGACCAAAAAGTGAGCGGAGACATTGAGCGGTCCGCCTCGAAGGAGGTGCTTCCGTGTCGTCCGGGCGCGAACACGGTTGAACCCTTTCCATACGCCACGGAGGCTCGGGCCGCCTGTCCAGTGGATCACCACGGCCTTGGGGACGATCGTGATCTCCTCGACCTTCAGCCCATAGTGTTTGTGGATGTAGTCCAGTGTGAGCTGGATTCGCTCCTCGTCGAACCGGATCGGGTGGTCCACGATGTTGGGGCCCGGCGGGGGGGCAGCCAGGACAGGAGCGCCGACCAGAAGGAGCACCAGGGCACGCATCCTTCCATCCTACGGCCT
>Ga0316576_10000509_pt1 | contig 18251 bp, 11 predicted proteins | sample S0NA_FD_203075 | JGI IMG/M metagenome (GOLD analysis project Ga0316576, IMG submission 203075) | Rhizosphere microbial communities from salt marsh grasses in Alabama, United States - S0-2_050615r3r5 | ecosystem: Host-associated > Plants > Roots > Rhizosphere | place: USA: Alabama | collected... | reverse complement strand
AATCCTAACTCCAAATATCGAAATTCTAAACAAATCCAAATATCAAATGACACAAAATGAAACCAAACGGCTGGTGGCTTACATACACTTTTTGATCATTTGAATTTTGGCCATTCGATATGGTTTGGGATTTCGGGTTTTCGTGCTTGGAATTTTAGTATCGCTATTACCGGCACAGGCAAATTTCTCCGACCGGGCCCGGAGAACCCGTTTTATCATGCCGGTTTAAAAGGGTTGCAACACGTAAGTTATGTGTGTTGACCTGCCGGCGCAGCCATTTTATACTTACGCTGCTATGCATGGCACACCCGACAACTCCGGCTACCACTGGAAACGCTTCCGCAAGGTGCGCTGGTTTTTCTTCAAGGTACTGCTGCAGGCCCTCTGGCGGGACGTTATTTTGAACTATCCCCTTCTGCGGTGGCCGCGCTCCCTGACAAGCGGGGAGTCGTCGTCAAAGTCCTTTCCGCAGCGGTATTTCTGTGGGAAATTCGAAAAAGCTGATTGCCCCCCACCTTGGGGGTTTATTCCGGGAAGGAAGTAGTGTAAAATTCGGCCGGACAACCGGCGGGGAATGAAAAAAATGCCTGTTTACGAATATGAACATCTTGAAAAACCCTGCAGCCTGGGAAGCGTGTTCGAAGCCACCCAGTCTCTGGAGGAAAAGCCTTTGAAAGCGTGCCCGGTTTGCGGCGGACCGGTCAGAAAGCTGATATCCCTGGTGGGCATCAGCGCCCCCAAAACGAACGGTGAGCTACGGGACCTGGGGTTCACCAAACTGGTGAAGAGGGACGACGGGGTGTATGAAAACGTCACCGCACGTGACGGCGAGAGCCGCTACATGCACCGGGACAAGCCCGAAACCATGCCGGACCTCTCCAAAACGATCAAAGACTAATATCGCTTCGCGATATTGGATATGCGGCCTTGCCGCTAGAAAAGCACCTCGATTTCTTTGTGGGCTTTGTGCCTCTGTGGTCGACAGAATAGCTGCGAAAGGAGCCCTGCGCATGGATGAAATTAACGCACAGATAGAGGAAGCGGCGCAATTGATCCGCCGGTCGAACAAGGTGTTGGTTTTCACAGGGGCGGGCGTCAGCACGGAGTCGGGCATACCCGATTTCCGGGGGCCCGACGGCATTTGGACCAAGTTCGATCCCGAGGACTTTACGATCCAAAAATTCCTCGAGGACAAAAGGGCCCGCAGGCTGCACTGGTCCCTGCTGGCGGATGGCGAACTGTCCATGTTCAAAGCCGAACCGAATCGCGCCCACCTGGCCATAACGGACCTCGAAAGAAGCGGCAAGCTCTGCGGTGTCGTCACCCAGAACGTCGACGGCCTGCATCAGAAGGCCGGCACGTCGGATGAAATGGTTTTCCAGCTGCACGGCGACCTGAGTCACGCCAAGTGCCTGAAGTGTCACAGCCGTTATCCCATGCAGACCGTGGCAGGATGGATGGAAAGCGGCATCGAAGAACCGGTGTGCGAAAAATGCAACGGCATGCTCAAGCCGGATGCGGTCCTGTTCGGCGAGCAGCTGCCCATTGGCGTGCTGTCGGAAGCGGAGCGCCGTTCCAGAGAATGCGACCTCTGTGTCGTTCTGGGATCGACCCTGTCCGTTTACCCTGCCGCACTCATTCCCAGGTTTGCCCGCGAAAGCGGAGCCAAACTGGTGATCGTCAACCTGGGGCCCACTGAATTGGACCACCTGGCGGACATCCGCATCGAGGGCAGTGCCGGAGAAATCATGCCGAAAATCATCGCCGGTGTCAGGAAGAAACCCCGATAGAATGGAACAAGAACCCATTCATGCCAACTTGGACCGGAGGCTCTTTGCGGAATTCTTGCAGGGCATTCTGAAAAGGCCGCTTGCGGTCATTCTGATCTTCGCGGCGATCACGGTCGGCTTCGGATGGCGCATCCCCGGCATTGCATTTCGAACGTCCGTCTACGATATGGTGGTGGACCGTTCGCCCGAAACCGCCAGTTACAACACCTTCAAAGCGATATTCGGTTCCGATGAAATTATACGGGTCGTTGTACGCACGGATGGAATTTTCAAGCGGCAGAATTTCGGTCTCGTGGAAAAAATGTCCGCCGCTCTCCAGAAGCTCCCGGGAATAAAGCGGGTTATCAGCCTGCCCGAGATTAAAAAAGCCGTCGAAATGTCGCGGAAGTGGGAACTGAAGAGGTTCAGAGCGATCATTCAACCCGTCGACCTGTTTAAAAAGAATCTCCTCTCGGAAGATCTGAAAACGACGGTTCTAACCGTCGTCCTGAACATCGATGCGGACAAGGAGCAGGTCATACACGATATCCAGGCCCTCATCGACGACGTCCCCGAGCCCGTTACCAGCTACCAGATCGGCATGCCGCTGGTATCTCAGGCGATGGCCCGCTACACCGAGAAAGATTTCAAACGCCTGCCGCTCATCACCCTCTTGCTGGTCGCCGGCCTCCTGTGGGTCCTCTTTCGCAATATCGCGGTGACCGTCGTGGTGCTGGGAACGGTGATGTCGGCTCTGGTATGGACGATCGGGCTGATGGGTTGGTTACGGGTCCCCCTGTCTATGATGACCATGGTTGTGCCTGTTTTCCTGATCGCCGTGGGAACGGCGTACTGCATGCACATCATCGCCACCTATTTTACCTGCTGCCGGCATACCGGCTCGCGCTACCATGCGGTAATAGAAGCCTATGGCGCCGTTTTGCTGCCGACCATCCTGACGGTCCTGACAACGGTTATCGGCCTGACCTCCCTGCTGGTCAACCGCATGCAGGCCATTCACGAATTCGCACTGCTTTCCTGTTTCGGCATGCTCAGCCTTCTGGTCATCCTGCTAACCGCTTTTCCGGCGGCCCTTCTCCTGGTTCCCCCGCCCAAGCGGCAGGGGGGGGGCCGGAAAAACGGCGGCGGCTTCGAAAAACTCCTCGAATTGATCGTGAAGGTCAATCTGGAAAAGCGCACACCCGTCCTGCTTTCCATCTGCGGGCTGGTGGTGCTGGGCATCGCCGGCATCTTTTTCATACATGTCGAAACCAACCCCATGGGTTTTTTCAAACCCCGCACGTCAATCAGCCGGCACTTTCACGATATTTACAAAGACCTTTCGGGAAGCTTTCCCGTCAATGTCGTCATGGACGGCGGGGAGGATGATTTTTTTGAAAACCCGCTCAACATCGCCCGCATCGAGAAGCTCCAGCATTATCTGGAAACCCTGCCGGGGATCGACAAGACCGTGTCTTTCGCGGATTATATGCAGCTGGTGAACTACGCCATGAATCAGTACAAGCCGGATTATTATACATTGCCCGCCGAAGGCTTCGAGGTCCGCATGCTGATCAACAGCTACAAGACCATGCTGGGCGACGACATGCTGACCCGGTTTATGAACCCCGCCTTTTCCAAGGCCAACGTCATGCTGCTGACCCACATTTCCAGTTCACGGGATTTCTTAGCCCTCAGAGACACCATTCTGGACCACGTCAAAATGGAATTTCCCGATATCCCCGATTGGGAAGTGACCGGGTTCGGCATGGTGGCCGCGGCCAGCAGCCATCTCCTGACGTGGGGCCAGGCCAAGAGTTTCGCCTTGACCATGGTTTTTATTTTCGTGATCATGCTGATTCTTTTCCTGTCCACCAAGGTCGGATTTATCGCCATTCTGCCGAACGCTTTTCCGATCGTCATGACTTTCGGCATTATGGGTTGGTTCGGGATCCACCTGTCCATGGTAACCAGCCTGATTGCAAGTATCGCCATCGGGCTCGCCGTTGACGACACCATTCACTATCTGTACCGGTACAACCGGGAATTCAAAAAGGATCTGGATAAGGACCGCGCCCTTAAAGACGCCGTGATGCATGTCGGACGGCCGGTTCTCTGCACGACCATGATCATCGGCCTGGGGTTTGCGGTTCTGCTTTTTTCCAGTTTCAAGCCCACGTCGGAATTCGGTCTTTTAATGCTCATCACCATGCTGGCGGCGCTGGCGGGAGACCTGGTGATCCTGCCAGCCTTGATGCTCAAGGTCGAGCTTGTTACCGCCTGGGATCTGCTGAAGCTGATGCCGACATTGAGCGGCATTTCGGGCTCGGCCGCGCATGAGTTGAACCAGCCCCTGAATGCGATCAAAATGGGCAGCGACTACCTGAAAATGGTCTCCCAGCAAGCAACCTCCGTCGAAGCGGGTCGGATCTCCCGCGTGTCGAACGAGATAGGAACGCAGGTGGACCGGGCATCCGAGTTGATTCGCCGGTTGACGGCTTTCGGCAGCCAGCCCGGCTTCAGCAGGGAGCCCACCGACGTCAACAAGGCCATTCTCGAGGCCATCGTGCTGGTCGAAAACCGGCTGAAGATCGAAGGCATCGATATTCAGCTTGATTTGGATGACACCATACCCTATATTTACGCTCATCCTAAAAAAATCAGTGAAGTCGTTTTCAATCTCCTGGTCAATGCCTGTGAGGCCATAGCCGTGAAGAAATCCGCCGCCGGGGAAATGCACAGCGAATCGCGAATAACGATCCGGACAGCGGCCCGTAGGAATTACGTCAACGTGCGGGTGGCCGACAACGGCATCGGCATCCCCGCCCATCTGGTCCATAGAATAACGGAGCCTTTCTTCACGACAAAGGCCACGGGAAGCGGCAAGGGGCTCGGCCTCACTGTCTGCAGAGAAATCGTGAAAAGCTACAACGGTCGTTTCGAAATAAAAAGTGAACCGGGCCGGCGAACTGAATTTATCCTGTTTTTTCCTGCCCATGCAGCACCGGTTCGGCAGTGACTCCCGGCGTGGGGTGAACACCTCCCTGAACTCATGAAAGGTGAAATGGCTCATGCGTAAGGCGCTCGTTATCGACGATGAACAACCGACCCTGTTTATGTTCAATCTTTTTCTCGAAGCCTTTGGTTACGAAGCCCTTACAGCGGAGAATGCGGCGGACGGAATCGCGCTGTTTAACAAGGAACGGCCGCCGATTGTCTTCACCGATATTAAAATGCCGGGCATGGACGGCCTATTGGCCCTCGAGAAGCTCAAGTCCATCGATCCCTCCGTGCAGGTGATCGTCATGACCGGCCATGGCGATCAGGATTTGATGAAACAGGCCATGGAGCTGAATGCCACAGCGTTTTTGCACAAGCCTATAGAGCGGGAGGAACTGGAGAAGGCCCTTGCAAAGGCGGAGGACAACCTTTCTCAGTGGGATTTGAACAAATAGGTATTAATGTATCGACAGGGGGTATAGAGGCATGCAAAAGACGCTTTTCTGGTTGCAGTGCGGCGGATGCGGCGGAGACACATGGTCGATGTTCAACATCGAATCACCGAACCTTTCCGAACTGTTGGCTTCCCTCGACATAGAAGTATTGTGGCATCCCGCCATATCCGTCAAAAGCCGTGCGGATCAGCGGCAATTGGTGTCGGACCTTTTGGCCGGGCGGCAGCGGCTCGATTTTCTCTGTATCGAAGGCGCCATCATCCGCGGCCCCCGGGGAACAGGGTCCTATGACCTGGTCAATGGAAAGCCGAAAAAAGACCTCGTCGCCGCTCTGGCACGTCAGGCCCGGTACGTCGTTGCCGTAGGAACATGCGCCAGCTTCGGCGGTTTCGGAACCGACAGTGAAATCGAAGCGACCGGAATGCAGTTTTTAAAATGGGAAAAGGGCGGCTTTATGGGTGAAGCGTTTCAATCCAAAAGCGGTCATCCCGTAATCAACCTGCCGGGATGCCCGTGCCACCACGACATCATCGGCGGCACCCTTGCCATGCTGGCTTCCGATGCGACCTTGAACCTGACGGAGCACCAGTCACCCGCGGAGTGGTACAACATCATGGTCCACCAGGGATGTACGCGCAACGAATATCATGAATACCGGGTGGAAGACAAACGCTTCGGCGAAAAGGGGTGCATGTTTTTTCACCTGGGGTGCCACGGTCCTCTGGCGCACGGACCGTGTAACAAGCTGCTCTGGCAACGGCTTTCTTCAAAGACGCGGATCGGCGTCCCCTGTTTCGGCTGCACACGCCCGGACTTTCCGCAGCCGTATCCTTTTTTCGAAACCCGCAATATCGAAGGAATTCCGATCGAGCTTCCGGAAGGCGTCAACCGCGCCCATTATATGGCCTACAAGGGCATGGCCGCAGCGGCCGCCCCTCAACGTTTGAAAACCAGAAAAACCGGCATATAGGATGGAGTATAGATGACGCGTAAAGTTGAAATTTACCCGGTAAACCGGGTCGAGGGCGATCTGGAAATCGCCGTCGACCTGGAGGACAACGTCGTGGCCGATGCGCGCAGCGTCGGAACCATGTACCGTGGATTTGAAAATATCATGACAGGCCGCGCCCCCCTTGACGGGTTGGTCATAACGCCCCGCATCTGCGGCATCTGCAGCACATCCCATCTTCACGCGGCAGCCAGGGCGCTTGACAAGATTTACGATGTAGCGGTTCCGCGTCAGGCCACATATATAAGAAACGTTGCCGCGATGACGGAAATGCTCCAAAACGATATCCGCCATGCCTTTCTGCTGTTTATGCCCGACTTCACCGATGCCGCCTATCGGCAGGAGCCGCTCCATGCCGAAGTGGTCAAACGGTACACACCGCTCAAAGGGACCTCCGTACGGCAGGCCATTAACGAAACCCGCGATGTGCTGGGAATCATCGCCATCCTCGGAGGCCAGTGGCCGCACTCCTCGTTTATGGTCCCCGGCGGTGTCGTGTCCGTACCGAACATCAACGAGTTGAACCGGTGCTCCTACCTCCTCAACAATTTCAAACGCTGGTACGAGCGTCAGATACTGGGGTGCAGCCTGGAAAGGTGGCGCGCCGTGCAGTCAAAAGCCGATTTGCTTGCCTGGCTCAAGGAAAGCGACGCTCACTTAAAAAGCGATCTGGGGCTTTTCATACGGTTTGCGACAAAGATCGGATTACACCGGACCGGCAAAGGCCACGGCAACTTCATCAGCTTCGGCATCCCGATTGCCGGCGGTCAAAAAGGGGGCGAAAAAAGGTTTTTAACCGGCGGTGGATTTTATGCGGACAAGCGCCTGTTCCCTATGGATCAGGAAAACATCACCGAAGACCTTTCCCACTCATGGTTTGTCGAAAACGGAAAAAGCAAGCATCCTTATAACGGGGAAACATTGCCGTATGCCACCGGCAGTGAAGACCTCAAATATTCATGGGCCAAGGCCCCGCGCTATAACGGGAAACCGGCGGAAACGGGACCTCTGGCGGAAATGGTCGTTGCCGCCGATCCTCTTTTCATCGATTTCCTGCACACGGACGGCCCGAGCACGTTCATCAGGCAGTTGGCCAGAATGGTCAGGCCGGCACTCGTCATTCCCGCCGTTCAGCATTGCATCGCCACCGCCCGGTCTAAGCCCGAACAATACTACCGCGACCATGGCGGCATCGAAAATCAGCAGGGGCACGGTCTGGTCGAAGCGCCCCGGGGAGCGCTGGGGCATTGGGTCAGGATCAAGGACAACAAAATCCTGTCCTACCAGATTATAACCCCGACCGCCTGGAATGCCTCACCCCGCGGGACTGACGACGTCAGGGGCCCCTGGGAGGAGGCGCTGATCGGAACAAGGCTCAAAAACCCCCAGAATCCGCTGGAGGTCAATCATGTCGTGCGATCGTTCGATCCGTGCCTCGTTTGCACCGTACACGCCATTGACTTAAGGTGACGCCATGGGAAACATCGCCGTTTTACCGACAAAACCCGCAGCCGTGCCGGAAGGGTCTTTCGAAGATCTGGCCAGGGAAAATGAGCTGTTGCGCAGGGAGATTCGTGAAGCCCGCAAAGCAGCCGAAATTACCGCCGACCTTGTCGTCAAGCAGTTTGAAGAGACGGAAAGCGTTCTGCAACGTTTTCAGGTTGCCAATGCCCAGCGCAAAACGGTGCTCGACTCGGCCACCCAAATATCCATCATCGCCACGAACCCAAAGGGGGTCATCACCGTTTTTAACAAGGGTGCCGAAAACATGCTGGGTTACCGGGCCGACGAAGTCATCGGGCATCACACCCTTTTGCTTCTTCATCTGAAGTCGGAAATGGATATCCGCAGCCGGTTGATTGGCAAGGGGCGGAAACGGCCGTTGGAAAACCTTGATCTGTTTTTCGCTTTTGCGGCCGAAGATCCGCTCGGATACTATGAATGGACCTATGTGCATAAAAGCGGCAAACACATCCCCGTCAGAATGTCCACCAATGCGTTGCGCGGCCCCTACGGATCGGTCGAAGGGTTGTTGTGCATCGCCCTCGATGTCAGTGAAAAAAAAAGGTCGGAAAAGGCGCTCATGGAGAGCGAGCGCAAATACCGCATCCTCGTCCGCAACCTGCCCAATGTCGTTTACAAGGGCTACCTGAATGGAGACATCGATTTTTTCGACGACAAAATTGAAACGCTCACCGGCTACAGCCGGGAGGACTTTTCTTCGCGCAGGGTGAACTGGTTCGACCTCGTCCACGAAAACGACCTGGAATACGCCAAGGATATTTTCAAACAGGCGCTTATAACGGACCAGATGTACATCAGGGAATACCGGTTTAAATCAAAAAACGGCGACGTTGTCTGGGTGGAAGAGGGCGGCCAGATCATATACGGCGAAGACGGCGAAGTCGAGTTTATCACCGGTGCTTTTCTGGACATCACGGAACGCAAGCTGGCTGAAAGGGCATTGCACGAATCGGAAAAAAATTACCGATCGCTGTTCGACAGCGGCCCCAATCCCATCTTCGTACTGGACAAGGATCATTTCATCATTCTCGACGCCAACCCCAGCGCCGAAGAGACTTACGGCTACAGCAAGGAAGAACTTGTCGGGCGACCGTTTTCAGAGCTCGGGATGGCCAGCGAGGAACATTTCAATGAAAAAATGAAGCTGGGCATCGCCCGGTTCGAAGAAAGCTTGAGCGCGTGCGTGGTCAGTTTGAAGGAGCAGCATTTCAGAAAAAACAAGCAACCGTTCTACGTGCGGGTGACGGCATGCCCGACCCGCTACCACCAGACACAGGCGGTTATCGTCGCCGTGACGGATATAAATGAGCTGCTCGAAAAGGATGCCCAACTGGCTCAGGCAAACAAGATGGCCACCCTCGGCCAGATGTCGGCGGGCGTTGCCCATGAGCTCAACCAGCCCTTGAACGTTATCAAAATGGGCAGCGAGTACATGCAAATGATGATTGAAAAGCAGCACGGCAACCTGCAGCCGCAGCTCATCGAAGTTGCCAGACAGGTGAGCGACCAGGTCGATCGCGCCTCCGAAATCATCAAACTGCTGCGTGAATTCGGCCGCAAACCCGGTTACAAAAAGGAGCACGTCAACGTCAATACGGTCATTGAAGCGGTCCTCGGCATTATCGGCCAGCAGCTTAAACTTCACGACATCGACATTGTCGTCGACCTCGACGAGTCGATTCCGACCATAATGGCGCAAAGCAACCGCATGGAACAGGTCTTCTTCAATTTGTTGGCCAATGCCAGCGATGCGATTCTCAAAAAACGTGAAGCCTCCGATAAGGCCGCCCCCCAAAGGATTGAAATTTCCACCCGCCATGATCGGGAGCATGTCGTCATAACCGTATCGGACACGGGCATCGGCATCCCGGAAGAAAACAGGGAGAATATTTTCGAACCCTTCTTTACGACCAAGGAGATAGGCAAAGGGATGGGGTTGGGGCTTTCCATTATTTACGGCATCGTAAAAGAGTACGGTGGCGAAATCGAGATCGAAAGCGTGCCGGGGAAAGGAACGTCGTTCAAACACATCTTTCCCGTCGCCGACTCAAAGACGCCCGTCGCAGCGCAATGACAGGCGTCCACGAATGGGTGCGTATCTTTCCTCAATCACCCGGTTGCTGTTTGAAGATGACGGTCCCCACATGCTCGCCGTTCAGCGCCCTGGTAATGTTGCCGGGAACCATCCCGTTGATGATCTGAACGTGTTCTACGACCTCGCTGTTCTGGATGATCTCCAGGCATGGCCGCTCGATGACCAGGTCGTCCTGGTCCCTTTCCATCAGGTCCCGGGCGCCTATCCTGGGTATGAATTCGGCATCCGGGTTCTTTTTGGGATCTTCCGTGTACAATCCGTTTTCATCCTTGACAAAGATGATCCGCCGCGATCCGATCAGATCCCCCAGAATCACCAGCCCCACATCGGTCCGGTGGGTGGGGATCCGCCCTTTTTCCGGCTTGATGGCAAAGTAGTCATAGGGCGGCATGCCGTGCATGACGGGAATGATGCCTTCGGCAAAATAGGTGGGCAGTTTGACGATATCGCTGTGGGATATTTTGATCCCGCCCCAGGGTGACAGCAGGGTAGCCACCATCAGGGCGTTCTGATCGGAAATCATGCTGCCGAAACGCGCGATGATGCCCGTGGGCATGCCCATTTCCAACCCTATGGTATAGATGTGCCTGCTTCTGGTGCCGCCGCCGGTGGTGATGAGGATCTTGTTGTTTTCCCGGTTGGCAACGATCTCTTTCAGGATGGCGGGAAGGGCCTTTACCCCCCGGTCGCAGATGGACTGCCCCCCGATTTTCATCACGGCGACATCCGGGTAGAGACGCTCCTGTGGAGCGATGTCCAGGTTGTCGATGAACGCCTTGCTCACCAGGCTTTCACCCATCAGACGGCTTTTCACGTGCAGTCTTTTGCCATCCTTGTCACGAACCAGTGCCATGCCTCACTCCTATCCAGGCCTTCGCCGGCAGATCAGCGGTTTTTCTCTTTATCGCCCCCCTTGCGCAAAAGCACCAGCTCGGCCTGAGAGGCTTCGGCAATGTGCGCAAGTTCGCTCATGCGCAAGTGGTCCGTGTAGACTGTTAGGTTGCAGTCATAGACACCCACGACCCGAAAACGGGGCTTTTTCTCACCATCCTTGACTTTTCTGCGTTCCCTGTAGAAAATTTTTCCAGCCATGGTCGGTCTCCCTGTAGCGATGGGGTAAGCGTTTCTTCGCGGCAATTCACATCTATCCGGTATGTTAATCATCATTCCAAAAAGGGCAACCTGCAGCGCCATCTTAACGCCGGCGACACGGTAGATACCCGAGCCCGCGGGACCCGCTACTGGTTTCACCCTGGAAGGGTGTTGTCTTGATATTGCTGAACCAGGTAAATTCTAAATCCCAGCATCAAAACTCTAAACAAATTGAACACTCCCTGCAGCAAGCTGCAGGGTAAGCGCTCGCTATCTCGGTTCAAATAGGGCCCCAGGACCAAGGATCCCAGGGGCAGAGGGTAAGACCTCAGCGGTCGGGGAACGTCCAACATCGAACGGTTGTCTATTTGCTTTTGGCTGATTGCCCGGAAACCTGAATACCGTAAGCGAATCAACCACATTCGACGTTGGACCCCTTGCCCCTTGGGCCTCGGATCTTTTTAGATTGCCGTTCAAAAACGGCTTTCAGGCGGTGATGGATGCTTTTCTTGACGGGTATCCCGTGTTATAATGATCGAAATGGGCATGCAGAAGCAAAAGAAGATTCTCGTTGCGGTACTGGTTGTCCTGGTCGTGATTGCGGCAGCCTCGACCTTCCTGTACCTTTTTGACTTCAACCGGTTCAAGCCGTTGATCGGCAAAACGGTCAGGCACTACACCGGCAGGGACCTGATCATCGGCGGCGACATCCGTCTCACGTCCGTCTTCCCTCCCGGACTGACGGCCGAACGGGTGACATTTCAAAACGCGTCCTGGGGATCTCGGCCGTACATGGTCAGGGTTGAAAAGGCCACGGCCTGCCTTGATTTGAAAGCGCTGCTCAAAGGCGAAATCCGCTTCTTCAGGATTCGTGCGGAGGGGGCCGAGGTCCGGTTTGAATTCGACGACCGGGGCGTGTCCAACTTTCTTCTCGATATTCCGGAAACCAGCGGTCCGGTTACCATACCGGCGCTGGCCTTCAGGGACATCCAGATACAGCGCAGTCGGTTGGTCTACATCGATCACCGGTGGCATGCCAACCTGTCGATGCAGGTCGACCGTGCGGTGGCGGACATCCCCGGACTGGACCAGCCGATCCGGGTCAGGGGAGACGGCCGTATGCAGGGCCTCCCCTGCACGGTGAAGGGCAGCGTCGGCCCCATCGCACACTGGATTCTACCCGGGCATGAACAGGTTTTCGAAGCCGCCGCCCGTCTTGGAGGGACAACAGCCCGCCTTGAAGGAAAAATCCGCGACCCCCTTCAATTGCGAGGCATCCACCTCCACCTAAGGGCCGAAGGCACCTCCACCCGCGAACTTACCGCCCTGGCAAAAATGACGGCCCTCCCCGATTTCGGAAGGTACCGTTTCGAAACGCAATTGAACGACGACCGGGGGCACCTCGCCGTGGAATCGTTCATGGCGGATGTCGGTTCGGACGACAGGGTCGCTGTCACCGTTAACGGAAGCGTCCGGAACCTCTCGGAAATGACGGGCATCGACTTGGGGCTGCGGCTGCACACCCTGAACACCGGAAACATCGGCGTGCTGGCCGGCATCCCGCAGCGCCTTCCAGACGGCCCGTTGCAGGCAGAAGCGACCGTCACCGGCACCGCCGCAAACCGATACCGGGTGGACGACTTCCACGTCACCTGGAGGAAGCATACCGTTCGGGGCAGCATGGAACTGGATCTCACCCCGCCGCATCCCGTGCTGGACATGCAGCTCGATGCCGCCCTCGACCCGTGGGGCCCCCTGTCCCTTTCGACCAGATTGAGCGGTTCAGGGGACAGGATCGGCATCGAACGCCTCGACCTGCAGATGGGCACCTCCAAACTGGCCAGGGTCTTTGTCAGCGGCGGTGTGGGGAATGTGTATCCACCAGACGACATCCGGCTCAAATTCCATATCCTCGGGGAAGACCTGACCCATATCCAAAACATTCTCCAACGGCCTGTCCTCGTCAGAGGCCCGTTCGCCATGTCCGGACAACTATTGATGGACGACCAGCGCATCATCAGGATCCCGGAACTCACGGCAGTTCTCGGCCGCAGCAGCGTCAGAGGCACCCTGCAGATGAATGTAAAGGACCGCCCGTCGGTGATAAAGGGGAATTTAACCGCCCACCGCCTGAACCTGGAACGCCTGCTTTCCCAGGAAATCCTTCCGCCCGATGTCGGAAAAAGCCTGTTGGCGGTGGGTCCCTCGCGGTTGACGTTCGAAGTGTCCGCCCCCCTTGCACAGCCCTCCCTGAGGCATGTCGCCCTGCAGGCACAAATCACGGACCTGGCAAGCGTGGCGATTGCGGGAACCGTCGGCGATCTTTCGAACATGCGTCAGGCCGATCTGCATGTCGCCATCACCGGGCCGGAGCTGTCGCGGGTGGGAAAAGCCGTCGGGCATCACCTGCCATTGGATGGCCCGTTTGCCGTCTCGGGCAGCGTCTACGATCATGACGGCGGTTCATACCGCATGGACGACCTCGAGGTATCGGCGTTCTGGAACACCCTGCGCGGTAGTGCCGCCGTCGGATTCGCAGGACCGCACACCGCCCTATCCCTGGATCTGGCCACCGACAGCTTGACCACGCGGGCCCTGCCCGCCGGAAGGTCGCCGCTGTTGGATCGATTAAGGGCCAGAAGCGACCTCGGCCCGCTGGCGGTCAAGGCGGACCTCGATTTTTCCGGCGGTGTTTATGCGCTGCGGCAACTGCACCTCACCGCCGGGAAAGACGATTTCATGAACATCGCGGTAAAGGGGTCCGTGGGCGATCTTGCGGGCCTTCGAAAGATCGATCTTCTTTTCAATGCCGCCGGCAGGGATCTTGCCGGCCTGGAGACCGTCACCGGCAGGCAGATACCCATGCGGGGACGCTTTGACGTGTCCGGGCGGCTGTCGGCCCCCGCACCCCACAAGCTTCTGTTAGGCGGGCTGAACCTTTCCCTCGGGCCCAACCGCTTCACCGGCCGGGTTGCCATCGACCGTACCGCCGGCCCCCCGGATATCGAATCGAAACTCACGGCCGGGCATTTCACCTTGGCCCCCCTGGCCATTGACAAGCTGGAACCGCTCAGGCACATTCCCGACCTGGGGCCGCTCGAGGTGGCCGCCAAGCTTTCCTTTGCCGACGGCTCCCCGTCGGTGAACTATCTCGATTTCAGCATGGGCGACAGCGACACCATCCGCGTCATCTTGCAGGGGACGGTCGGCAGCCTGGAACCTTTGGGCGCGATGACGTTCGATTTCGATGTGGCCAGCCGTGATCTCGGTGTTTTGGACGGCGCCTACGGCACCGGTCTCATCGACCAAACGCCAGTCCACGTCTCCGGCCGGTTAGAAGATTCGCGGCCGGACAGGCTTAACGTGACGGCCCTGAACATCCAATATGGTGACAGCGACCTTTCCGGATCGGGGGTTCTGGATCTGTCGGACAAGCGCCCGGCACTGCAGGGCCGTTTTTCCTCCGGCAAAATGAACCTGCGTCCATTTCAAAAAAAAATGAAGCGCGCCACCACTGCAACCGCGCCTTCAGCCGCGCCCCCGGAGTCCGAAGGACGTGTTTTCTCGAGCAAGCCTTTTGATCTGGCCTTTTTGCACCGCATGGACGCCGAGGTCGCTTATGAGGGGCGGGAGCTTCTTTTCAGCAACTTCGTTTTCAACAATTTAAATCTCGATCTCAAATTGGAAAACGGTGCTTTGGCGGTCGACCCCCTGAATTTCGACGCCGGCGGGGGAAACGCCATAGCCGCGGTCTTTCTGCAAGCGGACCAGCGCCCGCCCGGAATCGATATCCACCTGACGGTCAGCGGGTTCGACGCCGGTCCCATGCTCCGGCAGCTGGGCCGGGAAAGCACCCTCGAAGGCAAATTGGACGCCAGGCTGCACCTGAACGGCAGCGGCGACTCCCCGGCAGCCCTGATGGGCGGCCTCAACGGAGACGTCCGCCTGACCATTCATGACGGCCGCATCCAGAACAAGTATCTGGCGTTGCTGGAAAGGTACCTGGGAAGCAACGTGCTGGATCTCATCAATCCCTTTCAACGGCAGCCCGACTACGACAAAATAAACTGCCTCATCAGCACCAACGTCATCACCGACGGCCACGCGGACTGCAAACTGGTGCTCGATACGGAACAGACGGCCCTGGCGGCGGCCGGCACCATCGACCTGAAAAATGAAGCACTGAACATCGGCATCAAGCCCTCCCCCAAAAAGGGTTTTGGAGAAGAACACCTCGGCCACATCAGCTTTTCTCTCAGGGAGCTGTCACGGCCCTTCGGGTTGGGCGGCACCCTCGCCAGACCGCAGCTGATCCTCGATCCTTCCCGTACCATTGTCACGGCCGGTAAATTCGCCGGCGCCGTGTTTTTAGGGCCGGTTGGGCTGGCGCTTTTCTTTTCGGACATTTCCTTGGGCGAGAAAAATATTTGCGAAGAGGCAAGCGGGGCCCCGGAAGCGGAATGATCCCCGCAATGAAAACTGTAGAGTGGTTGCCAGAAAAACGTTCCGAACGGCGTGCATGGCCGGACCCGTAGGGCCCGGAATTGGTTTCACCCAGGAAGGGTGTTTGCTGCTTGGATACCGCCGCAAGAGCCCTGCAGGCAACTGCAGGGCTCTTGAAGTTGTTGCAACGGGGGGGGTTTTACCCCTTCTTGCTTTCGAACGTCTTCATGAAATCACAAAGCGCCTCGACGGCCGCCATGGGCGTCGGGTTGTAGATGGACGCCCGGCAGCCCCCCACGGAGCGGTGCCCTTTCAAGCCGCCCAGCCCGTTGTCCAGGGCGTCCTGAACAAATGCCTTCTCCAGATCTTCCGTGGGCAGGCGGAAGGTTACATTCATCATGGAACGGCTGTTCCGGGCGGCCGTCCCCCTGTAAAAATCACTGGCGTCGATTAAACCGTACAGCATCTCGGCTTTCCTTCGGTTCCGGGCCGCCATCTTTTCAAGACCGCCGATATCCTCCTCCAGCCATTTGAGCACCAGTTGAACCGTGTAGACGGCAAAGCAGGGCGGGGTGTTGAACATGGAATTCTTGGCGGCAAACGTCGAATATTTCAGCATGGTGGGAATCCCTTCCGGCACCATCGACAGGAAATCGTCGCGGATGACGGCCACACAAACACCCGCCGGCCCCATATTTTTCTGTGCGCCGGCATAGAACAGTCCGAATTTATCGGCATCGAACGGCCGGCTCAAAATGTCGGAAGACATGTCCGCAATCAAGGGGGTGCCCCCGGTATCCGGAAATGCCGCCCACTGGGTTCCCTTGATGGTGTTGTTCGAGGTGATATGCGTGTATACGGCCCCCTCGCTGAAGGTGATATTTTCGGGAATATACGAAAAGTTCTTGTCTTCCGAGGAAGCCACCACGTCGACCTTCTTTCCCTGGATCCGGGCTTCCTTGATCGCTTTGGTGGACCACGTCCCCGTATTGACATAATCCGCGTGCCCGCCGGCGGCCAAAAAGTTCATCGGTATCATGCAGAATTGCATACTGGCACCTCCCTGGAGGAACAGAACCGTAAACCGGTCGTCCAGGTTGAGGATGCGCTTGAGGCGCTCGACCGCATCGTTGATCACCTCGTCGAACCACTTGGATCTGTGGCTCACTTCGGTAATCGACATGCCGGACCCCTTGAAATCCAGAAAGGCGTCCCGAATTTCTTCCAGCACGCTCAGGGGCAGAGCCGCCGGCCCCGCATTGAAGTTGTAAATTCTGTTGTCCGTCATAACCCAATCTCCTTTGTTGCCGTGCGTCACTTGATGTTACCTAAGCTGAGCGTTTCAAATTTTAAAAATGATCGAGATAAACATATTTTCAGCGAAATATTTTTCCGACAACTACTATAGCCGTGTAACGTTAAACTTTTGAACGATCGCCGCTTCAATGTCAAACAAAATAAAAAACGCCTGCGGCGGTTTTTATGTGAGGCGGCTGCGCCGCTATTATTTTTTAAGATCGTTCAACAATAAGGATAGATTTTTTCCAAAAAAGCTATACAATATTATGATCATGAAAATATTTCGATACCCGTCACCCGAGGCGGAAAAAAAGTTAAGGGCCATCGAAAACCGCTCCATCGGTTTCAGGAAGAAAGACGTGACCGCGGTGGCCCGCATCATCGACGACGTCAAGAAAAACGGCGACGACGCGCTCTTGGACTATACCCGCCGTTTCGATGCCCCGAAGCTGCAACGGGAACAACTCGTGGTCAGCCGGGAGGAAATGGCGGCCGCACCCAAGAAGGTGGACCGGGCCTTTGTGAAGGCGCTGAACCGCGCCTGCAGGCAAATCAAGCACTTTCACCGGCAGCAGCGGACCTCCTCATGGATCAATGTCGAACGGGAAGGAACCCTTCTCGGTCAGGTCGTCCGGCCTGTCGATGCCGCCGGTGTATACGTTCCCGGCGGTAAGGGCGGTAAAACGCCACTGGTCTCCACCGTGCTGATGGGAGCCATTCCCGCCAACATCGCCGGTGTCGGAAAAATCTGCATGGTGACCCCCCCCATGCGCGACGGCGGTGTGGACCCCCATCTGCTGGTGGCCGCCCGAAAGGCGGGTGTCGATGAAGTGTACAAAGTAGGCAGCGCCTGGGCTGTTGCAGCCCTGGCCTACGGTACGCAAACCGTTCCCCGGGCGAATGTCATCGTAGGACCGGGCAATATCTATGTAACCCTCGCTAAAAAGCTGGTGGCCGGAGAGGTGGGCATCGATATGATCGCCGGCCCCAGTGAGATTCTCGTGATCGCCGATGACTCCGCCAACCCCGCCTACATCGCCGCGGATCTGCTTTCACAGGCCGAACACGATCCGCTCTCCTCCGCTGTTTTAGTGACGACTTCTCGAGAAACGGCCGGAGCCGTGTCCGCCGAACTGAAAACCCAGCTGACGGCGCTTGCCCGCCATGAAACGGCCGCCGCATCACTGCAACGCTACGGGGCCCTCATGGTCGTCCCGGACATAGGCACCGCCGTCGATTTCGCCAACCGAATTGCCCCCGAGCACCTGGAGCTCCAGATAAAAGACCCCCTGAGCCGCATCGCCCTCATCCGCAACGCAGGGGCCATATTTTTAGGCGACTACACCCCGGAGCCGGTGGGTGACTACATGGCCGGCCCGAACCACGTGCTGCCGACGGCCGGAACCGCCCGGTATGCCTCTGCCCTGTCCGTGGATCATTTCATGAAAAAGTCCAGCATCATCCAATACTCGAAAGATGCATTCAGGAAGGAAGCCGCAGACGTCATGCGGCTGGCCGAAGTGGAAGGTCTGGGGGCGCATGCGAATGCCGTCCGCATCCGTTTA
>Ga0316576_10000506_pt1 | contig 18288 bp, 19 predicted proteins | sample S0NA_FD_203075 | JGI IMG/M metagenome (GOLD analysis project Ga0316576, IMG submission 203075) | Rhizosphere microbial communities from salt marsh grasses in Alabama, United States - S0-2_050615r3r5 | ecosystem: Host-associated > Plants > Roots > Rhizosphere | place: USA: Alabama | collected... | reverse complement strand
GCCGTTTCTGGACGTGCCGACACGGGACACCGACCGGGATTCGCGATGAGTGCCCGGCCGACGAAACGGCTCGGCGCCGAACGCGCCGCCACAGCCGGCGGCTGCGGCCGGCAGCCTCACTTCTTCTTGAGCACGGCCCGCCACCCGGTCGGGTAGCCCGTCGGCCGCAGGCGCAGTCGCAGCCCGCTGTTGCTCTCGTGCGCTGGTTCGGAAACGTAGACCAGATCAGGGTCGATGACCCCGGCGGCCTCGAGCATCAGGCGCGTCGATCGGCGGGGCGCGATCGCGTAGATCATGGTCACGGGCCCATCACCGCCGTCCCCGACAAAGGTGATCGCCTCGTGGCCGAGGCGGCGCAGGGCGCCGGCGATCTCGGCGCCGTGCTCGACCGACAGGATCCTCGTGACTGCCGTGCCGAGCGCGAGCCGCCGCTCGACCATGACGCCGACCCCGTTGCCGGTGGCGAAGCCACCCGCATAGGCGAGGGCCACCCACCAGCTCTCCCCGAGCCTCGTGATGACCTGGCTGATCGCCGCCACCCAAATGATGAGCTCGAAGAAGCCAAGCACCACGGCCGACGAGATCCGCCCCTTGACAATCGCCACCGTTCGCAATGTCCCCAGGGTCACGTCGCACACCCTGAGCAGGAAGACCACCACGCACAACAACCCAACCGGAATCGTCGCGAACCACTCCATGGCAGCTCCAGTCGCCGAACCGTCTCAGACCCGCGTTGGGTCCGGCTCGAACGGCGGCGCGCACCATAGCGCCATGGCGAGCCGTGTGCAAGCTCAATCGACTCCATGTGACGGTCCCATGTGCCGGAAACGACACAGTTTCCATCAAGGCTTCCGGACCGGTGTGGGTCAGGGCACAGCGACGCCCCACCCCCCGGTTGTGCCGTCCTCGAAGCCATCGAAGAAGAACGGCGTGCCGAAGACGTAGACCGAGCCTTCATTCTCACCCACCGGCCCGTCGTCGCCATAAGCGCCAACTAGCACCCGGCCGTCGGCGACCGCCACGCCCGTGTGGCCGAGGTAGTCCTCGGCATCGCCGTCGGACGCTGTCCACTTGACGACCTCGCCCCAGGCGTCCTGCCCGTCTCGGTTCCGATCGAAGACATAGACCGCTCCGGCCTCGTCGGCGACCGCGTCGTGCCATCCGGCACCGATCACGGCGGTCCAGCCATGAATCGACACCGAGAGGCCCGCCTTGTCCTCGAATGCGCCGTCCGAGGGCGCCAGCTTCGCCCGTTGACCCCAGCTGTCGGGCCCGCCGAGATCGCGCTCGAAGATGTAGGCCGAGCCCGAGTCGATGGCGGCCCCATCGTCGAGGAATGCACCGACGAGAATCAAATCGCCGTCGATGGACGACGAGTTCCCGAAGTTCGCTCCGGCGGCTGCATCGACGGCGACGAGCTTGGCCACCTGGCCCCAGTTGCCCGGTCCTCCCGAGTCCCGTTCGAAGACGTAGGCCGCACCGGCGTCGGTCCCGCCGGCGGCGTCACCCTTGGCGCCGACGACAATCGTGTCGCCGCTGATCCCGACCGACCGGCCGAAGAAGGCATCTGCGGCCGGATCCGACGCCTCGAGGATCTTGACCTGGCCCCAGTTGTCTGGGCCTCCGGCATCCATAACGAACACGTAGGCCTTGCCGCTGTCGGTGGCCACCCCGTCAGCCTGGTAGGTTCCGACCACCACTGTGTCAACGTCGATGCCCACCTTGTTCCCGAACAGATCCTCGAGCCCGGCGTCCGAGGCCACCAGCTTCGCGACCTCGCCCCAGGCGTCGGCCCCTCCCTGATCGCGGTAGAAGACGTAGGCGGCGCCTGCGTCGGTGTCGCCGTCGTCGTCATAGATCGCCCCCACGACGGCGATGTCACCGGAGATCGCCACCGCATATCCGAAGTTGTCGTTGTAGCCGGCGTCGGATGCTGTCAGCTTGGTCACCTCGACCCACGAGGCTGCAGCCGGGTCCCACTCGAAGACATAGGCCGACCCGCTGCTGGCGCCGCTGTCGTCGTTGCCGTGGGCACCGATGACCGCAGTGTTGCCGTCGATGGCCGACGAGTACCCGAAGATGTCCCACGCGTCAGCATCGGACGGCTTGATCTTCTTCACCCTGCCCGCCTCGAAATGGGCCTTCACCCTCGCGGCGCTGAGTCGGGTGCTGTAGATCGCGACCTCGTCGATGTTGCCCATCCAACAGCGTGCGGCCTCCAGGTAGAAACCCACGCCGATCGTGACATCGACGAGCTGTGCCGGCCAGTAGGTGTTGGCGTCGTCATCGACGACGACCTGACCGTCGAGGTACGCACTCACGAGACCCAGAGCCGTATCCCAGGTCGTCACGACATGGGCCCAACTCCCGGCCTCCAGATCGGAGGTCAGATAGGCGTCGTAGTCGTATGAGGTGCCGTTTTCATCACCGATGACGAGCCTGAAGCTCCCAGTACTGTACTCCTCGAATCGGATTGCATTGTTCCCGGTGCTCCCGCTGTTGGTCGGTCCGGTGGTGAATGGGTTTCGGTAGTTCTCCACGACGTCCGGACGGATCCAAAACTCGATGGAGCCCTGAACCGGCAGTGCACCCATCGCACCGATCACGATGTAATCGAAGTTCCCGTCGAGGCGTGCCGACTGGCCCGCCACGCCTTCCGCCAGCTCGATATCACCGTAGTAGGTGCCATCGAAGATACCGGCCGAGTCAGCGGCAACTGAGCCACCGGAGCTGCTGGCGTCCTCGAATCGCCACCAGGACATCGGGTTGTCGGCCGTGATCTCGGCCACATAGTCTGCCAGACATGGGCTTCCCACAAGAACCGCAAGAATCCATGCTCCTACAACAAGGCCCTTCAATCTCATGCCGCCTTCTCCTTCCGGTTCGGTCCTACAAGGTTCGGGGGGAATGACGCACGATCGAGCTCGCTCGTCGTCTCCCCGAAGCGATCTGACGCAACTGACTCGAAGGTATCGGCGGCGGCGGCCGGCCGCCATCACGGGAATCCGCCAATTTTCGGCGTAGTACACTCTCGTTCGCCTTGTAGGCCTCGCGATCGACCTGATGAACTGTAAACGGTTCTTATTATTGATCTTTGTCCTGATCGCCTCGGCGGCGGGTCCCGCCGCGGCCTCGATCTGCGACGGCCGACCTCAGGGGTTCACACGTCTCGACGATCCCAGGCTCCCCCACCGGTCGATCTTTGCGCTCCTCCAGGACCGGGACGGCTTTCTGTGGATCGGAACCCACGACGGGCTCGCCCGATACGACGGCGCCGAGATGCGGACGTTCCGGCACGATCCGGACGATCCGAGCTCGTTGTCGTCGAGCAGCATCAGGGTTCTCCTCCAGGACTCCGTGGGCCGTCTCTGGGTCGGGACCGAGAATGGGCTCAACGTCCTCGACCGGTCACGGCTCAAGATCCGTCGTATCGAAACTCCCGACCATTCGGAGGGACGGGGCGTGTGGTTTCTGTGCGCCTTCGAGGACCGGGACGGTGTGCTCTGGTTCGGGACCGACCACGGGCTGTTCCGGCTCGGCCCGGACGAAGAACGTCCCGTATCAATTCCGCCCCGTTCCGGAGATCGCTCCAGCTTCACCCATGCTGAGGTGGTTGGGGTTCAGCAGGACGCGTCCGGCTCGATCTGGGTCGCCACCAGCGACCTGACCTCCTGGGCTCTCCACCGAGTGAACGCAGACGGCACGATTGCGAGCCGCGATCGATTCGACGGTTCACCGGACCACCTCTACAGCTTGTTGATCGACTCTCGGGGTCGATTCTGGACCCACCCGTCGTCGCCGATCGTGCTCGACCCGGACCGGGCGATCGCCGCCGGTCCGTCGGTGGAGGACCAGTGCTCCGACGTCTACTCGATCGTGGAGCGGACCGACGGCAGCATCTGGTTTGCCTGCAACGATGGGCTGGTCCGGATCGACCCGACAACTGGGCAGGAGGCCGGTTTTCAGATCAAACCGTCGGACGGCACATGGTTGGAGAACTTCGGCCGCTCCCTCCTCGAGGATCGATCGGGCATCCTGTGGGTCGGTACCGAGGGAGGGTTGTACCGGTGCGACCCCCACGTCAAGGCCTTCGGGCACCTGAGGAGCAAGCCGGACGATCCTCACACACTGAGTGCCGACGCTGTCTCGGCCGTGGCCGAGACGGCCGATGGAGCGTTGTGGGTATCGACCTATGGCGGCGGGCTTAATCGGGTCGACCCAGCGACGGGCCGGGTACGTCGCTTGTGTGCCGACAACGCCGCCCCGGACCGCTGCACGAGCGAAGTCATCTGGCACCTGCACACGGGCGCCGACGGCACCCTGTGGGTCGCCGGCAGCGAGCTGTGGAGCGTGAACCCTTCCGATGAGACCGTGACCCGACACAGCCCACCGGGCGCGATCTACGAGGACGCCACCTACATCGTCGAGGACCATCGCGGGACGCTGTGGCTGGGCGGACGGGGCGGTCGCCTCTATCGGTTCACGATCGCATCCGGGTCCTTCGAGGTCATCGATCTCAATTTCGAACACCAGAACGCCGAGATCGACAGCAGAATTGACTCCATGCTGTTGGAGGGCAGTCGGCTGTGGCTGGGATTCGGACATGCCCTGGGCTCGTACGACACCGGCTGCGGCCGACTCGATCTCGCGCCTCTGGTCGCTGAAAACGGAACCAAAGTCGGCGGCCTGGGCACCTGGGTCATCCACCGGGGCGGCGACGGGACGCTCTGGCTTGGAACCTCTGCGGGCTTGCTGCGGCGACGACTCGACGGAGCGTTCGAGCTCCTGACAACTCACGAAGGACTGCCCGGTTCGACAATCTACAGCATCGTCGAGGATGCCGACGGAGCGATGTGGCTCGGGACCAACCAGGGTCTCGCTCACTACCGCCCATCCGAGGCCGGCGGCGGCCCTATCCGCAGATACCTCCCCGAGGACGGCGTCGGTAACATCGAGTTCAATCGCCACGCAAGCTGCCGGACCTCCGACGGCGCTCTGGTCTTCGGCGGGATGGACGGTCTGACGATCTTCGACCCACGCACCATCCGGGATAACGACTTCGTGCCGCCCGTCCAGATCACGTCGATCGAGGTTTCGAATCGGGACGGCACTCGGTCCGTCGAGCCCGGCGGACTCGACCACCTGATTCTGGCCCCCGGCGATTCTGCCGTCAGGTTCCGGTTTGCCGCGCTCAACTTCACCTCTCCGTCACTCAACCGGTACGCCTATCGAATGGGAGGCTTCGACGTCGGCTGGACCGAAGCGGGATCGAGGCGTGCCACTCAGTACACGAACCTCCCGCCCGGGCGATACCGTTTCACGGTCAGGGGCTCAAACAACGACAGCGTCTGGAACGAGGAAGGTGTGACCCTGCCGGTCGTGGTCCAGCCACATCTCTGGGAAACGTGGTGGTTCCGGCCGATCGTCATCGCCATGCTCGGCTGTGCGGTTTGGGCCGCGTATCGGACCCGCGCCGCGCGACGGCGGGAGGTCGAACGGCTCCGGATGCGGATCGCTGGCGATCTTCACGACGACTTTTCGAGCGATCTCAGCGGCATCGCCGTGCTCGCCGACATGGTTCGCCAGTCGGGTGGGGTGGACGACGAAGGCAGGGATGATCTCGGCCAGATTCGCGACGCGTCGCTGCGCATGGCCGACGGTCTTCGCGACGTCGTCTGGTACATCGACCCCGACCACGACAGCCTCGAGGCAACGGTGCGGCGAATGCGGAGCGTGGTTTCGACCTTGCTTCGAGGCGTCAGCACCGACTTCCATGTCGAGATCCCAGAGCGGGGCATGCCGTTGCCCGTCGACACTCGGCGGAGCCTTTTCCTGATCTTCAAGGAAGCCGTTCACAACATCAGCCGCCACGCCGGCGCCTCACGGGTCGAAATCGAGATCATCGTCGACGGCTCTCTGATCCGACTTCGAGTCGCCGACAACGGCGTCGGTTTCCCCCCGGCGCCGACCGAGGACGGCCACGGGCTGCGCAGCATGCGGCGCCGGGCAGACGACATCGGCGGACGACTGACGATCGAAAGCACGCCTGGACAGGGCACGGAGCTGAAGCTCACCGTCGAAATGGCGCGATCACGTGATGGCGAGCGAGGCGCACCGTAACCTAGACTGGACGACGACGGGAAAAGAGGCTGACCAATGGCTCAAGTGCCGGAGGAGATCGACGTCTGGGTGGTCGAGGACAAAGCCATCTTCCGCAATGCGTTGAAGTCGCTCCTCGATCGGAGCCCGGGCCTCAGCTGCTCGCTGTCGGTCGGAACCTGCGAGCAGGCTCTCGAAACTCTGGAGCTCGGCGCGGCGCCCGACATCGTCCTCATGGACATCGGGTTACCCGGTATGGACGGCATCGAGGGCACGAAGCGCATCAAGACGTTGTCACCGACCACCCGGATCATCATGCTCACGGTCCACGAGGAAAGCCAGAGCATCTTCGACGCGATCTGTGCAGGGGCCTCCGGTTATCTCCTGAAGCCGTCGTCGGCAGAGAACATCGCCGCGGCGCTGCGCGACGTCCAACAAGGAGCCGCCCCGATCAGCCCTTTCATCGCCGGCAAGATCCTCGACATGTTCTCGAGGCTCGCCGAACCGAAATCGGCCAGCGGTGAGTACGGCCTGACTGCTCGCGAGCTCGAGATTCTTGAGCTGCTCGTCGAGGGCTTCACGGTGCCCCAGGTCGCCGACCGCCTCGGGGTCAGCTTCCACACCGTGGACAGCCACACCCGCAACATCTACGCCAAGCTCCACGTCCGCTCCCGAACCGCCGCTGTCGCCAAGACCCTGAAAGAACGGCTGATCTGACCGCTGCCGGCCCCGCAGAGACAGCCCCCCCAAGCTTCCGGCCACCAGCGGTACAATGCTCGGACATGGCGGCGCACGACCAGCACAGCGGCGGGTTTTTCCGGCGACTCGCGGAACCGGAGTCCGATGCGGGTCCCACCGGCCGCCGAGTCGGTCGGTGGATCCGTCGGCGCTTCGCGGTCGGCTTTCTGGTCGCATTCCCGCTCGTCGTCACCCTGTTCTTCGCCCGTTTCATTTTCGGCCTGCTCGACAGCTGGTTTCGGCCAATCTCGGAACGTTTCTTCGGTGTGGCGATTCCCGGTCTCGGCTTCGCACTTTTCATCGTCGCCCTGTTCGTCCTCGGGATCCTCGCCACCAACATGCTGGGCGGTCGGCTGCTGGACTTCATCGAGCGCCGGATCCACGGTATCCCGTTGCTGAGCCCCGTCTACCAGGGCGCTCGTCAGATCACCGAGGCGATCCAGATCCGCGGCTCCACCGAGTTTCGGAAGGTGGTGCTGCTCGACTTCCCTCGAACCGGCCTGCGGTCGATCGGCTTCGTGACCCGGGAGTTCACGGGGCCGACGATCTTCTGTCGCGAGCCGTCGTCCCTGGTCTTCGTCCCGACGACCCCCAACCCGACCACCGGTTTCCTCGTGGCGGTCCCCCAGCGTGAGCTCGAGGTCCTCGACATCACCGTCGAGCAGGGGGTCAAGCTGCTCATCTCGGGCGGGCTCCTGACACCGCCACAGCTCGTGCTGGGCGGGCCCCCGACCCCGGCCGACAGGGTTGAGCCGGTACGCGGCCGGCCGCAGGAGCTTTCGACGCCATCGGCAGTTGACGACGACGTCACCGGCACCTAGCTTGTGAGAAAGCGCGGAGTGCTCCCGTTACGTCGGCGGAGGCGGCGTGAAGGCACGAGGTGGCTGGCTGGTGGCGACTCTGGTTTTTGTCGCCGTCCTGCTCGCGGCCTTCGGCCTCGATCTCTGGGTAGTTCGTCGCCTGGAGACGAAGAGCCCTGAGCTTACGGCGTCGCAACACCATGCCTGCGTCGAGCTGACCGTGCCGCGAACCCTCTTCTTCCACCCCTCCCACACCTGGGTCCGCCTCGACGCCGACGGCCGGGTCACGGTCGGGATCGACGACCTGCTCCGCACGATGATCGGCGACCTCGGCTCGGTCGACCTGCCGGCGGTCGGCGACCACCTCCGGGCGGGTAATCCGGCACTCACAGTCCACTCCGGGTCGGGGTCCCTGCCGCTCGCCTCCCCAATCAGCGGTCGGGTCACCGAGGTCAATTGTCGGCTCGGAAGCGACCCGGCCCGCCTGCGCTGGCAGCCGTACAAGGAGGGCTGGGCGCGACGCCGAGCGCTGGATGGCGGACGAGACGCGACGCGTCGACCGGTTGTTCGAGCGCGGCCTCCTGGACGCTCCGGCGGCGGGTGCGCTCGAGCGGGCGGGCTCGGAGGGCTGGTCGGCGTTCGCCTCCGAGGTCCTCGGTACGACCGGCGACCACGCGGGGGCCGGCGCGTGAGTCCGGCCACCAACGCGCTGCTCGTCGACATCACGCGCTGCATCGGCTGCGGCGCCTGCTCCGAGGCCTGCAAGACCGCCAACCAGCTGCCGCCCGAGGTCGAGCCGAGGCTGACCGCCGACACCTGGACAGTGGTGATGGAGCGCGGCGAGGGTCGCTTCGTGCGCGACCTGTGCCGGCACTGTCTCGAGCCGTCGTGCGTGTCGGTGTGCCCGGTGGGCGCCCTGACCAAGCGCGCCGACGGTCCGGTGGTGTACGACAAGAGCATCTGCCTCGGCTGCCGCTACTGCATGATCGGCTGCCCGTTCCGGATCCCGATGTTCGAGTGGCACTCGGCGGCACCTCGGTGCTGTTCCTGTCGCCGGTGCCCTTCGAGGAGCTCGACTTCGACACCACCGTGGCCGACTTCCCGCTGCCGAGCCTGACCTGGCGGCTGCTGCTGCACGTACCCAACGTGGTGCTGCTCGGTGCCGGCTTCCTGGGCGCGTCGTACTGGCTGTACCGGCGCCGCGAGGAGGTGGCCGCCAAGGAGCCGGGAGGCGACGATGCCGGCTAGGCTGCGCTCGCTGGCGACGCCGTCGCGGGTGCTGCTGGCCGCATTGCTGGCCACGGCCGCGGTGATCATCACCTTCCGCTTCGCCTTCGGGCTCGGCTCGGTGACCAACCTCTCGGACCAGACCCCGTGGGGCATCTGGGTGGGCTTCGACATCCTGGCCGGGATCGGCCTGGCCGCCGGCGGCTTCATCATGGCCGCCGCGGTCTACGTCTTCGGACTCGAGCGCTACCGCCCGCTGTTGCGGATGTCGATCCTCACCGCCCTCATCGGCTACCTGCTCTTCATCACCGGCCTGATCCTCGAGATCGGCCGGCCCTGGAACATCTGGCGCTGCATCGTCAACCACAACTTCCACTCGGCCCTGTTCGAGATCGCCTGGTGCGTGATGCTCTACACAACCGTGCTGCTCCTCGAGTTCTCCCAGGTGGTCTGGGAGCGTCTCGGATGGCACCGAGTCGAGGCCCTTCTGCACAGGGCGCTGATCCCCCTGGTATCGTCGGGGTCTTGCTGTCGACCCTCCACCAGTCGACCCTGGGAACCCTCTTCACCATCGTCCCCCACAAGCTCCACCCCCTGTGGTACTCGCCGATCCTCCCGGTGCACTTCTTCATCAGCTGCCTGGCGGCCGGGCTCGCCATGATCTGCTTCGAGGGCTTTCTGAGCTGGCGCTTCCTCGGCCACCCGCCGCGCATGGACCTGCTGCCCAACCTGGCACGAGTCATGGCGGTGATCCTGGTTGTCTACTTCGTGTTCCGCGTTGAGGACCTGGCGCTGCGCGGCGCCCTGCCCCGGGCTTTTTCCGTCGGCATGCCGGCGTTCCTGTTCTGGCTCGAGAACCTTCTGTTCGTCGTGGTTCCGGTGGCGATCGTGTTCCGCACCGCACGGTGAATGACCACTCGCGCCCTCTTCGCGGCCTCGCTCTGCGCCGTCATCGGCTTCATCATGCACCGCTTCAACGTCGCGGTGACCGGCATGCAGCTCATCCACCCAACCGGCTACTTCCCGACCTGGCAGGAGCTGGTGATCTCGATGAGCCTCATCGGCCTGGGCTTCATCGCCGCCGGGCTGGCAGTGACCTTCCTGCCGGTGGTGCAGCCGGGCGGCGGCGACGCCTCGGGCGGCGTCAACGCCGTCTTCCGGTTGCAGTGGACGCCACCCTCCGGGCCTTCGTCACCACCGGGGCGGACCGGAGGCGGTCGGTGACCCGCGCCGCCGCGACCGCGGTGGCGGCCACTCTCGCCCTGGCGCTAGCCGCGGCCGGGACCGACCGGGCCCCCGAGGTTCCGGCCCGGATCACGATCGGCGACCTCGTCACGCTCTACCCGCCGGTCGAGCTCGATCACGCCGCTCACGCGGAGATCACCGGCGACTGTGCGAGCTGCCACCACCAGCCTTTCGGCGAGCCGGCGGCCTGCACCGACTGCCACGAGGAGCCGATCAGGCGGTCGGCCTTCGTCCACGAGCAGCACTGGCAGGTGGAGAACTGCACCGGCTGCCACCACCGCCCTTCGACCACAGACCTGCGCTGCGTCAGCTGCCACGCCATCGAGCCGGATCCCGAGCACCTCGACCTGATCGGCCTCAAGGGCGCCTACCACGGGCTCTGCCTGAGCTGCCACGCCGAGGCAGAGGCCGCCGACTCGTGTCGCTTCTGCCATCCCGCGAGCTGACCGCCCGCGGGGGGAGGCTGCTCGGAGCCGGAGCCGTCATTGACCACTCGAGCCTCGAGCGGCCCACGCGGAACGGTCGATCCCGATCAGAGCCAGCCGCGCCTTCGGAAAAAGACCAACAATCCCACCGCCACCAACGCCATCACCGCGAGCGCTGCCGGGTAACCCCAGTACCAGCCGAGCTCGGGCATGTTGTAGGGACTCGCCGCGGGGTCGAAGTTCATGCCGTAGAGCCCGGCGATGAAGGACAGAGGAATGAAGATGGTGGCGATGATGGTCAGCACCTTCATGACCTCGTTCATCCGGTTGGAGACGCTCGAAAGGTAGAGATCCATGAGCGATGACACCGTCTCACGAAGGGTTTCGACGATGTCCACAGCCCTGGTGGCGTGATCGACGACATCGCGGAGGTAGAGGCGAGTCTCGTCACTGAAGAGATCCGATTCGGTCCGGTAGAGCCCGTTAAGCATGTCCCGCAGGGGCCACACCGATTTCCTGATCACCAGCAGGTCACGTCGCAGCGCGTGGAGCTCGTTGACACTCCCGGGGCTCGGGCTGACGAGGATCTCGTCCTCGATCTCCTCGATCCTGTCCCCGAGCTTCTCGAGCACCGGAAACAAGTGATCGACCACGGTGTCGAGGAGGGCGTACGTCAGGTAGCCGGTGCCGCCGCCGCGGATTCTCGGCTTGCCGCCGCGCAGCCGCGCACGCACCGGCTCGAAGAGGTCGCTTCGACGTTCGCGTACGGACAGGACCTCGTCCGGTTGAATGACGAGGCTGATCTGCTCCTTGGCGATGATCTCGTCGCCACGCTCGATCGAAAAGCAGTCGACGACCACGAAGACCGCATTTTCGAAGTCTTCGCTCTTGGTTCTCTGGCCCACGTTGACGACGTCCTCGAGGGCGAGCGGGTGGATCTTCAGACGCTCGCCGAGAACGGCGATCAGCTCGACGTCGTGGCCTTCGACGTCGAGCCACTGGGTCACCTCGGGTGTAGCCTCAGGCACCTCGTCGGGCCGGGTCACCTCGGTCTCGACGAGGGTCTCCAGACCGTACTCCGTGTACCGTAGGCGGATCGGCTCGGTCGGCGGCTCGATCGCCGCCAGGGTGCCCGGGGCAGTGCCGGGCGCGTGTCGTCGCGTGAGGATTCTCATCGGCGTCTCCGGTCCCTCCGAGTCACCTGAGAGGGACATACACGACCATCGTCTCCGTCCCACTCCGACCCGTCGACTCCTGGAACCGCGCCCATTGTAACGAAGGTCCCTGCCTCGAGGTCACGCACTCGGATCGGCGCCGGATCCGGCCAACAGCTTGGCAACCAACCGGAACACCCCCGGCGATGCCACCAGCCCGAGGTGGCTCGACATGACGCGATGATGACGCACACCAGGTGTTCGGCGGTCGATGCACGCACGCCAGGCCACGATGCCGTCCGAACGGCTGTAGACCGCGTCGATTGGGACTCGGATCGGCACCGTCTCGCGGGACTCGACGTCAGCCTCGATCTGGTCGAGGTCGTACCCTCGTCTGCGGTACATCGGCGCCGATGCAGTGTACTTGGGACCACCGATGACCGGCGCACCCAGTGTCACCACGTGCTCGACGAGGTCCGGTCGATCCCGTGCCACCTCACGCACGAGGGTCCCGCCGAGGCTCCAGCCAACCAGCCGAACGGCGTGATCTGTCTCCTCGACCAGTGACGCCGCCCGGGCCTGCAGACGCGGCATCAGCTCCGGGACCTTACCGTGATTTCGGCCCAGCTCCCAGCCTCGGGCGTCCCAGCCGACGGCGCAGAGAAACGCCCTCAGGTTCCGAGTCCAGTTATCGTCGGTGGCAAAGCCCGGTACCACCAGCACCGGACCCCCGTCACCGCGCGGCGCCGACCGCCGCAGCCACGGCAGGGTCGCCCGCATTGCCGCCCACTCGACAACGATCCGCGCTTCACCCAGGAGGGCAAGGCGCGACGGAGGCACGAGGCGCCGATCCGGCCGAGTCACGGCGCGACTGTAACGTACCCCGGCGCGCTGTCGCCGCCTCAGGGTACGGATGCGCAAGCCGGCGAGTCGCTCAACCCTCCACAGGGATCGAGGCGACGTCCTTCCGGCGCAGCGCGATGGCGACCACGGTGCCGACGATCACCAACAGGGTTCCGACCCACACGAGCGAGATGAGCGGTTTCGTCGACACGTCCAGGACGATGGTCGGCGGCTCCGGCTCCGCTGCCGACAGCGTCGGGTCGAAGACCTGGAGCTGCACAGCACCGTTTTCGGCGTCGATCCGGCCCGGAGTCAACGTGATGCCGCCGCTGCCCGGGACCATTGCCGGCGTCACCACCGGGTCGCCTCCCATCCCACCACGGAAGGTGGGAACGACCTCGACGACGGTGCCGTCGACATCCACCGAGAACACGACGCCGAAGTTGATCTTCCCGGCCTCCGGGTCGAAGTCCGAAAGATCGAAATCGGAGAAGGTGATGCGGAGGTTCTCGTAGGTCAGCGTCTCGCCCTTGTGCAGGACTGCGGTGCGGCCGATCCCGCCGCCGAGGCCGAGCAGCTCGACGCGGATGAGACCGGCATCGACATTCATACCGGTTGCTCGGAGACGGCCCCCGGGCACGCCTGGGATCTCGACCGCGATCGCCTGCACGCCCTGGTCGGTGGAGATCAGGGATGGCTCGAGAACCACCGGGTCGGCGTCCGGCCGTTCGAGCTTGACCGAAACCCCAACCGTGAGAGCGCCCTGGACGCTGTTCTGCTTTGTCATGTCGAAGCCCTGGAAGGTCAACGTCCAGTCGTTGAAGGCCTTGGGCTCGCCTTTGGCGAGCATGAACCGTGCGCTCGGCGGCGGCTCGCTGCCGGGGTCGAACTCCACTGGCGCCAGGTACAGGTCCGAGGTGAGGAAGGACTTGATGTCGGGGTTGGCAACCAGCTGATTAGACTTTTGGTTGACCCACATTCTCGGTTTGAGCACGAAGTTCGTGCCGCGCTCGTCCATCACCTCCACGACCATGGCGTCCCGAGCGGAGGGCGTCGGCTTGTCGACACCGAGGAAGGTCATGGTGTACCCGAGAACCTCCACCGGCTGGTCCTGACGAAGGGTCACCTTGCTCTGTCGATCGAACCAACCTGTCGTCAGGAAGGCAAGCATCATCAGGCCGATTCCCACGTGGGCCAGTGGTCCGCCGGCGAGCCGCCACCCTTGCCTGCGTACGTAGTCGATGACCGCCCAGCCGTTGGCCGCGATGTTGACGACCACGACGCCAATGTAGACGAACGACCGCCATCCGTGGAGACCGAAAAGAGCAGCCGCGGCCAACGAGATCGCGGTTGTGACCAGGACGCCGACGAGAACCCTGCCCGCGTTCTGGCGCGCCCGACTCCAGGCCAGGAATGGCGTTCCGGCCAGAAACAGCGCGAAGACGATCGCGATCCAGAATCCCATTGCGTTGTAGTACTCCGGCCCGACCTGGGCCGGCTCGCCCCACAGGCGCGTGATGATCGGCGCCGAGGTCCCGACGAGAACCACCAGCCCGATAAGGATGAACAGCAGGATGCCGACCACGAAAAAGATCGTCCGCGACAAGAAGGGCTCGTCGCCGACCTCGGTCGGGATTTCTCGCCACCGAAGAGCCAGGAGCCCGATCGAAACCGCGAGGAAGAAGACCATGTTGAAGACGAGCCAGCTCGTGATCCCGAGATCGACGAAGGAGTGGACCGAGAAGTCCGACAGGACGCCCGACCGGGTCAGGAAGGTGGCGTAGACCACTAACAGATAGGCGGCGACAGCGAGCACCAGATTGAGGCGACGGAACCTCTTGCGTCCTCGCTGAAGGAGCATGCCGTGGGTCAGGGCGGCAGTGAACAGCCACGGAACCAGCGAGGCGTTCTCCACCGGGTCCCAGCCCCAGTAGCCACCCCAGCCCAGGGTCTCATAGGCCCAGTAGCCGCCGAGCATGATCGCGGTTCCAAGGGTCACCAGGCTGAGCAGGACCCAGGGCAGCGAAACCTTGGTCCACTCGTCATAACGCTTCATCCACAGCGCCGCTAGCGCGAACGTGAACGGGATCGCGAGCGACGCGTAGCCGATGAACATGATCGGGGGGTGGATGACCATCCACGGATTCTGGAGCAAGGGGTTGAGGCCCTGCCCATCCATCGGAGTCATCGACGCCGTCAACCCTTCGTGGAACCGGAACGGGTCCTGACGAAGGAGAAGCATGATCAGGGACATGAGGGTGAGGTTGTAGAAGATCATGGCCCGAGACTCATAGGCCCGGGCGAAACGCATCAAGGGCAGGCCCAGCAGCACTCCCCAGAAGATCCAGAGCAGGAAGCTACCCTCTTGACCGCCCCAGAAGGTCGAAATCAGGTAGTGCAGCGGCAGCAGGTTGTCCGAGTAGGCCCAGACGTAGTGGAGCCGGTAGTCGTGGGTCACCAGCAGGTACATGAGCAGGCCGGAAGCAATGACGACCGCTGTCGTCATGAGGGCATAGCTCTGGCGTGCGAAGGATCGCCACCGCTCTGGGTCGCGAATCGAAAGGCCGTAGGCCACGGTGGAACCGAGGCCGAGCACAAAGGCCAGCCACAGCAACACGGTGCCGGGAACGTACATCGGTTCTCCTCTCCGCTTGAGCCCGACAGGTTCGACGGGGCTCGTCGGCGATCAGCTCGAAGAGCCCATGGCCGCAGGTGTGCGGCCCGGACTAGGTTTCGGATCCGTAGCTTCTTGTGGCGCCGTCGGTACCCTGGTACTTCGAAGGACACTTGACGAGCAGCTGGTCGGCGTGGAATGCGCCGTTCGAGTAGGTCCCGATGGCGACGATCTGGGTCGCCTCCTCGAAGTTCCCGGGCTTGACCCCCTTGTAGAGCACGGTCATGGTCGAACCGCCGTCCTCGACGATGCCGAATCTGAGCAGCTGCTGCTCCTCGACCCAGGAGGTGGAGTCGGGCACGAGACCGCCGGCCACCTGAACTTTGCGCACCGTCTTCTGGGCCTCGTCAAAGCTTACGTACGGGGTCAGATTGGACTTGAACGACGTGGCCCCGTATGCGAGGAAGGCCACGATCAACACACCGCCGACTGCGTACCACACCCGGCGCTGTTTTCTCGGGTCGGACATCAGTCCTCCAATCGGTTGACCTTACGGTCGAGCCGGTAGACATAGGCGAACAGACCGATCCAAATGATCATGGTCACCAACATGATGCCGGTGAGATCGGACATCTACAGCACCTCCTGTTGGCGCCGACGCCGGATCGTCTCGATCCGACTTCCAATAGTATATAACCATACGTACAACCCGGTAAATCCAACTAGTGATGCCAGCAACACTCTCAAGTGAGCCGAGTCGAGCCGGTTGTTCGGGTCCGCATTGGTGATCACGTCCGGGTGGAGCGACCAGTAGACTCGAGGCACGATGAACATCAGAAAGGGAACGGTGACGAAGGCAAGGATCGAGTAGACCGCTGCCAGCGTCGCCCGTTTCTCCGGGTCGGCGACCGCGCCGCGGAGCGCGAAATAGGCAGCGTAGATCAGCAGGAGGATGGTGATCGAGGTCTGGCGCGGGTCCCAGTTCCAGTAGGCTCCCCACATGATCCGAGCGAAGATCGCCCCGGTCACCGTGGCCAGTACGGCAAAGAGCAGACCGAGACCGGCACTGACCGAAGCCCGACTGTCGTCGCGCTGGTCCCGGCGGAACAGGTACATCACCGAGGTGATACAGGACACCAGAAACGCGAGGGTCGCGACCCACGCCGTGGGAACGTGGAAGAAGACGATGCGCGCCGACTCGCCTTTGAAACCTCCAGCCGTCGGCACCCACAGAAAGGCGGCCCAGATGACCATCGCCATCCACACGAACAGGGCCCACTTCAATGACATACCGACTCGTTTCACGGGTCTCGGCCTCCTCGTTGCGATTGCGTCGCTTCTCGGGCCCCAAGAATACTAGATTCGCCGGCGAATGTCCCCGATCATCAAGGGCGCCGTCGAGATCGACCCGTCAATCGCTCCACACAACCGGGAACAGCCAAGCCGAGACCACAGTCATGATCCCTGCCATCGACAACACCGCTCGCAGGCTCTCGGCAAAGATCTCGAGGTCGCCGGTGGACGCAGCCGTCGTCCCCTGGATCAGGAAAATGAGCAACGGCAGCAGCAACGGCAACGACAGCACCGAGAAAAGCGCGCCCCGGGTCATGGCCTGGGCGATGATGGCGGCGACGATGGTCGTGGTCACGGCCAACGCGAAACCACCGGCCGCGAGCAGCCCAACAAAATGCCACACCATGACGATCTTGAACCCCATCAGGATACAGAAGAGCGGCACCAACATGGCCATCAGGATCACGATCAGGCATAGGTTGTAGAGCAGCTTGCCGGCCCAGACCACGGTGGGCGCCGCGGCGAGCCTGAGCAGTGGCGCGGTGTGGCTCTCCTCTTCCTTGACGAAGCTGCGGTCGAGGCCCGCAAGGGCTGCGAAGAACACCACGATCCAAAGCAGGACGGACAGAAGAAACGGCCGATCCTCGTCGGCGAGTCGGTAGGGGCCGATCGTGTAGGACACCGCGGCCAGAGTCGTCAGGGCGAACAGTGCCAGTGAGTTGATCGCGACCCGAGTGCGAAACTCGGCCCGCAGGTCCTTGACGGCAACGGCTGCGACCTCAGCCAGCCAGCGCCACACGGCGGCTCCCCCACCCCATCTCGCGGCGGTCGTTGGTGGCGAGAACGATCGTACGACCGGCCTCGATGAGCTCCGCCACGTGGCCCTCGAGCCAGTCCTGGCCGGCAGGATCGAGGTTCGAGCCGGGCTCGTCGAGAAACAGCACCTCGGGTGAGTGGAGCAGCGCCTGGGCGATCTTCAGGCGTTGCGCCATGCCAGTCGAGTAACCACGAACCGGGGTCGTCCGATCCGGGTCGAGACCGACTCGTTCGAGCAAACGCCGCTGCTGCTCGAGGCCGACCGAGAGGCCGCGGACCCTCACGAAGAAGCCCAGGTTCTCGAGCGCCGTGAGCTCTTCGTACACCGCCATGGCGGGCGCCACAACGCCCAAGTGCCGCCGCCACCGATCGCGCGGCACAATCGAGCCGTCTTGGCGTCGATATCGGACCTCTCCGCGAGAGGGTCTCAGCAACCCGCACAGAATCGCCATCAGCGTCGACTTGCCAGAGCCGTTGGGCCCGTTGATCACCAGCACCTCGCCCGGCAGCACCTCGCCCGACACCGACCGGAAGATGACCCGCAGATCGTACCGCTTGGCGAGATCGGAGAACGAGATCGAGATGCCGGTGATCACGGCCGAAACCATAGCATGAGGTCGCGAGTCGTGAGTCGTGAGTCGGGGATCGGGATCGGGATCGGACACAGTCAGCTATAGTGTCCGGCGAGGAGGAGGCGACCATGCGAGCGGTGATCACCGGGACCGGTATGCACATTCCAGAGACGGTCGTGGACAACCAGACCATGGCGAAGATCATGGACACGTCCGATGACTGGATTCAGGTCCGAACCGGGATCGTCCGACGGCACTACGCCGCTCCCGACCAGGCCACTTCCGATCTGGCCGTCCCCGCCGCCCTTCAGGCGATCGCCGCGGCGGGCCTTACGTCTGCCGACATCGACTACCTTGTTGTCGCCACGATGACTCCCGACTACTTCTTCCCGGGCTCGGCACCCTTTATCCAGCGCAAGCTCGGCCTCGAGCAGATTCCCTGCCTCGACATCCGCCAGCAGT
>Ga0316576_10000505_pt1 | contig 18306 bp, 15 predicted proteins | sample S0NA_FD_203075 | JGI IMG/M metagenome (GOLD analysis project Ga0316576, IMG submission 203075) | Rhizosphere microbial communities from salt marsh grasses in Alabama, United States - S0-2_050615r3r5 | ecosystem: Host-associated > Plants > Roots > Rhizosphere | place: USA: Alabama | collected... | reverse complement strand
ACGGGCCGGCTATGCGGTCACCTATGTCCGCAACATCACCGACATCGACGACAAGATTCTGGCCCGCGCCGCGCAGAACGGCGAGCTCTTCGGCGAGCTCACCGAGCGCTTCATCACCGCCATGCACGAGGATGCCGCGGCGTTGGGCGTCCTGCCGCCGGATGCCGAGCCCCGGGCAACTGGGCACATCGCCGAGATCCTGGCGATGATCGAGCGACTGATCGCCAAGGGCCATGCGTATGTAGCCGACAACGGCGATGTCTACTATGCGGTCGCCAGCTTCACCGGCTACGGCAAGCTTTCCGGCAAGGACCCGCAGGACCTTCGCGCCGGCGCCCGCGTCGAGGTCGGCGAGGCCAAGCGCGACCCGCTGGACTTTGCGTTGTGGAAGGCCGCGAAGGCCGGCGAGCCCGCCTGGGAGTCGCCGTGGGGCCCCGGCCGTCCAGGGTGGCATATCGAGTGCTCGGCCATGTCCACCGGTTGCCTCGGGAATCATTTCGATATCCACGGCGGCGGCGCCGACCTCCAGTTCCCGCACCACGAGAACGAGATCGCCCAGTCCGAGGGCGCCACCGGCGAGCCCTTCGTCAACGTCTGGATGCACAACGGCTTCGTGCGCGTGAACGAAGAGAAGATGTCCAAGTCGCTGGGCAACTTCTTCACCGTGCGCGAGATCCTCGCCCGCTACCAGCCGGAAGAAGTCCGCTACTTCATTCTCACCAGCCACTACCGCAGCCCGCTCAATTACGACGACGAGCATCTCGCCAACGCCCGCGCGGCGCTGACCCGGCTCTACACGTCGCTGCGCGGCCTGCCAAAGGCGCCGTCCCTCGGCGGCAAGGTGTACCGCGAGCGCTTTGACGCGGCCATGGACGACGACTTCAATACCCCCGAGGCCCTGGCCGTGCTGTTCGATCTCGCCCGCGAGATCAACCGCGTGCGCGATGACGACCCGCCGGCCGCGGCCGCTCTCGGCGCCGAGCTGCGTGCGCTGGGCGCGGCCCTCGGCCTGCTTCAGCAGGACCCGGAGGCCTATCTGAAAGGTGGGGCGGCAGCCGGCGAGGGCCTGTCGGACGATGCCATCGAAGCGCTGATCGACCGCCGCACCGCGGCCCGCAAGGACCGGGATTTCGCCGAGGCCGACCGCATCCGCGACCAGCTCCAGGATGCCGGCATCATCCTCGAGGACGGTCCCGGCGGTACCAGCTGGCGGCGCGGCTGAAGACCGGATACGAAGTCACGAGCGGCCGGAACGGCAAGGGACGGCCCAGCGCCGCACATCACCGAACCGGCCGAGCGTAACTGCAGACCTGCACCGCCCTGCTCGTCGTCGCGACGCTGCGGGGCCCGGGGCACGCAGATGTCCTTCGATCGGGTCATCAGCGCGATGACTCTGTCCCTTGGGTGCCAGTGCGCATCCTGACGCCACGATAACCAATAAGGGGAAGACGCAACATGATCAGTATCCAGGAGCTGCTCCAGATGCTTCGCGAGGCCGCCATAGCGCCCCGCGAGCTGGCGCCCGTGGTGGAGGTCGATCCGGAGCATGCCGAGGATTTCGATCCCATGATCCGCGCGCGCTCCGCCGAGGTGGCTGATGTCGACGGCGAGTCCCCGGTGCACCGCATGCTGAACGACTATTCCCGCTTCTGGCGCCAGCGGCGCTTCCGCAGCCTCATGGACGATGGCTACGACGGTATCCGGATCGTGTCCGAGGGGGATTCCTGGTTCCAGTACCCGATCATACGTGACGACATCATTGACCACCTGTCCAGTCGCTACGCCATCTACAGCCTGGGCCGTGCCGGCGACACTCTGGACACCATCATCGCGGAGCAGGACGACGAGATCTTTCCGGCCCTGAAGGACCACGAGCCGCACTTCTTCCTGATCAGCGGCGGCGGCAACGACATGGTCGGCAATGGTCAGCTGGCCGAGCTGGTGGGTGACTACGCGTCCGGACGCGAGCCGGCCGACTATGCCCATACCGCTGCGTTCGACGACTTCATCGACCGGCTCGTCGGGCAGTACCGGGATCTGTTCCGCCGCATCACGGGTCAGTATCCGGAGATCGAGATCGTCTTTCACGGCTATGATGCCCCGATTCCCGGCGAAGACGACAGGCACCTGGGGGCGCCGCTGCGCAGCCGCGGCATCACCGACCCGGCACTGCAGGTCGCGGTCATGCAGGCCATCATGCGCCGCTACAACAACGCCCTGGCGGCCCTCGCGGCGGAGTTTGACCGCGTCCACCACGTGGACTGCATGGGCAGTCTGCGCGCCCCCCACTGGGGCGATCCGATGCACCCCAGCAGCGATGGCGCCCTGCGGCCCGCGGCCCGCATCAACCGCCGTATCCTCGACCTGTCGCGTGCCCGCCGCCTGCCGCTGCACCGGCGCCCTGGCTGAACCGAAAAGGAGAAAGCCGCAAATGGAAAGAGCAAATTTGCGCGAATGGAACCGGACAAGGGCGTGCGGATAGGATGGTGCCCGGCTAGAGGGCGGCGTGCAGTTCTGCTGCCTGAAGCGTGTTCTCCAGCAGGCTGGCGATGGTCATGGGTCCGACGCCGCCGGGCACCGGCGTGATCCAGCCGGCGCGTTCGCGGGCCGCCTCGAAGTCCACATCACCGCAGAGCTTGCCGGCCTCGTCGCGGTTCATGCCAACGTCGATGACCAGCGCGCCCGGCTTGATCCAGTCCCCGGGCACCATGCGCGCGCGGCCGATGGCGACCACCAGCACGTCGGCACCTCGGGCCTTGTCGGCCAAGTCCTTGGTGCGGCTATGGCAAACGGTGATGGTGCAGCGTGCCGCCAGCAGCTCCAGCGCCATGGGCCGGCCGACGATATTCGACTGGCCGATGATCACGGCGTCCAGGCCCTCCAGGGGCCGGCCCGTTCGGGCAAGCAGGGTCATGACGCCCTTCGGCGTGCAGGACCGCAGCACCGGCATGCGCAGGCACAGCCGGCCGACGTTGTAGGGATGGAAGCCGTCCACGTCCTTGGTCGGCAAAATGCGCTCGATGACCGCCTCCGGGTCGATCTGCTCCGGCAGCGGCAACTGCACCAGGATGCCGTCGATGGCCGGATCGGCGTTGAGCCGGTCGATCAGCGCCAGCAGCTCGGCCTGGGACGTGGCCGCCGGCAGCTCGTGCAGCTCCGAGTGAAAGCCCACCTCGGCGCAGGCCTTGCGCTTGTTGCGCACGTAGACCTGGGAGGCGGGATTCTCGCCCACCAGCACCACGGCCAGTCCGGGCCGGCGCTGCGCCGCCTCGACCCGGGCCTCTACCGCCTGCTTCACCTGTGCACGGACCTCCCCCGCGATCGCCTTTCCGTCCAGAATCTGTGCGCCCATGACAAACCCTCCGCCGAGCCGCCGGCCGGCCGCTGAAAAAGACCGGGAATGTTACGCTCGTGACCCGAGCTTGCAAGCAGCGGCCGCCGGTCATTGCCGCTGAGGGGCCTATGCCCCGCCGTTGCGCCGGGTGGGTCAGTGGCGGCCGCTGCCGGCGGCCTCGACGCGGCCGCCGCGGCAGCCTGGCCCCCGGGCCGGGGCCGCCCGCAGGAGTCTACCGATGTCACCGGCATTGCCGGGCGCCATGTTCAGGGCGAGCCGCAGCTCGATGATCATGCCGCCGTCGCAGTCCAGTTGTACGCGCTCGCCCGCCCTCGGCCCGAACGCGCGCGAGAACGCGGACCGCACCTCGCTGGCCCGCAGCCGCCCGCCGGCGTTGTCGGCGAATAGGGCCCGGACCGGGCTGGCGTTGATCTGCTCCAGCAGGTCGAGGGAGTCGTCGTAGTAGGTCTCGGCATCGGTGCCGTAGCAGCTGCCGTGCTTGATCCATTCGTGACGCTGCAGGTCGGAGCGCATGCCGGGCATCAGCGCCCCGAGCCGGGCCCGCGTGTCCGGGCTCAGCGCCACCGCGGGCAGCCGGTCCCAGTCGCCGTCGCGGGAGGCGGCCCGTTGGGCCGGCGGCACGCCGCAGTAGGCTTTGCTGATGGGCTGGGGCCAGAGCCCGTGCAGCGAAAAGCGGGACGCGGCCGGATCACCGGGCCCCAGTGCGCGGCACTCGGGCTTGCCAGGATGACCTTCGCAGAAGGCGTTCTGCCAGCTGATGGCGAGAATGAGCCGGACCGCCTCGGCCTCCGGTCCATTGTCTGCGGGACCTGTGCCGTCCGGTGCGGCGCCGCCGTCCGTCTCCAGCGTGCCGCAGTCGACGGCGACCCAGCGCTGGGGCGGCCGGGCCTCGTCGATCTGCAGCAGGTAATGAGTCGCGTCCTTGCGGTTGCGGCCGGACACCCGGTAACGCACGCCGGGGATCAGCCGAATAGCGCCGGCATTGGTGCCCCGCCGGATGGAGCTAGGCGCCGGACAGGGGCGGGTCGCGATCAAGGTCCCGTCCGTCGGCACCGTCGCCGGGACGGGCAGGGTGGAGAGCGCGAGCGCGGCGGCGATCAGCGCGGAGGCGAGCCGCGGCCCGTGCCGCCCTGCCGCCCGTTCGATCACGGCTCCCTGTACTCGGCCGCCGCCCTGGCCGCTTCGCCCACCAGACGGCGCACCGTCAGCAGGTGGACACGGCGGCTGTCGGCGCGCATGACCGTGAAGCGGAACCCGTCCAGCTCGATGCGCTCGCCGCGGGACGGCAGGCGGCCGAAGGCGTGGGTGACGAGGCCGCCGATGGTGTCCACCTCGTCGCTGGCGAGCTCGGAGCCGAAATAGTCGTTGAAATCCTCGATGGTGGTGCGCGCCTTTACCGTGTAATCGCCCTTGCCACGCTTGTAGATGAAGGCGCCCTCGTCGAAGTCGTGCTCGTCCTCGATCTCGCCGACGATCTGCTCCAGCACGTCCTCGATGGTGACCAGCCCGGCCGCGGCGCCGTATTCGTCCACAACGATGGCCATGTGGTTGCGGCTGGTCCGGAACTCCTTCAGCAGCACGTTCAGGCGCTTGCTCTCGGGGACGAAGACGGCGCTGCGCAGGTGGTCGCGGATGTTGAAGGCGCGTTTGTTGCCGTCCAGGCAGTAGGCCAGCAGGTCCTTGGCCAGCAGGATGCCGAGCACCTCGCCCTTGTCCTCGCCGGTGACCGGGAAGCGGGAATGGGCCGATTCCACGGCTACGGCCAGGATGGTCTCCAGCGGGTCATCGCGGCGCACGTGCACCATCTCGGCGCGGGGGATCATGATGTCGCCGACGCGCAGATCGGAGACCTGCATCACGCCTTCGATCATGCTGAGGGCGTCTCGGTCGAGCAGGCCGCGGGTTTCCGCGTCCGTCAGGACCTCGACCAGGTCCGTCTTGCTTTGCGGTTCGCCGCCGATCAGCCGGCGGATGGGTGTCAGCCAGCCGTTCGGCCGCGAACCGCTACGTCGGTCGCTCGTCATGGGTGTCCGGGGGGACCTCGTAAGGTGGGGGAAAACCTAACCCGCCGAGAATGACGGTTTCCAGCGCCTCCATGCGCGCCGCCTCGTCGGGATCGATGTGGTCTTGGCCAAGCAGGTGCAGCACGCCGTGCACGACCATGTGCGCCCAGTGCGCGTCCGGCGACTTGGACTGCTCGTCGGACTCGCGCGCAACCACCGGCGCGCAGATAACCAGGTCGCCGAGGAGCGCAGCGACCGGACTGATGGCGGGGTCGTCGAGGCCGGCGATGGCCGACGGCGCCTCGAACGGGAACGAAAGGACGTTCGTGGGCCCGGCGCGACCGCGGAAGCGCAGGTTCAGCTCGGCGCCTTCCTGTTCGCCGACAATGCGGATGGTCAGCTCCGTCGGACCGGTACGCGCCGGCGCGCCGGCGCTCACGGCTGCCCGCACCCAGCGCTCCAGCTCGGCGGGGTCGGGGAGATCGCCACCGTCGGCCGCGATCTGAAGGTCCAGGACCAGCGGCGCCGGCTCAGCCGTCGCGGGCGCGCTCATGGGCGTCATAGGCATTGACGATGCGCTGAACCAGCGCGTGGCGGACCACGTCGCGGGCGCTGAAGAAAGTAAAGCTGATGCCGTCGACCGAACGCAGTACTTCCACGGCCTGGCGCAGGCCGGAGGGCTGGCCGCGGGGCAGGTCGATCTGGGTGACGTCGCCGGTGATCACGGCTGTGGAGCCGAAGCCGATGCGGGTCAGAAACATCTTCATCTGCTCCGGAGTCGTGTTCTGGGCCTCGTCCAGGATGATGAAGGCGTCGTTCAGCGTGCGCCCGCGCATGTAGGCCAGCGGCGCGACCTCGATGACGTTGCGCTCGATGAGCTTGTTGACCTTTTCGAAGCCGAGCATCTCGAACAGGGCGTCGTAGAGGGGGCGCAGGTAGGGATCGATCTTCTGTGCCAGGTCGCCGGGCAGGAAACCCAGGCGCTCGCCGGCCTCGACGGCCGGGCGCACCAGCAGCAGGCGGCGCACCCGCTCGGTCTCCAGGGCCTCGACGGCGCAGGCCACGGCCAGGTAGGTCTTGCCGGTGCCGGCCGGGCCGACGCCGAAGTTGATGTCGTGCTTCAGGATCGCGTGCAGGTATTCCTGCTGCATGGGCCCGCGGGCCTTGACGAGGCCGCGCTTGGTCTTGATCACGACCTCGGGCAGGCGTTCGGCGGCCTCCAGGGCCAGCGCCTCGATGCCGGACTCCTGGAGGTGCAGGTGCACGCTCTCCGGCGACAGCACCTCGGCGTCGGTGGCGTCGTACAGGTCCTCGATCAGGCGCGCGCCGGCATCGGCCGCATCGCGCTCGCCGATGACGCGGAAGCTGGCGCCGCGGTTGCTGATCTCCACGCCCAGCCGCCGCTCGATCAGCCGCAGGTGCTGGTCGAACTGGCCGCACAGGTTGGCCAGGCGCGCGTTGTCCTCGGGCGCCAGGGTCAGGTCGATGCTGTGGGGATGGGTCGACAACAGCGGGTCAGAGGGCGGCGGCCGGCACGTCGCCGGTAAGCTTGCCGCGCAGGGAGTTGGGCAGGGCTTCGGTGATGAGCAGGTCGGCGAAGCTGCCGATCAGGTCGTTCGGGCCCGCAAAGTTGACGACGCGGTTGTTCTCGGTGCGGCCGGCGAGCTGAGCCGGGTCCTTGCGCGAGGGGCCTTCCACCAGCACGCGGTGCACCTCGCCGACCATGCGCCGGCTGATGACCTGCGCCTGTTGGCTGATGCGCTGCTGAAGCCGGTCCAGGCGCCGCTGTTTGGCCGCCCGGTCCAGGTCGTCCGCATAGCCCGCCGCCGGCGTACCCGGCCGGGGGCTGAAGATGAAGCTGAAGGACTGGTCGAAGCCGACCTCCTCGATGAGCCTCATGGTCGCTTCGAAATCGGTCTCGGTCTCGCCGGGGAAGCCGATGATGAAGTCCGACGAGATGCAGATGTCCGGGCGGACGCGGCGCAGCTTGCGGATCTTGTCCCTGTATTCCAGCGCCGTGTGGCCGCGTTTCATCAGCGCCAGGATGCGGTCGGAGCCGCTCTGCACCGGCAGGTGCAGATAGCTCACCAGTTCCGGCACGTCACGGTAGGCCTCGATCAGGGCGTCGCTGAACTCCACCGGGTGCGAGGTGGTGAAGCGGATGCGCTCGATGCCGTCGACGGCGGCGACCCAACGGATCAGCACGGAGAGGTCGGCGGTGTCGCCGTCATGCATCGGGCCGCGGTACGCATTGACGTTCTGGCCCAGCAGGTTGACCTCGCGCACGCCCTGCTCGGCCAGGGCCGCCACCTCGGCGATCACGTCGTCGAAGGGCCGGCTGATCTCCTCGCCGCGGGTGTAGGGAACGACACAATAGGTACAGTACTTGGAGCAGCCTTCCATGACGGAGACGTAGGCCGTCGGTCCCTCGGCGCGCGGTGCCGGCAGGCAGTCGAACTTTTCGATCTCCGGGAACGATACGTCCACCTGCGGCCGGTGGCGGCGGGCCAGCTCATCGAGCATGTCCGGCAGCCGGTGCAGGGTCTGCGGGCCGAACACAAGGTCCACGTAGGGGGCGCGCTCGCGGATCGCCTCCCCCTCCTGGCTGGCGACACAGCCGCCGACACCGATGACGAGGTCCGGGCGGGCCGACTTCCAGGGCCGCCAGCGGCCGAGCTGGGAGAACACTTTCTCCTGCGCCTTCTCGCGTATGGAGCAGGTGTTCAGCAGCAGCACGTCGGCGTCCTCGGGCCGATCGGTCAGCTCGATGCCGTGGGATTCGCGCAGCACGTCCGCCATCCGCGACGAGTCGTACTCGTTCATCTGGCAGCCGTAGGTTTGGATGTAGAGCTTGCGGGGCATCGAAGTGGCGTACAGGACGTAGAGCTAGTGGTTGCGATTCGGGCGGAGTCTGACAAGTGCCGCTCGTCGGGTGAGCTGCACCCGCTCGGCCATGTGCGCACAGGTTAGGCAACGGGAAGGGGATCGTCCAGATTGAGTGGCTTGGCGTCAAGAACCGGGCTCTCGGGCCGGTGCGGCACGGCTCGGCATGCCGGGCGCCGGCTGACAGTCGTGCCGCGGGCCGCCCCGTGCCGTTGACCTGAATCAACCGTACATCGGCTGGCACTTTTCCAATATGTTGGGGTCTCTATAATCACCGACACAATATCTTGTGTCGCCACTGTCGATCATCTGGGGGATCAACCATGGGAAGCTCATCGTCCGCCTTGGCCACGCTGCCGGGCCGCGTTGTCAAGCGCGACGGCCAGCACGTGCCCTTCGATGCCTCGAAGATCGAGTCCGCGATTCTGCGGGCCGGCCAGGACACGGGCGAATTCGGCGCCCTGGAGGCGACGCTGCTGACGGCGCAGGTGGTCAAGGTGCTGGCGCACCGGTACGACAATGGCCATGTGCCGGACATCGAGGGCATCCAGGACGTCGTCGAGCAGACGCTGATCAGCGCCAACCACTTCGAGACCGCCAGGTCCTACATCGTCTACCGTGAGCAGCGCGCCAAGCTGCGCGCCGACCGCCGCACCCTGGTGGACGTGGCCAGCTCCATCAACGAGTACCTGGACCGTTCCGACTGGCGCGTCTCCGCCAACGCCAACCAGGGCTATTCCCTCGGCGGTCTGATCCTGAACACCTCGGGCAAGATGATCGCCAATTACTGGCTGAGCCACGTCTACCCGGCGGCGGTCGGCGAGGCCCATCGCAACGGCGACATCCACATCCACGACCTCGACATGCTGGCCGGTTACTGCGCCGGCTGGTCCCTGCGCACGCTGCTCGCCGAGGGCCTGAACGGCGTGCCCGGCAAGGTCGAAGCGGGCCCGCCGCGGCACATGTCCAGCGCCATCGGCCAGATCGTCAACTTCCTCGGCACCCTGCAAAACGAATGGGCCGGCGCCCAGGCCTTCTCAAGCTTCGATACCTATATGGCGCCTTATGTTCGTGTCGATGGCCTGAATTACCGCCAAGTCAAGCAATACATCCAGGAGCTCATCTATAACCTCAACGTGCCGTCGCGGTGGGGGTGCCAAACACCCTTTACTAATTTGACCTTCGACTGGGTCTGCCCCGAGGATTTGCGCGAGCAGGTGCCGGTCATCGGCGGCGAGGAGCAGCCATTCACGTATGGTGAGCTCCAAGCCGAGATGGACATGATCAACCGCGCCTACATCGAGGTCATGACCGAGGGCGATGCCAAGGGGCGCATCTTCACCTTCCCCATTCCGACCTACAACGTCACGCCGGACTTTCCATGGGACAGCGACAATGCCGAGTTGTTGTTCGCGATGACGGCGAAATACGGCCTGCCCTATTTCCAGAACTTCATCAATTCCGAATTGTCGCCGAATATGGTCCGCTCCATGTGCTGCCGACTGCAGTTGGATCTGCGCGAGCTGCTCAAGCGCGGCAACGGCCTGTTCGGCTCGGCGGAGCAGACCGGTTCCGTGGGCGTCGTCACGATCAACTGCGCGCGCCTGGGGTATACCCACCGCGGTGACGAGGCCGGCATGCTGGCGCGCCTGGACGAGCTGATGGACCTGGCCAAGAAGAGCCTGGAGCTCAAGCGCAAGGTCATCCAGCGCCACATGGATGCCGGCCTGTTCCCGTACACCAAGCGCTATCTCGGCACGCTGCGCAATCACTTCAGTACCATCGGCGTCAACGGCATCAACGAAACGATTCGAAACTTCACCAATGACGCCGACGACATCACCACGGAATCGGGCCATGCCTTGGCCGCCCGTCTGCTCGACCACGTCCGTTCGCGGATGGTGGAATTCCAGGAGGAGACCGGCCACATGTACAACCTGGAGGCGACGCCGGCCGAGGGTACAACCTATCGTTTCGCCAGGGAGGACAGGAAGCGTTATCCCGACATCATCCAGTCGGGCAGCAAGGAGACGCCCTACTACACCAATTCGTCGCAGCTGCCGGTGGGCTTCACCGATGATCCATTCCAGGCCCTGGAGATGCAGGCCGACCTGCAATCCAAGTACACCGGCGGCACGGTCTTGCACCTGTACATGAGCGAGCGCATCAGCTCCACCGACGCCTGCAAGCGTCTGGTGCAGCGGGCGCTGACCAATTTCCGGCTACCCTATATCACGGTGACGCCGGTGTTCTCGATCTGTCCGCACCATGGTTACATTCCGGGTGAGCATGAATTCTGCCCGAAATGCGATCAGGACCTGATCGAGAAGAAGCGTTCGGCGTCCGCCGCCGCAGAGACAGCGTAACGCCGGACATGGAGTGCAACCGAGCGCGGATTGCGGAAGAGGCGCCGAATCGGGCCATATCGCCCGAGCGATGCCATGCCGCGCTACACTTGAATCAGAAGGGGGTTGATATGAAAGAGACGACGAACACCATTGAGCTGCGCGACTCCGAGCGGACCCGCTGCGAGGTCTGGACGCGCGTCATGGGCTACCATCGACCGGTGTCGGCATTCAACGCCGGCAAGCGGTCCGAACATCGGGAGCGGCTGTATTTCAGCGAACATCCGACGCAGTGCGGGCTTGTCCGCGAGAAGCGCGAGGCGGCCTGAGCCGGGCGGAGATCGGCAGCAGGCGCAAGGATGCGGCACTCAAGCGGCGAATACCGCCATGGACGATCAATATCCGGCGTCTGCCGGGAGCAGCGAAGAACCATGACCACGACGCCAGACGAGCTCCGTGTCGGCGGCCTCACGGCGCTGACCACGATCGACTATCCGGGCGAGCTGGCGGCGGTGGTCTACTGCCAAGGCTGTCCGTGGCGCTGCCGCTATTGTCAGAACGGCCACCTGCTGGACCCGACGGACGGGGACCTGATCCCCTGGTCCGACGTCGCCGGTTTCCTGCAAGCCCGCCGCGGTCTGCTCGACGCCGTCGTCTTCAGCGGCGGCGAGCCCACGGCCCAGGTCGCGCTGGCCGATGCCTTGGCCGAGGTGCGCGCCCTCGGGTTCAAGACCGGCCTGCACACCGGCGGGCCGTACCCGCAGCGCCTGCAATCGCTGCTGGCGCTGCTGGATTGGATCGCCCTCGACATCAAGGCGCTGCCCGAGGACTACCCGCTGGTCACCGGCGTGCCGGGCTCCGGCGAGAAGGCGTGGCGGAGCCTGGAACTGCTGCTCGCGGCCGGTGCCGATCTCGAGGTCCGCACCACGCCAATGCCGGGCCTCGACGACCGCGACTACCTCGGCCGCCTGATGCAGCGCCTGGCCGCGGCCGGCGTCACGGATTACGCCTTGCAGGCCTATCGTCCCGAGCACCGGTTGGACCCGGAGCTGGAGGTGTACGGACAGCTCCGGGGCGAGGACTGGAGCGCGCACCCGTTCGAGCGGCTGACCATTCGCGATCGTTGAATATAGGGGGAACCGCGGCCCGCGCACACGGGGCCGCGGTTCCGCAGGAGCCCGCGGTTCACCGCGGGCGAGCGTCGCCGTTCCATGCCCGCGGTCGACCGCGGACTCCTCCAGGGCCTGCGTGCAGGGACTGCGTCAGGTTGCGAAGCGGACCTCTTCGACCAGCGACGCGCCAGCGAAGCTGGGAGTCCGATCTATTGTTGGCTGTGTCACAAGGCCCGCGTCCCTTGGGATACCCCAATGCGCTAGACTCCCCGAAGCGCGGGGACAGGTCCAGCCTGTGTCGGCGCCCGAACTGTCTAAAGGTCTGCGCGAAGGCCGCACTCATGCAAGAAAATTCCTACGACACCGACTTCTACGCCTGGGCCAACGCCCAAGCGGAACTGTTACGCGCGAGCAATCTCCAGCAAGCGGACATCGAGCACATCGCCGAGGAGATCGAGAGCATGGGCAAGGGCGAGCTGCGCGAGCTGGAGAACCGCCTGGCCGTGCTGTTCACGAACCTGCTCAAGTGGCGATTCCAGCCCACCTACCGTGGCCGCAGTTGGGAATTGACCATCAAGGAACAACGCCGCCGCCTCCGCCGCCACTTGGCCCAGAATCCGAGCTTGAAATCCAAACTGCCCCAGGCGCGAGAAGACGCCTACGGTGATGCCGTACTCGAAGCCGCGCGACAAACCGGCCTCGCCGAAGAAGCCTTTCCGATCGAGTGTCCGTTCAGTGTCGAGCAGACCCTGGACGATGCGTGGTGGCCGGCCTAGCCCTGACCCCAATCCAGCCCCGAGCGGGTGTCGCGGCTGGCGGGCGTGGAGGCGTGGCTCCAGGAGCGGTTCCGGCGTCACCGCGGCAACGCCGAGGTGTGGGTGTGTGGGTGTGGAACGAGTGCAGAGTCCATCACGCCCGCGGTAAACCGCGGGCTCCAGCACGTGCGGCGCGCCCCTTCAGCCCTGCCCGCGCAGCGTGCGCACGATGCGCTGGAGGTCCTGCCAGCCCTTGGCCTTCTCGGCCGGGCTGCGCAGGTAATAGGACGGATGATAGGTGACCAGGAGCGGGATCGGCGGGCTCCCGCCGGGGGGCTGGTACTGGTGGACGCGCCCGCGCAGTCGGCCTACCGACTCGGTGTTGCCGAGCAGGTTGTTGGCGCTGACGGCGCCGAGGCTGACGATGAGCTTCGGGCGGATCAGTGCGATCTGGCGCTCGAGGAAGGCGCGGCAGGCCGCGGCCTCCTCCGGGTTCGGGTTGCGGTTGTTGGGCGGCCGGCACTTGACGATGTTGGCGATGTAGACCTGCTCGCGCGTGAGGTCGACGGCGGCAAGCATGCGATTCAGGAGCTGCCCGGCGCGGCCGACGAAAGGCTCGCCCTGGCGGTCCTCGTCCTGGCCCGGCCCTTCGCCGACGAACATCAGCTCGGCGTTCTGGTCGCCGACGCCGAAGACGGTGTTGGTCCGCCGCTCGCAGAGGCCGCACGCGCGGCAGCCGGCGACGGCTTCTTTGAGCGCCGGCCAGTCCATCGATGCGACCGGGTTCGGCGGTGCCGGGGCGGCCGGGGCGTCCGGGAACAGGTCCGGGGTCAACCGGGCGTCATCGTCGAAGGGCAGCCCGGCGAGGTCGTCGTCGGTCCAGGGCGGGGGCTCGTCGGGAAAAGTCCCGCTGCCGGCTGCGGGCGGCGGCGGTGACGGATCGGCCGCGGGCCGGGGCGGTGGCGTCGGCTCGCTTCTTTGTGGCCGCGGCGGCGCCGTCTTTGCCGTTGCAGCGGTGGGCTCGCGGGCCGCGGGCGGATCGGCCGGTGCCCGCTGCGCGCGCGCGAGCTCAGCCGTGCTCCCGGCATTCGGTGCCGGACGGCCCGCTGCCGGACCTGGCGGGGCAGAGGTTCGGCCGGCCGCGGCGCTGTCGCCGGCATCGGCCCGCGCGGGCTCGGGCGCAGGCGCATCGACGAGTCCCGTCTCAGCCGTGTTGCGCAGGCGCCAAACCGTGATGCCCATGGCGTCGAGATAGTGGAGGCGGCGGACTTCGTCCATCGTGGCGCGTCAGTCGGGGCTTGGAGGCGGTTCTTCGTGTCGGTTGAGGAACGACGTGAACATTCGTAGGGTGGATGCGCGTCGCTTATCCACCCTACGTACTTCAGACATCCCCCGTCTGCGGATGCGCCCGCTCCCGCGGCTGCATGATCTTGTTGACGGCGTTGATGTAGGCCTTGGCGGAGGCGATGACGATGTCGGTGTCGGCGCCGGCGCCGTTGACGATGTGGCCGGCCTTCTCCAGACGGACCGTGACCTCGCCCTGGGCGTCGGTGCCGCTGGTGATGGCGTTGACGGAGTAGAGCTTGAGCGTGGTGCCGCTGTTGACGATGGACTCGATGGCGCGGAAGGTGGCGTCCACCGGGCCGCTGCCGATGGCGGCTCCCGGCTCCTCTTCGCCGTCCACGGCGAGCACCACGTCGGCGCGCGGGGTCTCGCCGGTCTCGGAACAGACCCGCATCGAGACCAGCTTCACGCGCTCGTTGGCGGCGTCGAGCTTGACGTCGGTGACCAGGGCCTGGAGGTCCTCGTCGAAGATCTCGTGCTTCTTGTCCGCCAGGTCCTTGAAGCGGCTGAAGGCGTCGTTGAGCTCCTCTTCGCTTTGGAAGCCGATGCCGAGCTCGGCCAGGCGCACGCGGAAGGCATTTCGGCCGGAGTGCTTGCCCAGGACCATGCGGTTGTGGGTCCAGCCCACGTCCTGGGCGCACATGATCTCGTAGGTTTCGCGATGCTTGAGCACGCCGTCCTGATGGATGCCGGACTCGTGGGCAAAGGCGTTGGCGCCGACGATGGCCTTGTTCGGCTGCACCGGGAAGCCGGTGATGCCGGAGACCAGCCGCGAGCAGGAGACGATCTGCGTGGTGTCCAGGCCGGTATCGCACTCGAAGTGGTCCTGGCGCGTGCGCACGGCCATGACGATCTCCTCCAGCGCGGCATTGCCGGCACGCTCGCCGAGGCCGTTGATCGTGCACTCCACCTGGCGGGCGCCGTTGCGCACGGCGGCCAGCGAGTTGGCGACGGCCAGGCCGAGGTCGTTGTGGCAGTGGACGGAGAACACGGCCTTGTCGCTGTTCGGGATGCGCTCCCGGAGCTGGGCGATGAGGCTGCCGAATTGGTGGGGTACCGCATAGCCGACGGTGTCGGGAATGTTCAAGGTGCGCGCGCCGGCGTCGATGACCGCCTCCAGCACCCGGCACAGGAAGTCGAGCTCCGAGCGACCGGCGTCCTCGGGGGAAAATTCCACGTCGTCGGTGAACTGCCGCGCCCGCTGTACCGCATGGACGGCCTGCTCCAGCACCTGGTCCGGTGCCATGCGCAGCTTATTCTCCATGTGAATCGGCGAGGTGGCGATGAAGGTGTGGATGCGGCCGGAATTGGCGTGCTTCAGCGCCTCGCCGGCGCGATCGATGTCCTTGTCCAGCGCCCGGGCCAGGCCGCAGATCGTGCTGTCGCGGACCGTGTCGGCGACCGCTTTGACGGCCTCGAAATCGCCGGGGCTCGCGATCGGGAAGCCGGCCTCGATAACGTCCACCCGCAGCCGCTCCAGGGCCTTGGCGATGCGCACCTTCTCGTCCTTGGTCATGGACGCGCCGGGGCTCTGCTCGCCGTCGCGGAGCGTGGTATCGAAGATGATCAGACGGTCTTTATCGCTCATGGCGCTTCTCGCTCAGTCAGCGCGGGTCCCGGCCCCGACCCCGGATCGGCGCGGTCCTCGCCGCGCCCGGCCTCTGCGGCGAGAAGGTTAGCACGCACGCGGCGTCGGCCGAAGCGGCCCGGCCCGAGCGTCTCGGCAGTCTGGTACAGTCGCACGATCCCACCCGGCCGAGGGAGCCGTCCCCGATGAACGACCTGCACGACCTGGAAGTGATGCTGCGCTCGGGAACGCCGATCCTGCTGATCGAGTCCTTGGAAGAGCAGCGGATCCTGCAGCTCTTCACGCGCCTCGGCCTCAGGCTCGGCGAGCCGGTGTTTTGCTGGACGCTGACCGATGGACTGCGCAGGGCAGAGATGGGCGGCGCCCCCCAGCGCCACCTGGCCGATCCGCCCGAGGTGCTGCGGCACATCAAGTCCACCAGCCAGCCCGGCATCTACCTGCTGCTGGACTTCCATCCGTTCCTGGCCGATCCGCTGCTGGTGCGCCTGCTGAAGGAGATCGCCCAGGACCTGGCGGAGCTGCCGCGCCGGCTTGTGCTGGTCAGCCATGCGCTGGAGACCCCGCCCGAGGTCAAGCACCTGAGCGCACGCTTCGACCTGCGCCTTCCGGACCGCAACCGGCTGCTGGCGCTGATCCGCGAGGAGGCCCAGCTATGGCAGCACGGCGAGCCCGGCCGCAGCTTCCGCGCCAACCGCGATGCCGTTGACCGTCTGTCGCGCAACCTTCTCGGCGTCACCGAATCCGACGCGCGCCGTCTGATTCGCAACGCCATCCGCAACGACGGCGCCATCACCGACTCGGACATGGCCGAGGTCACCCGGGCCAAGTACGATCTGCTGAGTCCGGATGGCGCGGTCTCCTTCGAATACGACACCGTCAGCTTCGCCGACGTGGCGGGCCTGGAGAATCTCAAGGCGTGGATCGACATGCGTCGTGCCGCCGTGCTAGGCGATGCCGACGAGCGCAGCCCCGGTCTCGACCGCCCCAAGGGCGTGATGCTGCTTGGTGTTCAGGGCGGCGGCAAGAGCCTGGCGGCCAAGGCCGTCGCGGGCCGCCTCGGCGTGCCGCTGCTGCGGCTCGACTTCGGTGCGCTATACGATAAGTACATCGGCGAGAGCGAGCGCAACCTGCGCCAGGCCCTGCGCACGGCCGACGTGATGGCCCCCTGCGTGCTGTGGCTCGACGAGGTCGAGAAGGGCCTGGCCATGGGCGGCGGCGGCGGGGACGGCGGCACAAGCCGGCGCCTGCTCGGCAGCCTGCTCACCTGGATGGCCGAGCGCGACAGCAGCGCGTTCCTGGTGGCCACCTCCAACGACATCTCCGAGCTGCCTCCGGAGCTGGTGCGCAAGGGCCGGCTGGACGAGATCTTCTTCGTCGATCTGCCGGATGTCGACGTGCGCCGCGAGATCTTCCGCATCCACCTCGACCGGCGTCGGCTCGATCCAGCCAGGTTCGACCTGGACCGTTTGGCCGACGCCAGCGAAGGCTTCACCGGTGCCGGCATCGAGCAGGCCGTGGTCTCGGCCCTGTATTCCGCCCGCGCGGCGGCCACCGGACCGACCACCGCGTCGGTGCTGGCAGAACTGGAGGGTACGCAGCCGCTGTCGGTGGTCATGGATGCGCAGATCGCGCGCCTGCGGCAGTGGGCGCAGGGGCGCACGGTGCCGGCCTGAGTCGCCAGGCGTGTTGCGGGGCGGGGCACGAGCCGCAGAGATCGACGAGGGCGCTGCGAAAGCGCCGAATTCCCGGCACCCGCGTGGACGACACCGAGCCGGGCTCATCTTTTACGGGAGGCGACATGTCTGCACCGGAATACCCCGGCCGGTTCGAGCCGATTACCTTGCCGACGGGCCTGCGCGCGGCCCTCGCCGCGCTGGCGCTCCTGTCCGCCCCCGCCCTCGCGGCCGAATCCAAGGACGTGCTTCGCGTCGGTCCCCAGCATGAAACCTCGACCGGCCTTGCAGCACAGTCCGGTGTGACCACACTAATGGGTCGAGTCGCTAGAATGTCCATCATGCGCGGACGCCAAGCCGGCTCCTGCACCCGAACCATCGATCGAGCCTGACGTATGCAATACAAGGACTATTACAAGATCCTCGGTGTCGCCCGCGACGCAAGCCAGGATGACATCAAGCGCGCTTATCGCAAGTTGGCGCGCAAGTACCATCCGGATGTCAGCAAGGAGCCGGATGCCGAGGAGCGATTCAAGGAGGTCAACGAGGCCAACGAGGTGCTCAAGGACCCGGAGAAGCGCGCCGAGTACGACGCGCTCGGCACCGGCTGGCATGCCGGCGACGAGTTCCGGCCGCCCCCGGGGGCCGGCGCACACCGTCGCGAATGGGAGTTTTCCCCCGAGGAGGCGGCCCAGTTCAGCGACTTCTTCTCCAGTATCTTCGGCGGTATGGGGGGCGGCGGTATGGGGGGGCGCTCCCGCAGCAGCGTGCACGAGGATCTGTTCCGCACCCGCGGGGCCGATCAGACCGCGCGCATCGAGGTCACGCTGGAGGACGCCTACCACGGTGCCACCCGCCAGCTGCGCCTGGAGGTGCCGGAGATCGATAAGAACGGTGGCATCAGGTCGCGCCCCCGCACGCTCAATGTCCGCATCCCCCCGGGAATCACCGAGGGCCAGCAGATCCGGCTGGCCGGGCAGGGCGGTCCCGGCATGGCCGCCGGCGGCAAGCCGGCCGAAAGCGGCGACCTCTACCTGGAAGTGGCCTTTGCACCGCATCCGATCTTCCGCAGCGAGGGCCGCGATATCCACCTCCAGCTGCCGCTGGCCCCCTGGGAGGCGGCCCTCGGCGCGACCGTCGCGGTGCCAACGCTGGGCGGCAAGGTCAGCCTCAAGATCCCGCCCGGCGCCCAGAGCGGCCAGCGCATGCGCCTGAAGGGGCGAGGGCTGCCCGGCAAGACGGCGGGCG
>Ga0316576_10000503_pt1 | contig 18344 bp, 14 predicted proteins | sample S0NA_FD_203075 | JGI IMG/M metagenome (GOLD analysis project Ga0316576, IMG submission 203075) | Rhizosphere microbial communities from salt marsh grasses in Alabama, United States - S0-2_050615r3r5 | ecosystem: Host-associated > Plants > Roots > Rhizosphere | place: USA: Alabama | collected... | reverse complement strand
GGAGATCGTCGCCGAGCTGCTGCCCGAGGTCCTGGACGGCGCGCTCTCCGAGCCCGGCATGCTCTTCGTGACCAAGCACTTCCCCGGCCTGGGCCAGACCGCCGGCGACACCCACGACCAGGTCGTGATCTCCCCGGTCACCGACGCGGCGACCGCCGAGCGGCACCTCTCGCCCTTCCGCGCCGCGGTGGAGCACCTGGCCGACACGGCCGACGCCGCGCGGCTGAGCCTGATGTGCGGCCACGCGCTGTTCCCGCTCTTCGACGCCGAGAAGAACACGACCACCTCGCCGCGCATCCTGCAGGACCTGCTGCGCGAGGACCCGGAGAGCACGCTGCCCGTGCCCGCGCTGGGGTTTTCGGGCATCGCCCTGAGCGACGCGATGTGGATGGGGCCCTACGGGACGATGTCCTGGACCAAGCTGCGCCGCGTCTACCTCGAGAGCTTCCTCGCCGGCATGGACCTGCTGATGATCCCGGGCTACCGCTACAGCCAGGCCCGGGCCTACTTCGCCGACGTCCTCGACGATCAGCTCTCCCAGAGCGAGCGGGACGCCGTCGCCGCCCAGCTGGGCCTCGACTGGCCGACGCTGCACCAGCTCTTCGTCGCCCGGCTGGGCCAGAGCCTGGACCGCGTCGACGCCGCGGCGGCCAAGCTGCCCCACGCCGTGGACGACGTGGACCCCGACGGCACCGTGCCCAGCGACCTGACCGTCACCGAGCGGACCCGCTACCACGAGATCCTGAAGACCGTCGACCCACGCTGGGCCGCCGAGCTGCCCTGAGCTCAGGCGCCCTGGCGCAGGCGGCCGGCGACGGCCGCGGCCTCGCTGCCCGCGCCCGCCTCCTGACAGAGCTCGAGGAACGCGGCCAGGGCGCGGCCAAGCGCCTCGGCGTCTAGGAAATTATTGCTGTTAGTGCTTGTGGTAGGGATTGCCGTAGAGATCGACGGCCCCGCGCTTTTTCTTTGGCGGGCGGGCGATGGGTACCAGCGTGAGCTGCAGCTCCACATCGCGCGCGGGCACGACTGTCAGGGTCCGGGGCTGAAAGCCCGGGGCGCGCACGCTCAGCTCCAGCGGGGCCTGGCTCCTGGGCACCCGCCGCGCCGCCGTTCCGACTCCGATGCGCTCGCCGCCGATCCAGATCGTCGCCCGTGGAGGCCTGGCGGTGACCCGGAGCTGAATCGTCTCCCGGGCGTCGGGGCGCCCGAGGTCGGCGGCGCTGGGCGGCGCGCGCCACGGCTTCTCGGCGACCGCCCGCTTGGTCCGCCGCGCCTCGTGGCGCGGCCCATCGCGGGACAGCAGCACGACAGCCACCCCGACCAGCGCCAGCGCGAGGGCGGCCCACGGCCACCACGGAGCGCGCCTCGCCCGCGGCAGCGGCGTGGTCGGTCGCTCCGGCTCGAGCGGCAGGGCGTCGAGCATCTCCTGCGCCGAGGCGAACCGCTCGTCCGGCTCCTTGCGCAGCGCCCGGAGCACGACCTGCTCCAGGGCCAGGGGGATCTTCAGGTCAGGCCGGACCTCCGACGGCGCACGCGGCGGGTCGTTCACCTGCTTGAAGAGCAACGCCACCACGCTCGGCGCCTCGAAGGGCAGCTGCCCCGTGACCATCTCGTAGAGGATCACCCCGAGGGAGTAGATGTCCGAGCGCTGGTCCACGTCCTCGCCGTGGATCGCCTCGGGCGAGATGTAGTGGGGCGTGCCCATCACGACCCCGGTGGCGGTGAGGCTGGCCAGCCGCTCCTCGTCGCCCACGGGGCGCAGGAGCTTGCTGATGCCGAAGTCGAGCAGCTTGACGTGGTCCACGCCGTCCCTTTGGGCGAGGAACACGTTGTCCGACTTCAGATCGCGGTGGATGATCCCCCGGGCGTGCGCCGCGCAGAGCGCGCCGAGGATCTGGCGCGCGATGTTGACGCAGCGCTGGCCCGGGAGCGCCCCTGCCCGGGTGACGAGCTGACGCAGGCTCTCGCCCTGAAGGTGCTCCATGACGAGGAAGGCTTGCCCGGCGTCCGTGAAGCCGTAGTCGGCGACGTCGACGATGTGATCGTGGTGCACCGACGCGGCGGCCATCGCCTCGCGGTGGAACCGGCTGTTCGACTCCACGCTCTCGGCGAGCTCCGGCCGCAGCACCTTGATCGCCACGGTCTTGTCGATGAGCGTGTGGCGGGCGAGGTAGACCAGGCACATCCCCCCGCGGCCGATGGGCTCGAGCACGGCGTAGCGCCCGGCCAGCGTCTGCCCGGCGAGGCCGAGGGGATCGGGGTTGTCGGCAGGGTCGACCATCGGAGCGGCGGTCACAGGTGGAACGTCATCGTGGCCCAGAGCGTGCCGAAGGGGTAGTGGTGCCAGCCGTAGTCGCGGGCGTCTGGCTTGTCACGGTCGACCCGGTGGCCGTGGATCGCGCCGATCCGGGCCGCGCCGCCGAAGGAGACCCAGGGCGCGGCGAAGGCCTCGATCCCGCCGCCCGCGCTCCAGGCGAAGCCAAACTCCTCCCGGACGAAGTCGTCGACCGAGCCGGAGGGGGTGGTGCCGACGAAGACCACGCGCTCGGTGGAGACGCCCATGCCGAGCGTCGCGTAGAGAAAGGCCGAGCGCAGGGGGAACATGTAGCCCCCCTCGGCCAGGGCCAGCAGCCAGCGCGCGTCGGTCTTCGTGTACTGGTTCTGGCCGATGTCCACCGGCTGGTCCAGGGGCTGCTCGCCGGTGAACAGCCAGGTGAAGTGGCCGCCGAAGACAAGGCGCCGGAACGTGACCAGGAGCTGGACGCCGGGGCCGATGCCGGTGGGCAGCTCGGTGGTCCAGCCCACCGAGCCGAGCAGACCGAGGTGCAGGTGCAGGTTGTCCGGGTCCACGATCGGCCTGGGCTTCGGGCACGGCTTGGGCTCCGGACACGGCGCCTTCTGCGGCGCCGGGCGAGGCAGCGGCTCCAGCGTCACCTGGACCAGCTGCTCCCTGTCCATCTCCACGGTGACGCGCCGCACGGCGAGCCGGTGCCCCTCGAGCTCGAGCAGGAGCACGTGCCGACCCGGCGTGAGCTCGACCACGGCCGGGGTCACCCCGGGCGCGGGCTGCTCCTTGGCGTCGACGAAGATCGCGGCCCCCTTGGGCTCGGAGTGAACAAAGACCTTCACCGGCCGGGCGAGCAGCCGGCGGATGCGCTGCTCGATGTCCAGCCGCTTGGCCGGCTCGGTGGTCTGCCCGAGCAGCGCGCGGTAGGCCTCGAGCGCCCTGGCGCGGTTGCCCAGGTTCTCGTGACAGCGCGCGATGTTGAACTGCGCCGCGGGGTGCGGCGCGATGGCGTTCGCCCCCTCGAAGGCCTTGATCGCCTCGGTGTAGCGCCCCTGCTTGTAGAGCTCCTGGCCCTGGTCGAAGAGGTGGGAGGCCTCCTTGACCCTGTCCTGGGCTCCGGCGGAGGCGGCCAGGGCGACGAGCACCGCCACCGTCACGACGCGAGCGAGCATGGGGGGAGAATAGGCGAAGTCGGGGGTTTGCGCCTAGCGAAGGTGTAGACGAAGATGCTGGTGTCGAGGAAGTGCACCGGCCGGCGCCTTACTAGCGCTCGGCGCTGGCGGCTTCCTTGGCGTAGACCTTGATCGGGGGGGACTTCTTCTCGACGGCGTCCTCGTTGAGCAGGACCTCCTTGATGTTCGGCTCCGAGGGGATGTCGAACATGATGTCGAGCATCGAGCTCTCCAGCACCGCCCGCAGGCCGCGCGCGCCGCTCTTGAGCTTCTGTGACTCCGTGGCGATGGCGTGCAGGGCGCCCTTGGTGAACTTCAGCTTGACGCCGTCCATCTCGAACAGCTTCTGGTACTGCTTGACCAGGGCGTTCTTCGGCTTGGTCAGGATGTCGACCAGAGCGTCGACGTTGAGCTCGTGCAGCGGCGCCACCACCGGGAGGCGGCCGACGAACTCGGGGATCATGCCGTACTTGAGCAGGTCCTCGGGCTGGACCTCCTTGAGGTACTCCCAGATCTTCTTCTCGCGCTTGCTCTGAATCTGCGCGCCGAACCCGAGCTGCTTCACGCCGATGCGGGCCTCGATGATGTCCTCGAGCCCGGTGAACGCGCCGCCGCAGATGAACAGGATGTTCGTGGTGTCGACCTGGAGGAACTCCTGCTGCGGGTGCTTGCGGCCCCCCTTGGGCGGGACCGAGGCGATGGTCCCCTCGATGATCTTGAGCAGGGCCTGCTGCACGCCCTCGCCCGAGACGTCACGCGTGATGGAGGGGTTGTCGCCCTTGCGCGCGATCTTGTCGATCTCGTCGATGTAGACGATGCCCCGCTGCGCACGCTCGATGTCGTGGTCCGCGTTCTGCAGCAGGCTGACGATGATGTTCTCGACGTCCTCGCCGACGTAGCCCGCCTCGGTCAGGCTGGTGGCGTCGGCCAGGGCGAAGGGGACGTTGAGGATGCGGGCCAGGGTCTGGGCCAGCAAGGTCTTGCCGCAGCCGGTGGGGCCGAGGAGCAGGATGTTGGACTTCTGCAGCTCGACGTCGTCGGTGGAGACCTTGGCGTCGATGCGCTTGTAGTGGTTGTGCACGGCCACGGCGAGGATCTTCTTGGCGCGCTCCTGGCCGATGACGTACTCGTCCAGGATCTTCTTGATCTCCACCGGCTTGGGCACCTTGGCCAGCCCGTAGGTCTGCTCCTCGCGCTCGATCTCCTCGGCGATGATGTCGTTGCAGAGCCCGATGCACTCGTCGCAGATGTAGACGGTGGGGCCGGCGATCAGCTTCTTGACCTCCTTCTGGCTCTTGCCGCAGAAGGAGCAGCAAAGGCTACCCTGGCTATCGTCCCTTCTTCGATCCACTTCGTCCTACTTGTCCTTCTTCGGTTCCTTGGCCGACTTGGGCAGCAGCACCTCGTCGATCAGGCCGTACTCCTTGGATTCGTCCCCGCTCAGATAGTAGTCCCGGTCGGTGTCCTTGCGCACCTTCTCGATGTCCTGGCCCGTGTGGTGGGCGAGGATCTGGTTCAACCTCTCGCGGGTCCTCAGGATCTCCTGGGCCTGGATATCGATATCCGAGGCCTGCCCGCTGAAGCCGCCCAGCGGCTGGTGGATCAGGATGCGCGCGTGGGGCAGGGCGTAGCGCTTCTTGGCCGCGCCGGCGGCGAGCAGCAACGCCCCCATCGAGGCGGCCTGCCCCATGCAGATGGTGGACACGTCGCACTTCACGTGCTGCATCGTGTCGTAGATCGCCAGGCCCGACGTGACGACGCCGCCCGGCGAGTTGATGTAGAGCATGATGTCCTTGTCCGGATCCTCGGACTCCAGGAACAGCATCTGCGCGATGACCGTGTTGGCCATCTCGTCGGCCACGGGGCCGCCGAGGAAGATGATGCGATCCTTCAACAGCCGGCTGAAGATGTCCCAGCCCCGCTCACCGCGGTGGGTCTGCTCGATGACCGTGGGGATCAGGATCGATCCGATTCCGGTTGGCTCCGTTCCCATCAACTGGCTCCCGTCGTCTCTGCGTGCTGTGGCTCGGTCGCTGCTTCCTCGGAGGAAGGGGGCTCGCTCCCCGGGCTGTCCGTTGATTCTTCCTCGATAATCTTAGCTTTGGACATTAGCAGGTCAAGCGTCTTGTCCTCGAGGATGCGCTCGCGCACGGAGGCGAGCAACCCCTCCTTCTCGTACTCGCTGCGCACCCGCGCGACGTTCTGGCCTCGCGCGCTGGCGATCTCGGCCAGCCGCTTCTCCACGTCCGCCTCCTGGGCCTCGACCTTCTCCTTCTTGGCGATGGCGCCGAGCAGCAGCGCCTTCTTCACCGCGTCGCTGGCGTCGTCGCGCATGCGCTCCTTGAGCGCCTCCTCGTCGAGGCCGGGGACGTCGGGCCCCATGCCCATCAGCGCCTTCTGCAGCTCGATCCGCCGCTCGAGGTGGCGGTCCACCAGGGCGGGGATGACCGGCAGATCGTTCTTCGCCGCGATGGTGTCGAGGAGCTGGTCCTTGGCCTCCTGCATCGCCCGCTCCCGATCCTCTTCCAGAAGCTTCTTGCGCAGGACCTCTTTCAGCTCCTCCAGCGTCTCGGCCTCGCCGGTGTCCTTGGCCAGCTCGTCGTCGAGCTCCGGCACGACCTTCTTGCGCACCTGGTGGATCGTCACCAGCAACCGCGCGGCGCGGGCCGGCTGCCCCTCCTCCCCCGGAACCTGCAGCTCCAGCTCCTTCTCCTCCTCGTCGGGGGAGATGCCCGTGAGCGCCGCGGCGAGCCCCGGCACCGGCTCCCGGGGGGGATCGCCCAGCTCGACGAGCGCCTGCTCGTGGTCCACCGGCTCGTCGCCGACCTTGCCCATCACGTCGACCAGCAGCACGTCACCGGGCTCGGTGCTGCGCCCCTCGACGGACTGGAATGCGGTGAGCTCCTGCTGCTTCATCTTCAGCGCCATCTCCACCGCCTCGTCGGTGACCCTGGCCGGGCGGACCTTGACCTCGACGTCGGTGTACTCCCTGGGCTCTATCTCGGGCACGACCTGCATGGTCGCGGTGTACTTGAAGCTCTGCCCCTCGTTGATGCCGCCGTCCTCCACCTTGGGCTCGGAGACCGGCGACAGCTCGCTGTCCTTGAGCGCCTGGACGATGCTCTCCTGCACCAGGCGCTGCGCGACCTCCTTCACCACGTGCTTGCCGAAGAGCTGCTCGAGCATCTTGCGCGGCACCTTGCCCTTGCGGAAGCCCTTGATGGACACGCCCTGGCGCAGCTCGCGGTAGGCCTCGTCCAGCCGGCCCTGGACCTCGTCCCAGGGGATCTCGACGTCCAGGCGGCGCTCGACGTCGCCGAGCCGCTCGACGGACACGCTCATCTGGGGGGGCTTGCTCTCCTCGGCGGCCTGGGCCGTGGCATCGGTGTCAATGCCCAATTCTTCCATTGATTTGCGTCCTTCCTGACCCTAGGTGACTCTTGGGACGGGTTTACTTACCATGCCCCTAACGTAAGTCAATGGCTGTGCGAGGCCCCAAAATGACCGTCGTTTCCCTCGATTTCGACCGCGCGGGCGGTCACCCGGCGCTCGCCGGAGACCTGGAGCACGCCGCCCTGCTTCGTGACATGCCGCGTCCGTGGCACCTGGCCCGGGAGCAGGCGCGGGTGGCCGCGGCCCTCGCCGCGGGGGGCATCGCCCTCGCCACCGACCACGCCCTCGCCCTGATCCGGCCCCTGCCCTTCGACTCCGCGCACTTCGGTCTACCCTGCGCCGATCTGCAGCGGATCTACCTCGGCGCCCGCGCCTCGGACGAGGAGACCCGGGCCGTGGTGGACGCCGTGGTGCGACGGGCGCGCCGGTCGGGGATCACGCTGCTCTCCGCCCGGCCCCTGGCAGGGCAGGCAGCGGTGGTCCAGCGTCTGCTCCACCACCGCTTCCTGCTGGTGGACACCTCGGTGGAGCTCGGTCGCCTCGGCGGCCTGGATCCGCCGCGGCCCGTCGGGGTGGGCCTGCGGGATCCCGAAGCCGGCGATGCGGGGGCGCTGCGCCGCATCGCCCGCAGCTTCGTCGACAACCGCTTCCACCGCGACCCGAACCTGCCCGCCCGCAAGGCGGCGGCGCTCTACGCGCGCTGGGCCGACGCGGCCCGCCTCAAGCGCCACGGCCAGATGATCGTGGCCGAGGTGGAGGGCCAGGTCGGGGGGTTCTGCACCTACGCGCCCGCCTCGACGACCGACGGCGTGGGGCTCGTCGGGCTGGTGGTGATCGACCGGCCCTGGCGGGGCAAAGGGATCTTCGCCCCGCTGGTCAGCGCCGCAGCCCGGGCCGCCGGCGGGCGCGCCACGGTCACCTCGACCCAGGTGACCAACGCCGCGGCGCTGCGCGCCTTCGCGAAGCGCGGCCTGCTGCCCTTCAACGCGCGGCAGATCCTCCACGGCTGGCTCCGGCCGTTCTAGCCCAGGATGCGCTTGATCTCGTCCTTGGTGAACAGCCCCTTGGCGGCCAGGGCCTCGAGCAACGCCTTGAGTATGTCGCTGTTGCGGGCCACCGTGGCCTCGAGCTTCTCCAGCTGACTCTCCACGCCGTGCTTGGCGAGCTCCGCCTTGTCCACCGCTGGCACGTCCATCGTGATGTGGAAGCCGTCGTCCTTGACCGGCGTGGGCAGCTCGATGTCGGGTGGGAGCTCCTCCATCTTCCCGGCCGGCTTGACCCCGGGCGGTGGCGGGGGCGCGGCCGCGGCGGGCTTGGCCGCGGCGGGCTTGGCCGGGCTGACGGAGACCTTGACGTCGAGGGCGGGCATCTCCTGCGACCCGGTTTCCAGATCGATGCCCTGGGAGCGCTTGAGCAGCTCACCTCCACCGGCTCCGTCGAGCCGCAGCGCCGAGTTTGGTGATAGGTCGAGCTCGCCGCCGAGGGAGATGTCGCCGTAGAAGACGTAGCTGATCGCCCGGTCGATGGCCGTGGGGGCGGCGATGTAGGGTCGCACGTTCTGCTTCGTCGCCACCCGGACCTCGTCGATGGCGTCCAGGTTCGAGGGGTCGCTCATCGCCACGTCGATGAACTTCTTGCCCGCGTCGGCGCGGAAGCAGACCAGGTTGTTGCGCTCGCAGATCTCCTGCGGCACGAGCTTGGCGGTCTTGATGTCGATGCGCTGCGGGTCGAGGGCGACCGCGGTGACCTTGTACTGGCTGCTCAGCGCCCGGACCAGGATCTCCTCCGTGATCAGACCGAGCTCGACGAGGTAGCGGCCGAGCTGGCCGCCCCAGCGCTGCTGCTCGTTCAGGGCGGTCTGCAGGCCCTCCTGGGTCAGGTAGCCCGCGCGGATAAGGATCTCCCCCAGTCGCTCACGTGGCATGGCTCGTCCCGGCCGGTGATTCTTTCACACTAGCCAGCCCCGGCGAGGAAGGCAACTTTGCGTGATCAGGGGCTCAGGCGCCGCAGTTGCCCGAGACCGGGTGGACCTGGCACGGGGCCGCGCAGCCGTCGGCCACCTTGCGGACGGTGAAGGTGTACTTGCAGCCCCAGGACCAGTAGTTCTGGCCCATGTCCTCGACGGTGATGTAGTAGGGCGAGGAGCCGTGACTCTTGTACGAGTAGACGCAGGTCGTCGGCGCGCCCCAGGTCCCCGTGGTGTTTGGGCTGATGACGTGGCCGAACCACTGGCTCGCCTCGCTGTCGGTCCGGCGGATGCTGACCAGCAGCTCGAGCCCCATGTACTTGGAGACCTCCTTGGGGTCCTGGCAGTAGCGGATCGGCGCGCCGCTCGAGGGGCAGCCCGTGGTGTTGTAGTCGATGGCCAGGGTGCAGTCGGCGTCGGGGCAGGGGTTGTCGATCTTGAAGAAGTCGATGTCCCCCTCGTAGGAGATGTAGCCCGAGAACGGCTGGCCCAGGGTGATCTGCTTCGAGGCGATCTTGGTCTTGGCCTGGACCACGTGGGCCTTCCACTCCATCTCCTCGTCCCACTTGTCCTCCACCAGCAGGCAGCGGTTGGCGAACAGCTCGCTGTCCAGCTCCTTGGCGCCGTCGGGGTCCATCTGGACCTTGATGCTCAGGGTGTAGGTCCGGCCGTTCTCGTACTCGTCATCGCCCTGGTCCGAGACGCGCACGTACCACGGGCCGGGGTGGACCAGCAGCTGCGCGGTCTTCACCGTGGCCGCCGCGGTCTTGTTGCGCGCGACGCGGAAGGCGTGCTCGGCCCCGCACGTCTTGTTGGGCATGCAGACCGCGGCGCCGGCGCAGGCTCGCTCGGTGGGGCAGGTCGCCGAGGGCGAGGCGACGCAGGTCGCGTCGTTGCAGAAGATGTCGCCCTTGGGCACGCAGCTGTAGGTCTTGCGCAGGCAGCTCGCGTTGTCGATGCAGGACGACTGGGTCAGCACGTTGCAGCAGGTGTCCTTCGTGCAGGCCTGGGCCGGGTCGGTGTAGATCATGCTGAAGCCCGGGTCCATCGCGACCTGGCCCGCGCTGTAGGTCAGGATGACCTCCATCACCGCCGGGTTGTTCTCGCTCACCCCGCTCAGCCCGTTGACCACGAAGTAATCCACGTCGCCCTTGGAGGCGATCTGACCGGTGTAGGTCTTGGAGAGCATCCCCGAGCCGCCGGTCCCCACCACCGTGGCGTTGTCCGGCCTGTCGTTGCGCGTCCCCTTGTCCTGGGCGTCCGGCTCGGCCTGGGTGCTCACGGTGAGGGTGTAGGCGGTCGTGGCGTCGGACTCGTTGTCGTCCTTGTCCTGCACCGCGATGTAGTAGGTCCCCGCCGCGGGCACGTGGTGCACCTCCTCGATCTTCGCGTCCGGCTTCGTGCCGTCGGGGATCGACTCCAGGATCACCACGCTGTTCGAGCTGTCGTAGACCGTGTACTGCAGGTCCACGCTGGTCGCCTTGGCGGGCTTGAGCCCCACCTTGAGCAGCTGGTCCGCGCCGACGGTGACCTTGTAGTAGTCCACGTCCTTCTGGCACGAGATGTAGCCCGTGGCCGAGCCGCTGATCGCGGTGGCCGAGCCCGGGTCGTCGTTGGGCTCGTTGTTGGCGTCCTTGTCGCTCTCCGTGGTGTAGGAGAAGGTGTAGGCGTTCATGTTGTCGTAGTCGTCGTCGCCGTTGTCCTTGACCACGACGTAGAGCGTGCCGGTCTTGGTCAGGCAGTGCAGCGCGTCGAACTTGTTGTAGATCCCGGACCCGGCGGCCTCCAGGGGGGTCTTCTTGTCCGAGTCGAAGATGGTGTAGGTCAGGTTCAGGCGCGGGACCGGCGTGATGTAGTTGAGCTGGATGTGGAGCAGCTTGGAGCCCGCGGGCACGTCGATCTTGTAGAAGTCCTGATCCTGCTTCGGGCAGAGGTAGCCCGTGATCTGGTCGCCGGCCTTGACCGCCTGGGCCGTGTCGAAGTCGATGTTCTGGTCATAGGGGCAGCCAGGGCCCGCGGCGTCGCCCTCCTCGCCCCCATCCCCTCTGTTCGCGGTCTCCTCGCAGCTGACGAAGAGCAGGGCCAGCAGGGCCAGCCACAGCACACCAGTCCATCGGGGCATAGTCTCCTCCTTAGTGTCCAGTAGATCTACAATCGCACTCCCGGGACCTGAGAGCAAGCCAGGTGCCAGCGCCTGGCGCCGCGCGGCGTCATGATTCCGGCTGGTTGTGCGCCGCCGACGCCCTCCGGCTGGAGACTCGCTGCGTGGACTCCCGGCCACGGTGCGCACGCCCGGTCAGCGCGCGCACTGGCCTCCCCTCGAAGCCCCGCTCGCAGGTGTTGATCACCCCGACCTCGCGGCTCAACACCACCTGTTTGCCCGGTCGCCCCTTCAGGGCCTGCAGCACGCGGATCGGCTGCAGCAGCCGGTCGCCCTGCCTGCGGGCCTTTGCCGCCCGGCCGACGAAGACCAGCTCGGCGCGGTCAAAGTGCTCCTGGGGGCCGAGGCCGATGCAGGTGCAGGCGGCGGCGGGCGCCGGCCGGCCGACCCAGCACGCCAGGAGCACCGTGGAGACCAGCCGGACCATCACCTCCGTCTCAGAGGCTCCCGAGGGCCCGATCCAGCAGCGACAGCGCCTCGTTGACGTCCGACTCCTCGAGCAGCATGGGCGGGGAGATGCGGATCACGTTGCCGTACAGGCCTCCCTTGCCGATCAGCAGCCCGAGCTCGCGGCAGCGCTCCATCAGCGCCACGGCGCGGGTCGGCGCCGGCTCGCGGGTCTTGCGATCCTCGACCAGCTCCAGCGCCTGCATCAGCCCGAGGCCCCGCACCTCGCCGATCACCGGGTGCTCGGTGGCCAGGTCCTCGAGGCCCGCGCGCAGCTTGGCGCCGAGCCGCTCGGCCCGCTGTGGGACCCCCTCGCGCTCGATGACGTCGATGGTCGCCTGGGCCGCGGTGCAGCTCACCGGGTTGCCGCCGAAGGTGGAGATGGTCAGCGACTTGAACGCGGCCGCCACCTCGGGGGTGGCCATCGTGACGCCCATGGGCAGGCCGTTGGCCACCCCCTTGGCCATCGTCATGATGTCCGGCTCGACGCCGAAGTGCTCGATCCCGAACATCTTGCCCCCGGTGCGGCCGAAGCCGGTCTGCACCTCGTCGGCGATGAACAGCCCGCCGAACTTGCGGATGATCGGCACCGCGACCTTGAAGTAGTCCGGGGGCGGGACGACGAAGCCGCCGACCCCCTGGACCGGCTCGGCCAGCAGGCCGGCCACCGCCCCGCGGGTCTCGGTGAGGATCAGCTCCTCGATGTCCCGGGCGCAGCGCAGGTCGCAGGCCGGGTAGGTCAGGCCCATCGCGCAGCGGTAGCAGTAGGGGGCGTGGGCGTGCTTGATGAACGCGATCGACGTCGGCACCGCGCGCCAGGCGGCGTGGGCGGTCAGCGTCTGGGCCAGCAGTGAGCGGCCGGAGTAGCCGTGGCGCAGGGCGACGAGCTCCTGGTTCCCGCTGGCCAGCTGGCACAGGACCACCGCGGTCTCGTCGGCCTCGGTGCCCGAGTTGGTGAAGAAGCTCTGGCTCAGCTTCCCCGGCGCGATGCGCGCCATGGCCTCGGCGAGCTCGACGATGGGCCCGTTGGGGTAGAGCGTCGAGGTGTGCTGCAGCGTGCGCAGCTGGGTCGCCACCCGCTCGGTGATCTCCGGGTGGCAGTGCGCCAGGCTGACCGTGAGGATCCCGCCGAAGAAGTCGAGGTAGCTCCGGCCGTCGGCGCCGTTCATGTGCACGCCGGAGGCCGACTCCACCACCAGCGGCTCCTTGTAGTAGTTGATCACCGACGGAAAGAGGAAGCGCTTGTGCTTCTCGCGTACCTGGTTGGCGTCCATGGTCCTGTTGCCTTTCAGCTGACGGGAAACGCCGGCTTGCGGCGCAGGTAGCGGCCGGCGCCGGGCCGGCCGTGGAAGGTCTCGCCGTCCACGACGAGCTCGCCGCGGACCAGCACCTTCTCCGGGCCGCCCCTGACCTCGCGGCCCTCGTACAGGCTGTGATCCACGCTCATGTGCTGGTGCGCCAGCGAGAGGTCCGTGGTCCTCTGCGGGTCCCAGATCAGCAGGTCGGCGTCGGCGCCGACGGTGATCGAGCCCTTCTGCGGGTAGAGGCCGAAGAGCTTGGCCGGCGTGGTGGAGCAGAGGTCAACGAACTGGTTGAGCGAGATGTGGCCGTCGACCACGCCCTGGTGGATCAGCGGCACCCGCGGCTCGATCCCTGGCAGACCGTTCGGGATCTTGCGGAAGTCGCCCCGCCCCATCTCCTTCTGCCCCTTGAAGTTGAACGGGCAGTGGTCGGTGGCCACCGTCTGGATGTCCCCGCTGCGCATCCCGCGCCAGAGCTCCGCGGCGTGCCAGGCCGGCCGGATCGGCGGGTTGCAGATGTACTTCGCGCCCTCGAAGTCGGGGCGCGCCATGTCGTCGTGCGAGAGGTAGAGGTACTGGGGGCAGGTCTCGGCGTAGACGCTCACCCCGCGCCGCCGGCCCGAGCGAACCGCCTCGAGCGCCTCGGCGCAGGTCAGGTGCACGATGTAGACCGGCGCCCCGGCGACCTCGGCGAGGTCCACCATGCGCGAGGTCGCCTCGCCCTCGAGGCGGGAGGGCCGGCACAGGCCGTGGAAGACCGGGTCCAGGTCGCCCCGCGCCGCCGCCTCCTCCACCAGCACCGCCGTCGCCGGTCCGTTCACCGCGTGCACCTGGATCAGCGCGCCCCGGGAGCGCGACCAGCGCAGGGCGCGGAAGATCGCGCCGTCGTCGATCTGGAACACGCCGGGGTAGTCGGTGAACAGCTTGAACGAGGTGATCCCCTCGTCCACCATCGCGTCGAGCTCGGCCGGCGTCTGCTCGGTCCACTCCACGATGCACATGTGGAAGCCGTAGTCGAAGCAGGCCTTGCCCTCGGCCTTGGCCTGCCAGGCCTCGAGCGCCTCGCGCATCGGGCGCCCCTTCTGGGGGATGGCGAAGTCGACGAGGCAGGTCGTGCCGCCGAAGGCCGCCGCGCGCGTTCCCGTGGCGAAGTCGTCGGACGACGTGGTCCCCATGAACGGCATGTCGAGGTGGGTGTGCACGTCGATGCCCCCCGGCATCACCTGCTTGCCGCCGGCGTCGATCAGGTCGGCGCCATCCCGGGGCAGCTTGCCCCGGGGGGCGATGGCGGCGATGCGGCCCTCCTCTATCCTCAGGTCGGCCTCGTAGGTGTCAGAGGCGGTGACGACGGTCCCGTTCGTTATCAGCGTAGCCATGGCTCCCTCCATCGTTACGGCAGCAGCTTGATCATGTCCTCGTAGGTCTCCGGGCGGCGGTCGCGGTAGAACTGCCAGGTGTTGCGCACCTCGGTGATCAGATCGAGGTCGAGCTCGGCCACCACCAGCTCGTCGCCGTCACCGCCCTCGGCCAGGGTCTGGCCCCGCGGATCGCAGAAGTAGCTCGTGCCGTAGAAGCGGCCGATGTTCCAGGGCGGCTCCACGCCGACGCGGTTGATGCAGCCCATGAAGTAGCCGTTGGCCACGGCGTGGGCCGGCTGCTCCAGCTTCCAGAGGTACTTTGACAGCCCCTCCACCGTCGCCGACGGGTTGAAGACGATCTCCGCCCCGTGCAGCCCGAGCAGCCGCGCGCCCTCGGGGAAGTGGCGGTCGTAGCAGATGTAGACCCCGACCCGGCCGTATCGGGTCTGGAACACGGGGTAGCCCAGGTTGCCGGGCTTGAAGAAGAACTTCTCCCAGAAGCCGGCCACCTGGGGGATGTGGTTCTTGCGGTACTTGCCGAGGTAAGCCCCGTCGGCGTCGAGCACCGCCGCGGTGTTGTAGTAGACGCCGGGCGCGGCCTGCTCGTAGAGCGGGACGACGATCACCATCTGGTGCTGCTTGGCGAGCTGGGACAGCCGCTCGGTGGTCGGGCCGGGGACCGGCTCGGCCGAGGCGTACCAGCGCGCGTCCTGGCTCGGGCAGAAGTAGGGTCCGTCGAAGATCTCCTGGAGGCAGAGCACCTGCACGCCCTTCTTGCCCGCCTCGGCGATCATCGCCAGGTGCTTCTCCAGCGCGGCGGCCTTGATCTTGGCCACCGGCTGCGACTCGTCGTTGATCGGGTTGGCGCACTGGATCAACCCGCCGATCATCTTCCTCGCCATGGCGAAATGCTCCTTTACTGGGCGTCGCTACCGCGGCGTCGCATGTTGCTCTAGTAGATCTTCGTGTCCCGGGCCTTGCCCGTGAAGTCGATGTAGACCGTCTTCAGCTCGGTGTAGAACTCGATCGCCGTGTTGCCCTGCTCCCGCGGCCCGATGCCGGTCTCCTTCACGCCGCCGAAGGGCAGCTGGGCCTCGCCGCCCACCGTCGGCGAGTTGACGTGCACGATACCGACCTGTATTCCGTCGATGAACTGGAAGGACCGCGTCACGTCGGCGGTGTAGATCGAGGCGCTGAGGCCGAAGGGCACATCGTTGGCCACGCGCATCGCCTCGTCGAAGCCGTCGACCCGGATCACCGAGAGCACGGGGCCGAAGATCTCCTCGCGTGCCACGGTCATCTCCGGCGTGATCTCGAGCAGAGTCGGGGCGACGAAGAAGCCGTGCCTGTGCTCCTCGTCCATCAGCCGCTCGCCGCCGCGCAGGAACCTGGCCTTCTCGTCCCGCGAGGTCTGCAGGTAGCCCACCACGGTCTCCATCTGGCCCGCGTCGACGCTGGGCCCCATGGTCACCCCCTCCTTCAGGCCGTTGCCGGTGACGATGCGATCGACCCGGGGCAGGATCCGCTCGATCAGCGCGTCGGCCACCTCTCGCTCCACCACGACCCGCGAGGTCGCCGTGCAGCGCTGGCCGGTGCTGCCGAAGGCCCCCTGGCAGATCCCCTCGGCGGCGAGGTCCAGGTCCGCGTCGCGCAGGACCACCACCGGGTTCTTGCCCCCCATCTCGCACTGCACCTTCTTGCCGCCGCGGGCCGCCGTCTTGTACAGGTGCATGCCGACGTCGTTTGACCCGGTGAACGAGACCGCCTCCACGTCGGGGTGGCTGATCAGCTCCTCGCCCACCTTGCCGCCCGAGCCGGTGATGAAGTTGAGCACGCCGGGCGGGACGCCGGCCTCGACGAAGGCCTGCACCACCATCTCGGCGGTCCAGGGCGTCAGCGTCGCCGGCTTGAACACCACGGCGTTGCCGGCGACGAGGGCCGGGGCCATCTTCCAGACCGGGATCGCCACCGGGAAGTTCCAGGGCGTGATGATCGAGACCACGCCCAGGGGCTCGCGCTGGGTGTAGGCGAAGGTCGCCGGCATCTCGCTCGGCAGGGTCTGGCCGGCGATGCGGCGCCCCTCCCCGGCCATGAACTCGAGCACGTTGAGCGACTTGGCCACCTCGCCCTTCGCCTCGGCCAGGGTCTTGCCCTCCTCCATGGTCATCGCCCGGGCGAGCTCCCCGGCCCGCGCGGTGAGGATCTTGAACGCCTCGAAGAGGATCGCGCCGCGCCTCGGCGCCGGCGTGGCGCGCCAGGCGGGGAAGGCCGCCTTCGCCGCGGCGATGGCCGCCCTGGCGGTCTCGCGGTCCTGGAGCGGCACGCTGCCCAGCACCTCGCGCGTGTCGGCCGGGTTCGTGTTGTCGATGGTGGTGTCGCTCGCGCTCTCGACCCACTCCCCGGCGATGTAGTTCTTGACGTTGTGTCCCACGGTGCTCCTCCGTATTTCCTGCCTTGTTGCCTGTTAAGCCTGTGTTTCGCGCGCGGCGAGCACCTGCTTCCAGGTGCGCGGCTCGCCGCTCGGCTCCACCTGGCGCATGGCGATGCAGTCGTGGACCGGGCAGATCAGGCTGCACAGGTTGCAGCCCACGCAGCGGTCCTCGATCACCTGCACCCGGGTCCGGTCCCCCTCGGGGCGCGCCTCGATGGCCTGGTGACCGCCGTCGCGGCAGGCCGGGTAGCAGACCCCGCAGCCGATGCAGCGCTCCTGGTCGATGCTCGCCACCACGCGGTAGCTCAGGTCCAGCTCCTCCCAGGCGCCGAGGTTGGGCAGCGCCTTGCCGCGCAGCGCCGCCACGTCGGGGAGGCCGCGCTCGTCGAGGTAGGTCGACAGGCCGTCGCACAGATCCTCGATGATCCGGAAGCCCCAGTGCATCACCGCGGTGCAGACCTGCACCGTGGTGGCGCCGAGCAGGATGAACTCGGCCGCGTCGCTCCAGGTCGCGATGCCGCCGATACCCCCGATGGGCAGGTTCGCCCCCGAGGTGGCGACCCGCGCTACCTGGTACAGGGCGATGGGCTTGACCGCCGGCCCGCAGTAGCCGCCGTGCGACGAGCGCCGACCGACCACCGGCCGGGGGACGAAGGTCTCGAGGTCCACGCCGGTGATGCTGGCCACGGTGTTGATCAGCGTCAGGCCGTCGGCGCCGCCCTCGGCCGCGGCCCGGGCGACGTACGCCACGTCGGAGACGTTGGGCGTCAGCTTGACCAGGATCGGCAGGTGCGCCGCCTGCTTGACCCAGCTCGTGATCTCCTTCGTGTACTCCGGCACCTGGCCGATGGCCGCGCCCATCCCCCGCTCGGGCATGCCGTGGGGGCAGCCGTAGTTGAGCTCCAGGGCGTCGCAGCCCGTGTCCTCGGCGCGGCGCGCCAGGTCGAGCCAGGCCTGCCGATCCGAGGCGTGCATCAGCGAGGCGACCACGACCCGGTCGGGGAAGCGCCGCTTGACCTCGGCGATCTCCTTGAAGTTGACCTCCAGGCTGCGGTCGGTGCTGAGCTCGATGTTGTTCATCCCCATCAGGCGCCGCCCGGCGTGGTCCAGCCCGGCGAGGCGCGAGGAGACGTTGACGATGGGGTCGGAGAGGGTCTTCCACACCGCGCCGCCCCAGCCCGCCTCGAAGGCGCGCGTCACCTGCTCGCCGGTGTTGGTCGGCGGCGCCGAGGCGAGCCAGAACGGGTTGGGAGACTTGATGCCGGCGAAGGTGACGTTGAGATCGGCCATGGTCACACCTCCTTCGCGATGAGCCGGTGGATCGCCCGCGCCGCGCGGACCCCCTCGGCCACCGCGTGGACCACCTCGCGGCCACCGTTGACGCAGTCGCCGCCGGCGAAGTACTTGGGGTGCGTGGTCTGCCCCGTCGCCGGGTCGACGCGCATCCGGCCGCGCTTGACCGCGACTCCGTCGACGCGGCCCAGGAGCCCCTCGTCCACCCGCTGCCCGAGGGCGCGGATCACCACGTCACAGGACAGCGTCCGCGTCGGCGCGTCTTCCTGGACCTCCGGGCGGCGGCGCCCCGACGCATCGGGCTCGCCGAGGCGCACGGGGGAGAGCTCCACGCCGCTCACCGCGCCGTCGCCGAGGATCCGCCTGGGCGCGTGGAGCAGCAGCAGCTCGACGCCCCGCTCCTGCACGAGCTCGAGCTCGCTGGCGTAGGCCGGCATCTCGGTCAGGGACCGACGGTAGGCGATGGTGCAGGACGCCGCCCCCTCCAGCGTGGCGAGCAGCGCCGAGTCGGTGGCGGTGTTCCCGCCGCCGATGA
>Ga0316576_10000502_pt1 | contig 18351 bp, 16 predicted proteins | sample S0NA_FD_203075 | JGI IMG/M metagenome (GOLD analysis project Ga0316576, IMG submission 203075) | Rhizosphere microbial communities from salt marsh grasses in Alabama, United States - S0-2_050615r3r5 | ecosystem: Host-associated > Plants > Roots > Rhizosphere | place: USA: Alabama | collected... | reverse complement strand
CCGCGGGCTTCGAGCTCCGCGCCGCCAACCCGCCCGAGATCGTCGAGTTCGTGCGCGAGCATTTTGGGATGGACGCGCCGTAGGCTAGTTTGGCGAAGTGCGTCCGCGGGCTCATGTCGCTACAACGAAGCCCCCCACGGGCCAAAAGCAGCGGAGAAGGAGGGTTTTCGATCTTGCTCCCACAAAAACAGTCGCGGGTACACGACCTTGGCCCCCATGTTCTGGTAACCCATGGCAATCGTCAATCCACGGCGTTCGGCTACGGCTCGGTTTGACGGAACACCCCGTCGTCTCCGCCAACCACGATCAAGCCGTGAACGAACACGGCGGCATGAAGGTCGCCCTTGCAGGGCGCATGCTTCGGTGGCCAGGCCCCCTGCCTGAAGACGTATCCGTGCGGGCCCACGCCCCACATGTCGTGCGGCGCACCTGCGAGCGCGTTCAGGTCGTGGTCGGTCTGACCGACAAAGTCCCAGTCATCCGACTTGTGGAGATACACTGTGGTTTGATGCGTCTTGCCGTCGAGCGGGAGCGTGGCGATATATGGGCCTCGTTCGTTGCCAGACACGGCAACGACCCTGGGCAGTCCGAGAATCGTCTGGCTCGACCACGTGGTGCCCTGGAGGAGGTTGACGGCGATACCCCCGGCCGACCAGACGTGACCGTGGCCATCCCCCCACACTCCGACCAGGTCATTCCCGCCAGCCGGTTTGGGTCGGGTCCAGTGCCCATGCTCGAAGACGGCAGACTCGCCATGGTCGCCCACAACGACGGCGCGCTGCCCCGATACCCAGGCGTCATGTAGATCCACGTGGAGCCCGACGTCGACCGGGTGGAGCTTGCTGTCGTCGAGCCAGGCGGCCTTGCCGTGCTTCCCGACAACCAGCACGCGCTCTGGGTCGGCGCCGACGCCGAGGAAGTCGCTGCTACTCTGGACCGTGCTCCAGCTGTTGCCGACCCACTCGAGCACCTGCCCGCCCTTGCCGACGGCCACGAGGTCCTCACCACTCGACGCCAGATCGACCACCGGACCGGGCTGGCCGACGAGCTCCCAATCGTGGCCGACGCTTTCCGAGTAGTTCAGCGCGATGAGATCCGTACGACCGGGCAGAGCGTACCAGAGGATCCCACAGGCGATGGCCGTGACGGTCGGGTAGACGATCATCAAGTTGCGGAGGTCGAACCTGCGAAAGTCGCTGGCCCGGACCAGGGCAGAGAGGTTCGCAGCTTCCCGCTTGCTTTGCCCCTCGAGCTCCCAGCTTTCCGGAGCGTCCCGTACCCAGCTATCGGATCCACAGTAGTCGCACGTCGCGGCGAGAGCGTCCGGCTCGATCTCCAGCGGTGCTCCGCACACACCACAGTCGAAACCTGTCGTGCCGGACGGCGGGGGTGCCGGGCGCAACTTGAGCCCCAGCGCGCCCAGGTACGCATTGATCGAGCCGAACGTCCAGAGCACGAGCAACGGCAGCAGCGTGACCATGAATGGCAGGATGCCCGCCAGGACCGTCCACTCTCTCGCGTACCAGTGCATCCTGCTCTGGGTAAGAGCGAAAGCGATCGGCACACCGATGACCGCGGCGGGGATGACCAACAGAGAGTAGCTGGTGCGCACCCTCCGCGAGCCGAGACATGCATGCCGGCGCAGCAGCTTCTCGGTCTCCCGGCGCCGTTCGCGCACCGATCGAACCTCCTCGCGCAGCTTCTTGTGCGACTCTGGAATGCGCACACTCGCGCCACAGTGACGGCACCTGGCGAAGTCGCCGTCGGCGAGGGGCACGGGCGCGCCGCATTGGTCGCACGTCAGAGGTGTGATGGCCATCCGCGCATCTGTTCCATCCTGTGGGCAATACGGCAACACCCCAGCGGGTGGCCGGGAACCCTCGACAGGAAAGCAGTCAACTGGCGGAGGAGGAGGGATTCGAACCCCCCGTGACTTGCGCCACAACGGTTTTCAAGACCGCCGCCTTCGGCCGCTCGGCCACTCCTCCGTGCCTGTTCTCGGAAGCTACAACCTCCTGTGAACAGGTAGGTTTTTGATAGTCCAAGATCGACTGAAGGTCAATCCCAGGTGGTGCTGGCCGGTCGGACGCCCGCTACTCCACCGTGACGCTCTTCGCCAGGTTGCGGGGCTGGTCCACGTCGGTGCCCCGGATGTCCGCGACCCTGTAGGCCAACATCTGGAGCGGCAACACCGTGAGCAGGGGCTGGAGCTCGGGCCGGACGTCGGGGACCTGGATCACGTCGTCCACCATCGACCCGATCTCGCCGTCGCCGCGCGACGCGATGGCGATGACCTTGCCCTCCCGGGCGCGGACCTCCGTGAGGTTGTTGATGATCTTCTCGTAGCCCGACCCGCGCGGCGCGATGATCACGACGGGCAGGTTCTCGTCGATGAGCGCGATGGGACCGTGCTTCATCTCTCCCGCCGGATAGCCCTCGGCGTGGATGTACGAGATCTCCTTGAGCTTGAGCGCGCCCTCGAGGGCGATGGGGTAGTTGATCCCCCGCCCGAGGAAGAGGAAGTCGCCGGCGGTGGCGTAGCGGCGGGCGATGACGTCCACCGAGGCGCCGCGGTCCAGCACCTCCTTCATCTGCTCGGGTAGCGCGAGGAGGTCGCGAATCAGATCGTGGGCCGCCTCCTCCTGCAGGGCCCCGGTGCGTCGCCCGAGGTAGATCGCCAGCACCACCAGGGCGGCGAGCTGGGTCGTGAAGGCCTTCGTCGACGCGACGCCGATCTCGGGACCGGCGTGGGTGTAGAGCACGCCGTCCGACTCCCGCGCGATCGTCGAACCGACCACGTTGCAGATGCTCAGGGCCCGGGCTCCCTTGCGTCGCGCCTCCCGCAGCGCGGCGAGCGTGTCCGCGGTCTCGCCGGACTGGGAGATGGCGACGAGGAGATCACCATCCGAGACCAGCGGGTCGCGGTAGCGAAACTCGCTGCCCAGGTCCACCTCCACCGGCAGCCGGGCCATCCCCTCGACGAGGAACTTCCCCACCAGCGCCGCGTGGTACGAGGTTCCGCAGGCGACCATCACGACACGCCGGATCTTCTCCAGGTCGACGGTGAAGCCGTCGATGTAGGTGTCAGCCGACGCCGGGGAGATCCGATCGCGGATCGTGTCGGTCACGGCCCGCGGCTGCTCGTGGATCTCCTTGAGCATGAAGTGCTTGTGCCCCCCCTTCTCGGCCATCATCGCGTCCCAGAGGATGCGCTGGGGCTGACGGTCGACGGGGTTGCCGTCGAGGTCCGTCACCTCGAGCCCGTCCGCCCGCACCACGGCGAGCTCCTTTTCCTCGAGGAAGATCATCTCGCGTGTGCGGCTAAGGATCGCCGGGATGTCGGATGCGACGTAGTTCTCGCCCTCGCCCACTCCGAGGATGAGCGGCGCGTCGTGCCTCGCGGCGATGATCTGTCCCGGAACGCCGTCCACCAGCACGCAGATGGCGTAGGCCCCCTCGACGCGGCGCAGCGCCGCCCGCACCGCATCCACCGGCGGGTGTCCGCCCCGCATTTCGTCGTCCACCAGGTGGGCGACGATCTCGGTGTCCGTCTCCGAGGAAAACCTGTGCCCGCTCTGCTCCAGCGCCGCGCGCAGCACCGCGTGATTCTCTATGATGCCGTTGTGCACCACGGACACCCTGCCGTACTTGTGCGGGTGGGCGTTGATCTCGGACGGGCGGCCGTGGGTGGCCCAGCGAGTGTGGCCGATGCCGGTCTGGCCCGCGGGCTTGTTGTCGCTCAGGAGCCGCGCCAGGTTGCTCAGCTTCCCCTGGCTCCGCAGGATCCGGGACTCGTCGTTCTCCATGATCGCCATGCCGGCCGAGTCGTAGCCCCGGTACTCGAGGCGCCTCAGGCCCTCGAGCAGGATCTCGGCGCAGGGCTCGTGGCCAACGTATCCAACGATTCCACACATGGCTGTTCCCTTTCTCAGGCGGCGCGTAAGTATACCCAAGCCGGCCGTGGCGTCGAGGTGGCTTTCCCCCGCGGATATGCCAAGATTGCCGACCATGGACGACCGGGTCACGCGGGGGCAGATCGAGCGGCTGGCGAGCCAGCGCATCCTCGTCATGGACGGAGCGATGGGCACCATGGTCCAGCGGGCCGGCCTGGAGGAGGCGGACTACCGCGGTGAGCGTTTCGCCCGCCACGGGCAGGACCTCGTCGGCAACAACGACCTGCTCGTGCTGACCCGCCCCGACGTGATCAGCGGGATCCACGAGCGCTACCTCGAGGCGGGCGCGGACATCATCGAGACCGACACCTTCAGCGCGACCCGGGTCTCCCAGGCCGACTACGGCACCGGCGAGCTCTCCCTGGAGATCAACCGCGAGGCCGCGCGCCTCGCGCGGCGCGCGGCCGACCGCTGGTCGGAGCGCACACCGGACCGCCCGCGGTTCGTCGCCGGCGCCATCGGTCCGACCAACAAGACCCTGTCGATCTCTCCCGACGTGAACGACCCGAGCTTTCGCGCGATCAGCTTCGACGATCTGCGCGAGGCCTACGCCGAGCAGGTCCGCGGGCTGGTTGAGGGCGGCTGCCACCTCCTGCTGGTGGAGACGATCTTCGACACCCTCAACGCCAAGGCGGCCATCGTGGCCGCGCGCGACACGCTGGAGCAGCTCGGGCGCGATCTGCCGCTGATGCTCTCGGTGACGATCACCGACCGCAGCGGGCGCACGCTCTCCGGCCAGACGGTGGAGGCGTTCTGGGTCTCCGTGGCCCATGCGCGCCCGCTCTCGGTGGGGATCAACTGCGCCCTCGGCGCGGCGCAGATGCGGCCGCACGTCGAGGAGCTGGCCCGGGTCGCGCCGGTGCTCACCACCTGCTACCCCAACGCGGGGCTGCCCAACGCCTTCGGCGAGTATGACGAGGACCCGGAGACCACCGGCCGGCTGCTGCGCCAGCTCGCCGGCGCGGGTCTGCTGAACATGGCCGGCGGCTGCTGTGGCACCACGCCGGACCACGTGCGCGCCATCGCCGACGCCACGGAGGGGATCGCGCCCCGGCGTCCGTCGCCGCCGGAGCGACTGAGCCGCTTCGCCGGCCTCGAGGCGCTGACCGTCAGGCCGGACTCCAACTTCATCATGATCGGCGAGCGGACCAACGTCGCCGGATCCCGGCGCTTCGCGCGGCTCGTGGCCAAGGGGGACTACCAGAAGGCGCTGAGCGTCGCCCTGGACCAGGTGCGGGGCGGGGCCAACATCCTCGACGTCAACATGGACGAGGGGATGCTGGACTCCGAGGCGGCGATGGACCGCTTCCTCAAGCTCGTGGCCACGGAGCCGGAGGTCGCCCGCCTCCCGGTGATGGTCGACAGCTCGCGCTGGTCCGTGCTGGAGCGCGGCCTGAGGTGCCTGCAGGGCAAGGGGATCGTCAACTCCCTCAGCCTGAAGGAGGGGGAGGAGGCGTTCCTCGACCAGGCGCGGCGCGTCCAGCGCCTCGGCGCCGCGGTGCTCGTGATGGCCTTCGACGAGCGGGGCCAGGCCGAGACCGTGGAGCGCAAGGTCGCCATCGCGCGGCGGGCCTACCGCCTGTTGACCGAGCGGGCCGGGTTCGAGCCCGAGGACGTGATCATCGATCCCAACATCTTCGCGGTGGCGACCGGCATCGAGGAGCACGGCCACCTGGCCCGGAGCTACCTCGACGCGATCCCGCTGATCAAGGAGGCCTGCCCGGGGGTCAAGATCAGCGGCGGCGTCAGCAACCTCTCGTTCTCGTTCCGCGGCAACGACAAGGTCCGCGAGGCGATGCACTCGGCTTTTCTGTACCACGCGATCCGCGCCGGTATGGACATGGGCATCGTCAACGCCGGTCAGCTCGTGGTCTACGAGGAGATCCCGCCGGAGCTCCGCGACGGGGTGGAGGACGTGATCCTCGACCGGAGGGCCGACGCCACCGACCGGCTCGTGGCGCTGGCGGAGCGTTTCCAGGGCAAGGGGAAGCGCGAGACGCGGGACGAGGCCTGGCGCGCCCTGCCCGTGGACCGGCGCCTGAGCCACGCGCTGGTCCACGGGGTCACCGACTTCCTCGAGCGCGACGTCGAGGAGGCGCGGCTCGCCTTCGGCGACCCGCTGCAGGTGATCGAGGGGCCGCTGATGGGGGGGATGGGGGTCGTCGGCGAGCTCTTCGGCGAGGGAAAGATGTTCCTGCCCCAGGTGGTCAAGAGCGCCCGGGCGATGAAGCAGGCCGTGGCCCTGCTCACCCCGTACCTCGAGGCCGACCAGATCGCCGCCAAGGCACGGGGCAAGCTGGTCATCGCCACGGTGAAGGGCGACGTCCACGACATCGGCAAGAACATCGTCGGCGTCGTGCTGCGCTGCAACGGCTTCGAGGTGATCGACCTGGGCGTGATGGTGCCCCGGGAGCAGATCCTCGAGAGCGCGGAGCGCGAGGGCGCCGACCTGATCGGGCTCTCCGGGCTGATCACCCCGTCGCTGGACGAGATGGTCCGCGTCGCCCGCGAGATGGAGCGCCGCGGGATGACGGTCCCGCTGCTCATCGGCGGGGCGACCACCAGCAAGGCGCACACCGCGGCGCGTGTCGCCCCCGAGTACGGCGGGCCCGCGGTCCACGTGCTCGACGCCTCGCGGGCCGTGGGCGTGGCGGTCAGTCTCCTCGACCCGGCCCGCGTCGAGGCCTTCGCCCGCGAGAACAGCGAGGCCCAGCAGGAGCTGCGGGACTCCCTGGAGGGCATCAGGCGCACCCGCCGGTTGCTGCCTCACGACGAGGCCCGGCAGCGCCGGCTGCTCCTGCCCTTCGACGCGCAGACCTGCCCCGCGCCGGCCCGCGCGGGGCGACAGGAGGTCGCCGTCGAGCTGGACGAGCTCGTGCCCTTCATCGACTGGACGTTCTTCTTCAAGGTCTGGGAGCTGCGCGGCCGCTACCCGGACATCCTGGACCACCCGCGCTACGGCGCCCAGGCGCGGGAGCTCCTCGAGAACGCCCGCGCGCTGCTCCGCAGGATCACCGGGCTGCGGCTGCTGCGGGCGCGCGGCGCCTACGGCCTCTGGCCCGCGAACAGCGACGGCGACGACATCGTGCTCTGGTCGGACGCCTCGCGGAGCGCGGAGGCGGCGCGGTTCCCGATGCTGCGCCAGCAGCAGGATCCCGGAGAGGGCCGGCCGACCCTCTGCCTGGCGGACTTCGTCGCTCCACGCGACAGCGGCGTGCCGGACCACGTGGGGGCCTTCGCAGTCACCGCCGGCCTCGGCGCCGAGGAGCTCGAGGGGCAGCTGCAGCGCGAGCTCGACGACTACAACTCGATCATGGCCAAGGCTCTCGCCGATCGGCTGGCCGAGGCGTTCGCCGAGTGGCTGCACCGTCGGGTCCGACGCGAGTGGGGTATCGACAGCGCGGAGCCGGATGACCCCGCCGCGGCGCTCGCCGGCAGGTACCGCGGCATCCGGCCGGCCTTCGGCTACCCCCCCTGCCCCGACCACAGCGAGAAGCAGCGCCTGTTCGACCTCCTCGACGCGCCGGCGGCGGGGATCACCCTGACCGAGAGCTGTGTGATGGTGCCGGTGGCCAGCGTGAGCGGGCTCTACTTCGCCCACCCCGAGGCGCGCTACTTCGCCGTCGGACGGGTGGACCGCGACCAGGTCGCGAGCTACGCCGGACGCAAGGGACTGGAAGTCGAAGCGGTCGAGCGCTGGCTCGCGCCGAACCTGGCCTACGACCCATGACCGTCCGCCGCGCGCCGGCCAAGATCAACCTCTACCTGCGGGTGGTGGGGCGGCGGCCGGACGGCTACCACGAGCTCGACTCCCTGCTCCTCCCCCTGGCCTTGGCAGACGAGGTCGAGGTCGAGGTCCGGGCCGGGCGCGGGGTGAGCTGCCGCTGCCCGGGCCACGAGGAGCTCTCCGGGCCGGCCAACCTGGCCGCCCGCGCCGCCGAGGCGTTCCTGGCGGCCTCCAACGTGGAGGCACGGGTCGAGATCACGGTGACCAAGCGCATCTGGGCCGCTGCCGGGCTCGGCGGCGGCTCGTCCGACGCGGCCGCGGTGCTCCTGGCCCTGGTCGACGCGTTCGGCCGCCCGCCGGATCTGCTCGCCATCGCCACCGCCCTCGGCGCCGACGTGCCCTATTTTCTCGATCCTCGACCGGCCCGGGCCCGGGGCATCGGGGAGCGGCTGGAGCCGGTCCCCGGGGTGGGGGCGCTGGATCTGGTCCTGGTCAACCCGGGACACCCGCTGCCCACCGCAGAGGTGTTTCGGGAGCTCGGCGGGGCCCCATCGGCGAGCTGGAGCCCTCCCGCCCGGATCGCCCCCGACGCGCTCCGGGGCCTGATCCACAACGATCTGGCCCCTCCCGCGCGGCGGCTCTGCCCCGCCATCGAGGCGGCCGAGGCGGCGCTGGGGCGCGCCCCGGGAGTGCTGGAGGTCGGTCTCTCCGGCAGCGGCCCCACGCTGTTTGGGCTCTGCCCCGACCCCCGCGCGGCCCGCCGGGCGGCCGAGCACATGGTCGAGACAACAGGGCTTTTGGCCCTGGTCACGACCTCGCTTGCTGCTTGACACCACGTGGGCGATCCCCTATATACGGCACCGGCGGCCGGCCGGGTGGCGCTACTCCACACCAGGACCCCTGCCGGTCTGGTGGGGCGTCGACAAGTGGTAAGTCACGGGATTTTGGTTCCCGCATTCGGAGGTTCGAATCCTCCCGCCCCAGCCGACGCGTCGCCTTGCCGTCGCGGGACGGGTGAATCGGGCAACCGGGGCGCCGGCGAGAAAGCCGGAGGAGCAGGAGAATGTTCAAGGCGCTGACGATTTTCACCGGCAATGCCAACCGCAAGCTGGCCGAGGAGATCTGCCAGTACGTGGAGGTGCCGCTCGGCAACGCCAAGGTCTCCAAGTTCAGCGACGGGGAGTGCTGGGTGGAGATCGGTGAGAACGTCCGCGGTCTGAACGTGTTCGTGGTCCAGCCGACCTGCCCTCCGGTGAACCAGAACCTGATGGAGCTCCTGGTGATGATCGACGCGCTCAAGCGGGCCTCGGCCGGCGCGATCATCGCCATCATCCCCTACTTCGGCTACGCCCGGCAGGACCGCAAGGTGAAGCCTCGGACCCCGATCTCGTCGAAGCTCGTCGCCGACCTGATCACCGCGGCGGGCGCGGACAGGGTCCTGGCGATGGACCTCCACGCCGGGCAGATCCAGGGGTTCTTCAACTGCCCGTTCGACCACCTCTTCGCTCTTCCGGTGTTGATGGACTACATGAAGGAGCACTTCCACAACGACGACGTGGTCTTCGTCTCCCCCGACGCCGGCGGCGTGGAGCGCGCCCGGGCCTACTCCAAGCGGCTCAAGTCCACGCTGGCGATCATCGACAAGCGCCGCGACACGCCCAACGTCAGCGCAGTGATGAACATCATCGGCGACGTGAAGAACAAGACAGCGGTGCTCCTCGACGACATGATCGACACCGCCGGCACGCTGACCCAGGCCGCGCAGGTGGTGCACAAGAACGGCGCCACCCGCGTATTGGCGGCGGCGAGCCACCCCGTGCTCTCGGGGCCGGCCGTCGGTCGAATCGAGGACTCGTGCCTCGAGGAGGTCATCGTGACCAACTCGATCCCGCTGAACGAGGAAGCGCGAAAGTGTCAGAAGCTCAAGGTCCTCTCCGTGGCGAAGCTGCTCGGCGAGGCGATCAAGCGAATCCACCACGGTGACTCGATAAGCTCACTGTTTGACTAGAAGGCTAACAGGCAGGCATGACAATGGAAACGTCTTCAAACGAAGTGCAGGGCCAGATGACAGCACAGGTGGGGAAGCTCACCGCACAGATCCGCAAGGGAGTGGGCAAGAGCATCGCGAACAAGCTCCGCGCCGACGGCAGGATCCCGGCTGTCGTGTACGGGAAGAAGGCCGCGAACCTGATGCTCACCGTCGATCCCGTCGCGCTCAAGAAGTCCCTTGATCCGGGCAAGCGCCACAACACGGTGATCGACCTGACCATCGAGGACGAAGGCAAGTCCGAGGTGGTCACGGTGATGCTGAAGGACTACCAGATCGACACCATCAAACAGACCGTCCTCCACGCCGACTTCATCCGGGTGTCTCTGGACGAGGAGATTGATGTCTCGGTCCCGCTGGTGCTCGAGGGGCGGCCCGAGGGCGTCAAGTTCGGCGGAAACCTGCACCAGGTGTTCCGCGACCTGCCCGTCAGCTGCAAGCCGCACCAGATTCCGTCCTCCATCTCGACGGACGTCAGCGCGATGCAGCTCAACGACAGCATCCAGGTCAAGGACCTGCCGCTGGCCGAGGGCGTCAAGGTCAACCTCCCGCTGAACCAGACCGTCGCGCTGGTCATGGCGCCGAAGAAGGTGGCCGAGGAAGAGCTGGGCGCCGACGTCGAGGGCGCTGCCGAGGGCGAGGTCGCGGCGGAGGGCGAGGCCAAGAAGGAGGAGGCTCCCGCCAAGAAGGACAAGAAGGACTAGCCCGGCGGAGCGAGCGTCACCCCCGTGGACGAAGAGAGCGCGCTCTGGATCGTTGTCGGGCTCGGCAACCCCGGCTCCACCTACCAGGGCAACCGGCACAACGTGGGCTTCATGGTCGCCGACCGGCTGGCGGAAGGGAGCAGCCTGCAGTGGCAGCGCTCCGAGCGCTTCGCCGCGGAGCTTTGCCGGGGCCGGCTGGCCCGCGCCGAGGTGCTACTGGTCAAGCCGCAGACCTACATGAACCTGAGCGGCCGCAGCGTCGCGCCCCTGGCGCAATTCTATGATGTCCCGATCGGCCAGATCGCCGTGGTCCACGACGACGTGGACCTGGAGCTCGGCCGGCTGAAGGTCAAGGCCGGCGGGGGTGATGGGGGCCACAAGGGACTGCGATCACTGGGCCAGGAGCTGGGAAGCCCCGAATTCGTCCGGATCCGGGTCGGGGTCGGCCGACCGGTCCAGGGAGATGTCACCGACCACGTGCTCCAGGATTTCTCCGCCGAGGAGCAGGCCCCGGTGGCGGACCAGGTGGGACGGGCGGCGGATGCTGTAATCGCCATATTGACACGAGGCCTCCGCTCTGCGATGAACACCTACAACGTCAGGCCCAGCCGGCCTGACGAGGAAGAACACGAAGAGGGCGAACCGACGAAAGAGCAAGCAGGAACAACTCAATAACCTGCAGCTCCTTGCCCCCGCCGCGGGGGCTATGAACCCGAAAGGAGTGAAGCATGGCACACCTTACGTCACAGCGTGATGTGCCGGGGACCCAGCGCGAGTACGAGACGATCTACATCCTCCGGCCTGACGCTAGCACCGAGCAGATCCACGACGTCAACACCCGCATCCGCAAGGTGATCGAGTCCGCGGAGGGGAAGCTGATCCGCGTGGACAACTGGGGCAAGCGCAAGCTCGCCTACGAGATCAAAAAGCAGCTCAAGGGCATCTACCTCTACTGGCTCTACCTGGGCGGCTCCCAGCTGGTGGCCGAGATCGAGCGCAACCTGCGCATGCTCGACCTGGTCATCCGCTACTACACGGTCCGGGTCGACGAGGACGTCAACCCCGACGCCCGACCGTCGCAGATGGACGAGGAGAGCTTCGCCGCCACGGCGACGACGGTCCCCGATGAAGAAGACGCCTATCTCGGCCGCGTGCCGGACGAGTCGCTCGGCGACTCCGACGACCGCGGCGACGGCGGCCACGAGCCCCGCAAGGCTCAGGCAGCCGACGGCGAGACCAAGACCGAGGCGGCGACCGCGACCGAGGCCGCGACCGAGACCAAGACCGAGGCCGCGACCGAAACCAAGACCGAAGCCGCGACCGAGACCAAGACCGAGGCCGCGACCGAGACCAAGACCGAGGCCGCGACCGAAACCAAGACCGAGGCCAAGACCGAGGCCGCCGCTGAGCCGGCCGAGCCCGAGAGCAAGGAGGAATAGTCATGGCGATGTTCCCTGGCAAGCGCCGTCGTGGTTTTGGCCGCCGCAAGGTCTGCCGTTTCTGCGCCGAGCCGAACCTTGTCGCGGACTACAAGGACCCGCAGCTCCTGAAGTACTTCGTCACCGAGCGCGGGAAGATCATCCCCCGACGGATCAGCGGCAACTGCGCCCGGCACCAGCGCCGCGTCGCGCTGGCGATCAAGCGGGCCCGGATGGTGGCGCTCATCCCGTTCACCGTCACCGGCAAGTAGGCGAGGTGTGACATGCAAGTCATCCTACGAGAGGACGTCGAGAACCTCGGCAACACCGGCGAGCTGGTCAATGTGAAGGACGGGTACGCCCGTAACTTCCTCATCCCGCGCGGGCTCGCGGTCCACGCGACGCCGCGCAACGTCCGGCGCCTGGAGCACGAAAAACGGGTCATCGGCCAGCGCGACGCCAAGCGGCAACGGGACGCTCAGTCGCTCAAGGAGCAGCTGGAGGCCCTGTCCCTCACCATCGCCAAGCACACCGGCGAGGAGGACAAGCTGTTCGGTGCCGTGACAAACCGGGAGATCGCCGACGCGCTCAACGAGGAGACCGGCCTGAGCATCGACCGCAAGTCGATCCAGCTCGAGCAGCCGATCAAGTCGCTGGGCGTCTACTCGGTGGAGGTCAAGCTGTCCCGCGACGTCGTCGCGACCGTCAAGCTGTGGGTGGTGGCCAAGTAGGCGGGGCATGGCGGACGGCGGCCGAACGCTCCCGCACAACCTGGACGCCGAGGCGTCGGTCCTGGGGGGGATCCTCCTCGATCCCAAGGAAGCGCTCACCCGGGTGCTGGATCTGATCCTCGTCGAGGACTTCTACGCCCCGGCGCACCAGGAGATCTACGCCGCGATCCTCCGCCTGGAGGAGGACGGCAAGCCCATCGACATCATCACCCTCGAGGAGGAGCTGCGCGCCACGGACAAGCTGGCGCGGGTCGGCGGGGTCTCGGCGCTGGCCGAGCTCGCAGGGCGGGTCACCACGGTGGAAAACATCGCCTACCACGCCCGGATCGTCCGGGACAAGGCGACGCTGCGCAGCCTGATCCGCACCTCGACGGAGGTCGCCGCCGGCGCCTACACCGAGCAAGCGGACGCCCAGGAGTTTCTGGATCAGGCGGAGCGGCAGATCTTCGAGCTCAGCCAGCGAACCACCACCAACACCTACCAGCCGGTGAAGCAGATCCTCACCGAGGCGTTCAAGGCCATCGCCAAGCGCTACGAGCGCAAGCAGGCGATCACCGGCGTCCCGACCGGCTTCGGCGACTTCGACTCGATGACGGCCGGGCTGCAGCAGTCGGACCTGGTCATCGTCGGGGCGCGCCCCAGCGTGGGCAAGACCTCCTTCTGCCTCAACATCGCCCAGAACACGGCGATGACCTACAACATCCCGGTGCTGGTCTTCTCGCTCGAGATGAGCAAGCAGTCGCTGATCGAGCGCATCCTCAGCTCCGAGGCGCGCATCGACTCCAGCAAGCTGCGCAGCGGTTTCTTCGACCAGAGCGAGTGGATGACCCTGACCCGGGCCGCCGGCCGCATCGCCGAGGCGCCGATCTTCATCGACGACACCGCCGCGCCCACGGTCCTGGAGGTCCGGGCCAAGGCGCGGCGCTTCCGCTCCGATCGCTCGATCTTCTCCGACCCCGACCAGATGGGGCTGATCATCATCGACTACCTGCAGCTGATGCGCCCGCACCACCGCGCGGCGAGCCGCGAGCAGGAGGTGGCCGAGGTCAGCCGGGGGCTCAAGGCGCTGTCCAAGGAGCTGCGCCTGCCGGTGATCGCCCTGTCGCAGCTGCGCCGGGCCGTGGAGGACCGCAAGGAGCAGCGGCCGCAGCTCTCGGATCTGCGCGAGTCCGGCGCCATCGAGCAGGACGCGGACGTCATCGTCTTCATCCACCGCACCGAGACGCACCGCGAGCAGGGCACCGCCGAGCTGGTGGTCGCCAAGCACCGAAACGGGCCCGTGGGGTCGGTGGACCTGGTGTTCCTCGACCGCTACACGCGCTTCGAGAGCCGGACGCGCCAGGACCGCGAGGGCGCCTATCACTGATGCAGCGCGCTGTCTTCCTCGACCGCGACGACACCTTGCTGGTGGACTCCGGCTACATGAGCGACGCCGACGCGCTGGAGCTGATCCCGGACGCCCGGGAGGCCCTGCAGCGGCTTCGTCGCGCGGGTCTGAAGCTGGTGCTGATCAGCAACCAGTCCGGTGTCGCCCGGGGTCTGGTCACACCGGAGCAGGTCCACGCCATCGAGGAGCGCCTGTACGAGCTGCTCGGGTATCGCCTCGACGGGGTCGAGTACTGCTTCCACCACCCCGACGAGGCCTGTGCCTGCCGCAAGCCCGAGCCCGGGATGCTCCGGGGCGCGGCGCGACGTCTGGACATCGACCTTTCCCGCTCGGTGATGGTCGGCGACCAGGAGTCGGACGTGGAGGCCGGGAACGCGGCAGGCTGTTGGACCGTGCGGATCGGCCCGGCGGACGCGTCGTCCGCGGCTGACTGCCTGGCGCCGGATCTCGCCGGCGCCGCCGACTGGATCCTCGCCCTGGGAGACCGGCCGAAGGCTGCTGCTTCTGCAGCACGTAGGTGACGGAGTCGTCGCCGCCGGCCTGGCCCGAGCAGACCGTCTTGATGCCGACGTGTAGAGTAAGCTCCGCCCCCGCTCTCCCCTTGCCTATCCGCGGACCTCCTCGCGCAGCCGCCAGAGCTCGTTGAGGATGCCCAGCACCACGCCGGGCGAGGGCAACCCCAGCCGCGGCTCGGCCTCGAAGTGTCCCTCCCCGCCCTTGCGCGGGTAGTGGGTCACCCCCACCTCGGCGATCCGAAGCCCCGCCCGGCGGGCCTTGCTCACGATTTCCGGGTCGATGAGACCGGTGTCGCAGGAGAGCGACATGCCATCGAACAGCGTGCGTCGGTAGAGCTTGAAGGCGCAGTCCACGTCGCGGACCCGGGTTCCCAGCGCGACGTCGACCAGGCGGTTGTAGACCCACGCCGTGACCCTGCGCGCCAGGGGATCCCGCCGCTGGATCCGGTAGCCGGTGACCAGGTCATTGTCCTGGATCAGCGCGACCAGCCGACCGATCTCGTCGGGGTCGAACTGGTTGTCGGCGTCGGTGTAGAAGATGTGGGCGTAGCGGGCGGCCTGGATCCCCATGCGCAGGGCCACCCCGTAGCCGGGCCGCTCCCGGGGCTGGATCACCAGGGAGAGCCGCTCATCGGCCTGCATCATCCGGTTGACGATGCTGTCGGTCCCGTCGCTGCAGCCACCGTAGAGCACGACGATCACCTCGTGCTGGTCCGCGACGTGCTCCAGCGCCCGGTGCAGCCGGGCGACGACCTCTTCGATGTTCTGCGCCTCGTTGTAGGCCGGCACGAACGCGCTGATCGCTGGCAACCGGTTCGATGACATCGCCCCTCGTGCTCAGCCCAGGGAGGAGCTGGGCCGCTGGTCCGGCCGGCCCATGCGCTGGGGCCCGGCGAGGAACATGGAGATGATGTGGCACAGGGCGAGGTGCAGATCCTCGACCACGCCGTAGTGCCGCGTCCTCAGGGTCACCGGGTGATCCACCATCCGGGCCAGCTCGCCGCCGCCGAACCCGACCAGAGCCACGGACGTCGCCCCCCGCTCCCGCGCGACCTCCACCGCCCGCAGCACGTTGGGCGAGCTGCCCGAGCCCGAGATCGCGATGAGCACGTCCCCCTCCCCGACCTGCAGCGCAAGCAGCTCCGCGAAGGCGGTCTCGTAGCCCGTGTCGTTGGCCATCGCCGTGTAGGCGGCGACGCTGTCCGACAGGCACAGGGCACGCAGGCCGCGCCGGCCGGTGCCCGCGCCCGTTCTGCAGAGGTCCGAGGCCAGGTGGGACGCGGTGGACGCGCTGCCGCCGTTGCCGACGACGTAGACCGTGCGGCCCTCGGCCTCGGCCCGCCGGAGCGCGGCGATCACCGGATCGAGCGCTGCCGGGTCGATCTCGTCGATGGCGGCCCGGAGCTGGTCCAGATACGCGCCGGCGTACTCCTTCGCCGTGGTCATTTCGTTCAAGTCACTCCTCGATGTAGATGATCTTGCTGCCCTGGGGCTCGAGGCCCAGGGGCAGCTCACGCAGGCCCGAGAGCGCCTCGCGCACCCGGTCCTGGTTCTGGGGCTCGACCCAGAGCAGCAGGAACCCACCACCCCCGGCGCCGGTGATCTTCCCGCCGAGCGCCCCGGCGCGCCGCGCGGCCTCGTACAGCGCGTCGATCTCCGAGCTGGTGATGCCCTGGCTCAGTCCGCGCTTGATGCTCCAGCCCCGGTGCAGCAGCTCGCCCACCCGGTCGAGGTTGCGCCCTTCGCGCAGGACAGCGTCGACCTCGTCGGTCATCGTCACCATCTCGGCCACCGCGTCCAGCTTGCTCGGCGTCTCCTCGCCCTGCCGGGCGAGGATCTCCGAGGCGCTGCGGGTGACCCCGGTGTAGAACAGCATCAGTCGCTGTTCGACGGCCCGCTTGGTCTCCCGCGTACAGATCACCGGATCGACGAACACCGACCCATCGGGGTTGAAGCGTATGTGCTGCAGCCCGCCATGAGCCGCAATGTACTGGTCCTGCTTGCCGATGGGCTCGCCCAGCAGGTCGAGCTCGATGCGGCAGGCCTCCTCGGCCAGGCGCTTCGCGGAGCGGAACACCCCCTGGTAGGCCCAGAGCGCGTGGAGCAGCCCGACCAGGTAGGCCGACGATGACCCGAGCCCGGTCCCGCGGGACGGGATGTCCGCGATGGAGGTGATCTCGACGCCGCGCACAACGCCGGTGAGCTTCATCGCCTGGCGGATCAGCGGGTGGGCCACCTTCTCCACGTCATCAACAATCTCGGTCCTGGAGTAGGAGGCGCGGATCCGCTCGTCGAAGGCCCGGTTGACCGTGATGAAGATGTACTTGGTGATCGTGGTGTTGACCACCGCCCCGGGTCGCCCCTGCTCGTAGTAGGCCGGCAGGTCCGAGCCGCCCCCCATCAGGCTGATGCGCAGCGGCGTCCTCGAGATGATCACGGTCGGCTCCTCAAAAAGAGGTGTAATTGTAGTGAAGCTCGCCGGGCGGCGCTACACCTGTCTGGGCGGTCCGAGCAACTCCACCGCCCGGGCCACCGCCTGCTCCGATGTCAGGCCGGCGCGCCACCCCAGCCGCTCCAGGCGGGAGACGTCGAGGAGCATCCGCGGGACGTCGCCGACCCAGCCCCTGTCGCCGCCGGTGAAGCGCAGCCGGACCCGGCCGCCGGTCCAGCGCTCCTGCACCAGCTCGGCGATGCGCCGCACGGTCACGCTGTCGCCCGGGCCCAGGTTGTAGAGGGCGACGGGGTTCGTGTCGCGCCGCTCCACGAACAGCATGGCGTCCACGCACTCATTCACCGTGAGGTAGGACTTGCGTTGCGATCCATCGCCCAGGATCTCCAGCTCGTCGGGGCTCACGGCGAGCTTGCCGGCGAGGTCGTGGAGAACGCCGTGGGTCGAGCGCGCCCCCACGATGTTGGCGAAGCGGAAGATACAGGCCTGGATCCCGTGGCCGTGCGAGAAGGCCGTGATCAACCCCTCGGCGGCCAGCTTCGCCGCGCCGTAGAGCGAGATCGGGAGCAGCGGGCCGTAGTCCTCGGGAGTGGGCAGACGCGCCGGCTCGCCGTAGACCACCGAGCTCGAGGCGAAGCGGATCCGCCCGGCGCCCGTGCGCCGCATCGCCTCCAGCACGTTGTAGGTCGCCAGCGTGCCCTGCTCCAGGTCCAGACGAGTCGAGCGGGTGCCCCGGCGGATGTCCGAGCTCGCCGCCAGGTGCCAGACCACGGCGTGGCCGGCGAGCTCCCGCTCCAGCCGGTCGAGGTCGAGCAGGTCGGCGACCACCAGGCGGGCTCCGGCAGCCAGCGCGCTCTCCAGGAACTCCCGCCTGCCGAGGCTCAGGTTGTCGTAAACCGTGACCTCGTCCCCCCGCGCCACCAGGTGATCCACGAGGTGAGAGCCGATGAAGCCGGCGCCGCCGGTGACCAGCACCCTTTCAGCCATGGCCACGAGGTACTTGGGCCCCAGGAGGTTGTCAAGTGCCGGCCCACCGCCGGCTTGACAACCGCACCGCCGACCAAAATGATTCCTCGGTGGCAGTCAGGCCCAAGAGCGTCGCCCTGGTCCGGCCGAGCTGGGAGTTCCCGGCCAGCCATCGTGACCCCTTCATCCACAACCGCCTCTTCGCGCCGCTCTCCCTCGCGGTCACCGCCGCCATGCTGCGCCAGCGGGGGCACGCTGTACGCATCGTCGACGCCCACGCGCTTCGCCTCCGCCCGGACCAGGTAGCGGGGCTGATCCGGGGCTGCCACCAGGTGTTCGTGACCTCCTCCTCCCTCGACCGCTGGGAGTGTCCCAACGTCGAGATCACGCCCTTTGTCCACTGCGTGCGTCGCCTGGCGCCCCGCTGCGACGAGCTCTACGTCCTCGGAGTGCA
>Ga0316576_10000501_pt1 | contig 18367 bp, 9 predicted proteins | sample S0NA_FD_203075 | JGI IMG/M metagenome (GOLD analysis project Ga0316576, IMG submission 203075) | Rhizosphere microbial communities from salt marsh grasses in Alabama, United States - S0-2_050615r3r5 | ecosystem: Host-associated > Plants > Roots > Rhizosphere | place: USA: Alabama | collected... | reverse complement strand
GCGAACATCAATCTGGATGTGTCATGACCCAGGCAATCAACGAGGTCCCCCGCTTCGACAGGACCTTTTTCGAGTCCGAACACACCTTGACCCGAATCGGCGACGGCAGCCTCGGGGGTAAAGCAGCCGGGCTCCACCGGGTCGACCGCGACATCCTGACGCAGCTCAACGAGGACGAGTTCCCGGCGATTTCAGTCTCGGTCCCACGATCCGTCGTCCTGGCCAGCACCGTGTTCGATGCCTTCGTAGAACGAAACGGCCTCGTGGACCTGGCCGTCGGGGGCCTCTCCGACGACCGGATCGCTCTCGCGGTGCAGCAAGCGAGCCTCCCCGCCGAGCTCGTCGGCGACCTTCGAGCGCTGATCTCGGAGGTTCACTCGCCGCTCGCCGTCCGATCGTCGAGCCTGCTCGAAGACGCGCTCGACCATCCCTTCGCCGGTGTCTACGGCACCAAGATGGTTCCGAACAACGCCATCGAGGAGGACGTCCGCTTCCTGCACCTGGTCGAGGCCATCAAGTTCGTCTACGCAACCACGTTCTTCGCGGCGGCCCGCTCCTACCAACAGTCGGTGGGGACCGCACCGAGGGCGGAGAAGATGGCCGTGATCATCCAGGAGGTCGTCGGCCAGCGCAGTGGAAACCGGTTCTACCCGTGCGTCTCCGGCGTCGCCCGTTCGCACAACTTCTACCCGACCGGTCACGCGGTCCCGGCGGACGGCGTCGTCAGCCTCGCTCTCGGGCTCGGTAAGACCATCGTCGACGGCGGCCTGAGCTGGAGCTATGCGCCTCCCTTCCCCAAGTCTCCGCCGCCCTTCAACAACGTCGGCGATCTTATCAAGAACACGCAGACCCGGTTCTGGGCGGTCCACATGGGAGCGCCACCGCCCCACGACCCGATCCGCGAGACCGAGTACCTCGTCCACCCGGGGCTCACCGAAGCCGAGGCCGACGGCGCCTTGACGTACCTTGCATCGACCTACGATTCCGGCTCCGACCGCCTCAACCCGGGCCTCGATCCGCGCGGTCCACGGGTGCTCACCTTCGCGCCATTGCTCGGCTCCCACTTCGTGCCCTTCAACCAAGTCGTCACCCGACTCCTCGAGGTCTCCAGAAAGGTCCTCGACGCACCGGTCGAGATCGAGTTCGCGGTCAACCTCGACCGTCAGGATCTGCTGCCCGCGCGCTTCGCTTTCCTCCAGGTACGACCGATGCTGGTGTCGCTGGGCGGTCTCGAAGTCGATCGTTCCGAGCTGATCGCCGACGACGCCATCGTCGCCTCCGAGAGGGTGCTCGGAAACGGCGTCGTCGACGACCTCGAAGACGTGGTTTTCATCGACCCGGAGCATTTCGACCCGACCGCGACGCCGACGATGGCGCGCGAGCTCGAGCTCGTCAACGCTGATCTGGTCGACCATGGGCGGCCGTACCTGCTCATCGGGTTCGGGCGCTGGGGCACCTCCGACACGCGTCTCGGCATCCCGGTGGCATGGGGTCAGATCAGCGGTGCACGAGTCATTGTCGAAGCGACGCTACCGGACGTGAACCCCGATCTCAGTCAGGGGTCGCACTTCTTCCACAACCTGCTCGCCAATCGTGTGCTCTACCTGTCGGTGCTGCACGACGGGCCGGATCGGATCGATTGGGGGTGGCTCCACGCGCAACCGATCGCCGACCAACGGCAATACGTCACCCACGTGAGACTCACCTCACCCGTGGAGGTCCGAGTCGACGGCGCCTCGGGCCTGGGAGTTATCCATCGCCATGACTCGACCTGATCAATCCGTCGACCGTCTGGTCGCCTCCCTCCGGGAGCGCGCCAAGGAGCTCAACTGCCTGTACGAGGTCGAGCAGATCCTCGCTCGCTTCGATCAATCCATCAACGACGCGTTTCAGAAGATAGTCGAGGTCATTCCGCCAGGGTGGCAGTATCCGGACATCTGCTGCGCCGTGATCGAGGTCGAAGGACGGAGGTTTCAGACCCGCGACTTCTCGCCCACTTCCTGGGTTCACTCGGCGGACATCCTGGTCCAGGAGCAGGTTGTCGGCACTCTCAGCGTCTGGTACCTCGAGGAGCGGCCGCCGGAGGACAACGGGCCCTTCCTCAAGGAGGAGGACCGCCTCATCCGGACCATTGCCGAGAGGCTCGGCCACAGCATTCTCTTTCACCGGATGCACGACATCCGGCAGAAGTGGGAGAGCGTCAATCGCGAGCTCCAGGCCGAGAAGGAAGAGCGCTGGCGAGGCCCCATCGACCTGCTGCTGAGGACCGACCGCCACCTCTATCTCCGGATCGCTCGGAAGATGGTCAATCACCTCGTGTCGACCGGGGTGGAAGGCGCCCAGGAGCTCCTGCAGCAGATCTACGGCTTCACCGCTGAGGAGCGGGAGGCCGATCCGAACCTGCCGGGTCGCTCGCGTGCCCTCGACCAGAAGGTCCTGCTCAGCGGGGCGCCCTTCGAGCTTGCACACGATCACCTGGGACTGGAAAAGGCCCTCGCGCTGACGCGGGACTGGGTCATGGAGGACAAAGCGAGATTCCTGCCGCAGGTGCTCAACAACCCCCGGCTCCCGCTGTCCGAGGTCGCGGTGGCGGTGCACCGGTTCCATCATCTCCTCGCCGATGGCGCCGACCTCTCGGAGGCTTCCCTCAACGGCATCAGAGTGTCGTTGATCCGGCGGTTCCTCAGCGATCAACTCGACTACATCTCGGTCGCCAAGCGGTACCTGAACACCGACGACTTCCTCGGCATCATCGACAGCGTGATCCTGTCCGACACCAGCCACGGTCGGGTCGGAGGCAAGAGTGCCGGCCTCTTCCTGGCGAAGAGGATCCTCGACCACCACGTCGACGACGAACCGGATCTCGAGCGGGTTCGGGTGCCGCGAAGCTGGTACATCGCTTCGGAGGGGCTGCTCACGTTCATCGACTACAACGATCTCGACGAGGTCTACCAGCAGAAGTACCGTGACCTGGCCACAGTCCGCCAGGAGTACCCGAACATCGTCCAGCTCTTCAAGGCGTCACGCTTCCCGCGCGAGATCGTCAAGGCAGTGTCGGTCCTGATGGACGAGGTCGGTGAGAGCCCTCTCATCGTCCGCTCCTCGAGCCTGCTCGAGGACCGCCTCGGTAGTGCATTCTCGGGCAAGTACAAGAGCCTGTTCCTCGCCAACCAGGGCGACAAGAACCAACGGATGCGAGCCCTGCTCGACGCCGTGGCCGAGGTCTACGCGTCCGTCTTCGGCCCCGATCCCATCGCCTATCGCCGTGAGCGGGGGCTCATCGACTTCCACGAGGAGATGGCAATCCTCATTCAGGAGGTCGTCGGCACCAAGGCCGGCCGGTACTTCCTGCCTGCGGCGGCCGGGGTCGCGTTCTCGAGCAACGAGTTCAGGTGGTCACCTCGGATCCAGCGCGGCGACGGGCTGCTGCGCCTCGTTCCCGGTCTCGGAACGCGAGCCGTCGACCGAGTCACCGACGATTATCCGATCCTGGTGGTCCCGGGCCAGCCGGGTCTCCGAGTCAACACAACGGTCGACGAGATCGCCCGCTACTCACCGCGTCGGATCGACGTCATCAACTTGGAAACCAACCAGTTCGAAAGCCTCGATCTGAGCCAGATCATCGCCGAGATCGGGACCGGTTTCCCGGCCTTCGATCTGGTCTTCTCGGTGCTCGACAACGATCGGCTCCGGCGACCGGTCCCGCTCCTCGTCGACCCGGCCAAGGACGAGCTGGTCGCCGACTTCGGCGGTCTTGTCACGTCAACACCCTTCGTCCCGACCCTCGATCGCATGTTGAAGGTGCTCGAGGGAGCTCTCGGAACCCCGGTCGACCTCGAGTTCGCGTACGACGGCCGCGACCTTCATCTCCTGCAGTGCCGTCCGCAGAGCTACGCCGCCGACGATGCTCCATCGCCGATCCCAAAGGACGTCGCGGAGGAGGACACCCTCTTCACCGCCAGCCGTTACGTCGCGAACGGGCTCGTCCCAGACATAAGCCATGTCGTCTACGTCGATCCGGAGGCCTACGGTCGGCTGCGGAACCGCGGCGACCTGCTCGCAGTCGGTCGCGCCGTCGGCCAGCTCAACAAAATGCTGCCGAAACGTCGGTTCATCCTCATGGGCCCTGGACGCTGGGGCAGCCGCGGCGACATCAAGCTCGGCGTCAACGTCACCTACTCGGACATCAACAACACCGCCATGCTCGTCGAGATCGCTCGGGCCGCGGGGAACCACCTCCCCGACCCGAGCTTCGGCACGCACTTCTTCCAGGATCTCGTCGAATCGTCGATCCGCTACCTGCCGCTGTACCCCGACGAGGACAGCTTCCTCAACCGGCCGTTGCTGTACCGGTCGGTCAACCTGCTCGCAGGCATGGTGCCGGAGTTCGAACGCCTGGCGGATGTCGTTCGGGTTGTCGACCTGACTGCTTCGAGCGGCGGGCGGCTTCTCCGGGTGCTCATGAACTCGGAGCTCGACGAGGCCATCGGGCTCCTGGTCGACCCCTCGGAAGACCGTCCGGTCGACCGTCGGCCGGCCGCGCCCGGCCGACCGACCGGCGCCGAGACCTACTGGCGCTGGCGACTGCGCATGGCGGAACGGATCGCCGCCGAGCTCGATCCGGTCCGATTCGGCGTCAAGGCGGTGTACCTCATTGGCAGCACCAAGAACGCGACCGCCGGCCCCTCGAGCGACATCGACCTGCTCGTCCACGTCACCGGCGACGAGGCGCAGCGCGCCGAGCTGTACACGTGGCTGGACGGCTGGGGCAGATGTCTGGCCGAGCTCAACTATCAACGAACCGGTTACAGCACCGGTCCCCTGCTCGACGTCCACCTGGTCACTGACGAGGACGTCACGCAGCGAACCAGCTACGCCGCGAAGATCGGCGCGGTGACGGACCCGGCGTTGGAGCTGCCTGTCGGCGGGGCCGATTAGCCCGGGGTAGCCCGGACCAGTCCCGACACCGGCTCACGAACGCGAGTCAAATCAGCTCCCGCCTGGCCTCTTCGGGGCGATCGAGATCGAAGCGGACGAGCGCCAGTTCGGGTCCGTCGTGGGCAGCACTCAGGCACGGCGTCCGACCGAGCTGATCGCGCCAGCTGCCGGTCAGACGGGGCGCTTCGTGGATGTGACCGTGCAGCGCCAACCAGGGCTGCCGGCTCTCGATGAGCCTGCGCACGGCCACTGAACCAACATGGACGTCGAGCGGCACGTGATCGACCATGCGGCCGTCCAGGGCGGCGCGATCGAGGCAGGTCCGGTACGGCGGTGAGTGGGCGAGCAGAACGGTGTTGCCCGCGCGATCGGTCGGCACCAGCTCCGACAGGTCGTCGGCGATGGTGCGCGATCGGACCTCAGCGAGATCGAACGAAACCGTGCGGTACCCCTCCTCCGGCGACACGCTCCCGGGATCGACGAAACGGCTGACGTCGTAGCGTTCCCAATCCTTGAGCAGGAACGGCGTCGGCGGAACGTAGGAGTAGCCGACGACACGACGACCTCCCAGGCCGGCCTCGCGCCGGTGCAGGTACTCCCACAGCCCGGCATGCTCGCCCTCGATGAACAACGCCTCTGCGACCCGCTCGTCGTCGTTGCCGAGGATCAACAGGATCCTCGGCGCGGCATTCCCACACCGGCGGCGCAGGCGTTTCACCCCGGGGACCAGAAAGCCCGCCACGAAGTCACCATCGCCCCTGGAAGTCCAGCGGTGAGGGAGAAGATCACCGCCGAGGAGGATGGCAGCCGGCCGCTCGGCAACGGCGGCGTCGAACAGCTTCCGGTAGCGATCGACCCTACCGTGGAGATCGGACACGAAGAAGCAGTGTGCTCCGCCCATCGGGACCGAGGGCTCAGCGCGAGGCGAGGAGTAGCTCGGCGGTCCGTCCCTTGATGGCGACGTTGACCACCTCGATGGAGGTATCGGTGACGTCGAGCACGATCCAAAGCTCGGGCGGCCGTCGCTCTTCGTGGTGGCCGATCCGGAGTCGTTGAAGCTCGGCGGTTCCCGCCTCGATCTCGTACGGACGATAGACCTCGGTGATTCCGATGATCCGAACCACGAGCCGTGGTGGGTTGGGGAGGTTCCACAGGGCGATGGCGCCGTCCTCGAGACTGCCGTTGGCGTCGATGATCACTCCGGTGCCCGCACCGCGAATGGCGTAACGGATGTTGGTCACAGCCGTCGCCGGCGCCAGCTCACTGCCAGCTCCGGCCCCGGCGCTGGTGTCGATCATGGCCTCGTCCGTCGTGGGCCTTCCAACCTCGTCCTGGGAAGCGGCCGCGCCGGACCCGCCTTCGATCGCCTCCCGCAGTCCAGCCTCGTCCGGCGGTGGCTCGGTTGCCGGCGCCGACTCGGTGGCCGCATCGCCTTGCCCGGCCTCAGCCGGTTCCACCGCCGCGGTCGTGCCAGCGGATTCGTCGTCGTGCCCGCCAGCCTCCGAGACCGGCTCGGTCTCGCCGCCGCCTTCCTCGACCCCGGTCGCCTCGACCGCAGCCGGGCTCGGGACCGAATCATCGGCGACCTCGTCTTCGATCGCCGCCGACCGAACAAGCTCGCGCTCGGCCAGCCAGACGCTCACCTTCGGCCAGAGCAGAACCGCCGCCACGACAACAGCGGCCAACGCGAGCAGGCCGAGGAGGCGCCCACTCACACGGCGGCGAGGGGCTCGGACGACCGTCGAATCGTCCCCGCTCGCGATCGTGACGTCGGCCCTTCCTTCGTCGGGAAGAACCGGCGTCGTGTCGGGGCCGTCGTCCGGCACCGGCAGACTGACGTCGAAGGGGGTACCACCCACCGGCCCGACATCCGGAACGTCGTCGAGGAACTCCGGGCCATCGTCGAACTCCGGTGGCGACGACAGGAACGCAGGCTCCGGGACGACCACCTCCGCCTCGTGTCGAGCACCACGAACATCCCCCACCGCGTCTCGCGCATCAGGTTGGCTTGCGAACAATGAGGCAGTCGCGCCCTGACCTGGCACGGCAGGTTCGGGCGCTGCGACCGCCGGCGCCGGTTCGTCGGGCTCGTCGTCCAGCTCGAGCTCCGGTGGGTCGTCGAACGATGCCGCCGGCGGCGCCTGGTCGAGATCCGGTTCACCCGCAGCATCGGGAACTCCCCCATCGGCGACTGCGGCGTCCACCCAGTCTATGGAGCTGCCGTCGCCCACCTCGTCCATGGCGATGGCCTCGTCGTCGACTGGAATCTCTTCGGCCGGCGGGGCTTGGTCACCCATGGCTGTCTCGGAAGCCGAAGGTATTTCGTCGAACGCGATCGCCTCGTCGCTGGCCTGATCCTCGACCGGCGAAGAGCCGCCGACGATGTCGAATCCCTGCTGCGCAGCTTCGTCGGGTCCGGCGGCCGACGGACCGGGAATCGCGTCTTCAGCGGGGCCGACCCCGCCGAGGACCTGCATCGCGATCTCGTCCGGAGCGGGACTGTCGCCGCGGATGGTGACTCGAAAGGACTCCTCGGCAGGCTCGACCGACGACTCGGTGGGCGGCGCTGCTTCGGGCACCTCGGGTCCTTCGATGGCGTCGGTGGGAAGGTCGGCTGATCCTGGCCGGCCATCGAGGTCGAAGGGTGTGCCTCCCTGGTTGACGTAGTCCTGAACAAGCTGCTCCACCAGCTCCTGGTTCTGGGGCGACAGGGCCGCGAACCGCAGCGCCATTCCGGGAGCGCCGTCCGCCGAGGCTTCAGCCGGCCGAATCCACTCGACGACGGCCGTTCCTTCGAGGAAGACGAAGTCCTCAGGAAGAATGACCCTAAACCTCACGACCGATCCCGGACTCAAGGGCTCGCCGGTGTCGATGAACAGCCCCTCTTTGGAGAGGTTCGGCGAGAACTGCGCCTGAAAGCGACGCATGCTTGCGAAGTCGAGGTCGATCTCGATGAGCTCGGTGCCGGTCGAGCCGTCTATGTCGCCGGTGGTCCTCTTGTTGGCCATGTCTTCCCTGTCCGCCCCTTCTTCAAACCATATCAGATTCCTCCATCTGCAGCGAGAGTGGTAACTTCCGGAGTGCCGGCGGCGCGACGCAGGGCGTGGTGGGAGTGCCCGGAGAGGCCCCGCGGTGGTAGGGTTGGCGCGTGGTGAAGGCAGCCTCGATCTTGGCGGTTGCGTCTCTGGCGGCAGTGACTGCGTTCGCCGTCGGACCGGCAACGCGAGCCGCGACGGTTTACGATGGTCTCGCCACCTTCGAGCTGCCCAAGGACTGGGTCGAGATCCCGCCCCAGGAGCTCGAGGACGCGACCATGTGGGCTGCAGAGGCGACCGCGGGTCGGCTGGTCGAGATTTACCAGTACGGATTCCGACCCGTCCGCGCGAATGTCGACCATGGCCTGCCACAGCTCATGATCCAGGTCCGCGAGAGTGGCCGGGTTCGATGGGGCCAGGTCAGGAAGCTGCCACCCCTCGAAACCTTGAAGGAGAACGCTCAGGCCGCCTTCCCGGTCGCGGTTCCACCGATCATCGTCGGCCTCGAGCTGGTGGATGTCACCTTCGACAAGGACCGGTTCGTGCTCCGAATGGAGCACCGGCTCGACCTTCGCCTCCGCGGCGAGGTCAGGGTGCTCACCGCGGCATTTCTGACCGAGCGCGGCTGGCTCGTATTTCATCTTTCCGATCGGCAGATCCGAATCGACGCCGCCCGGCAGCTGTTCGACAAGATTGTCGACAGCGTCCGCCTCGATCCGGCGATCGCCTACGATCCTCGCCTGAGCGACCGCTGGCCGGGGCTGCCGTTCTTCATTGCCGCCGCCCTGACCGCTGCCGCGCTCGCCGTGTGGCTTGCGACCCGGAGGCGGACCGGTTCGTGAGCCTCACGATTGACCTCGATCGCCGGGTGATCACCGCCAGCGTCGGCGACCTCGTGGGCGAGTCGTCGACGCGAGCGATCGGTCTGAACGGCAGCGGGCTGTCGCGGCTGTGGATCGGCTCAGAGCTCCATCGGCGGCTCCAGCAGAGCCTGGCCGACAACGATCCTGGGTACCGAACCGAGGTAACGCTCGAGCTCGAGCACCAGGTCGACGGCTGGAACGTGCACCTGCTCGGGCGTGCCGACGGCGTGTCTTACGACAACGGCCGTCCGGTTCGCGTGGACGAGATCAAGACCCTCCACTTCGCGGTCGACCTCCACAACCTCTACGTCGAGGAACGTCTCGACCGCTTTCGCCGCCAGGCCGCCCTCTATGCCTTCATGCTCACAGGCGACGACCCGCCACCGGCCCTCCGGCTCATCCTCGTCGACATCGTGACCACCGAGACCCGAGACGAGGAGGTGGCGTGGTCGCCAGACGTGGTGCGAGCCTGGCTTCGACAACAGGTCCATCGCCTGGTGGCTCATGAGCAACGCCGTCTCGCACGCCTCGATCAACTGCGCACGAGCGCGGAGCTGGTTCCCTTCCCCCACCCCGACCAACGTCCGGCCCAGGTCACCATCGGCAACGCCGTGACGGAGGCGCTCGAGCTCGGCCGCCACCTCCTGGTCCGCGCGCCCACCGGCTGCGGCAAGACTGCAGCTGTGCTCCACCCGGCTCTCAAAGCGGCGCTGTCACACGGCCATCGGCTGTTCGTGCTCACCGCCAAGACCCTCCAGCAGCGGATTGCCGTCGACACCGCCCGGGCCATGCAGGAGGGCCTTTTCCGAAGCCTCCAGCTGCGCGCAAAGGCCAAGATGTGCGCCAATGCCGAGACGATCTGCCATGAGGAGTTCTGTCCCTACGCGCGCGAGTACGGCGTCAAGCTGGTCCGCACTCAGCTCGTGGAAACCCTGCTCGCCGACAGCGACCACCAGGACCCGGACGAGGTTTTCGAGGCGTCTCGCAACAATGAGATGTGTCCTTTCGAGGTCAGCCTCGACCTCCTGCCCCACGTCGACATGGTGGTGTGCGACTACAACTATGTCTTCGACCCGGTCATCGGTCTCGGCGCGGTGCTCCATGAGGGCGCCCTCAGGAATGCGGTCCTGGTCATCGACGAGGCCCACAACCTCGTCGACCGCAGCCGCGAGTACTACTCGCCTCAGATCAGAGCCGAGACCATCCGACGAGCCGGCGAGTACCTCACGACGCGTTCCAACCCGATCTTCGAGGACCTCGCGGAGCTGGTTCGCGAGCTCGCCGATCTGGTCGGCTCCTGGGTTGACGACGCGTTCGAGGACGACCGGCCGGGCGAGGCCCGGACCGTCTTCGACCCCGAGGCGGTGTCGGACCTGAGAATCGCGTTCGACGGGGCCATGTTGACGTACTTCCTGTTCAAGCGCGAGCACGAGCTCTGGATCGCCGACGACCCTGTGCTCGAGCTGTTCTTCGAGCTCACGCACTTCCATCGTGTCCTCACCTTGGGCGGATCGGAGTTCGTACACCTGGCACAGCGCGCTTCGGACGGCGCCGAGAGCCTGCGGATCTTCTGTCTCGACGCGTCCCGGTTCGTCGGCGAGATCCTCGACGCGTCGGCCGGCGCCGTCGCCATGTCGGCCACCCTCGAGCCCTTCGACTTCTACCGCGATCTCCTTGGCTTCGATCCCCACCGGACTTCGACTCTGGTCGTTCCGTCCCCCTTCCCGGCGGAGAACCGGCTCGTGATCGTGATCGATGACGTCGACACCACCTGGCGCCGACGCGCCGCTCATTACGACCGGATCGCGTCGTGGATCGCACGCCTCGCTCACCCCCAGGGCAACGTTCTGGTCCTGTTCCCGAGCTACGCCTTTCTCGACGCCATCTCCGATCGGATGACCGTCCCTCACCACCGAATCCTGGTTCAGCGACCGGGGAGCAGCGACTGCGATCAGCGTGAGTTCCTCGAGGCACTCGACAACGGCCGGTCCCACATCCTATTGGCGGTCCTCGGCGGGATCTTCGCGGAAGGCGTCGACTATCCCGGGCGCATGCTGTCACAGGTGATCGTGGTGTCGCCCGGGCTTCCTCAGTTCAACCTCGAGCGCGAGCTGCTCAAGGCCTACTACCAGGAGATGTACGAGCACGGCTTCGGCTACGCCTACCTGATCCCCGGCATGACCCGTGTCGTCCAGGCGGCAGGCAGGCTCATCCGGTCGGACACCGATCGTGGCGTGATCACCCTGATCGGTCGCCGCTTCCTCGATCCCCGGTACGCTCGGCTATTGCCTGAGGAGTGGCTCGACGACGATCCTAGGTCGTTACTTCAGCCGGACCCGGAGCGAGCGGTCCGTGAGTTCTTCGATTCGCCATCGGACCTTTCATGGGTATACTAGGTACGAGCATGAGTATCCGTTGGATTCTGTTGGTCGCGATCTTCACCTGCTTCACGGCCGCCGCTCTCAATGCCGCGTGGTTCGGCCTCGAGCTGCGCCGGTTCGCGAAACGGACCACCATCCTGGCATCCACCGCTGACCTCGAAGCATTCAAGGCACTTGTCGCCAACCAGATGCGGGCGGCCCTCGCTCAGATCGGGCTTCTCACAATTCCCGCGATCCTGTTCGCGACCGGCCTGGTTCTCGAGGAGTTCGACGTCAGGGATGTCCTGCTCATCATCGTCCCTTCGGCCGTCATCGTTCTCCTGGCCATGTACTTCCGGGTCTGGGAGCTCAGGGTTCGCTCGATCCGCGTCCTCGGCCCCGAGCTCGCGGAGGAGCGCGACGCCATCGTTGAAACCTGGCGCCGCAAAGCGCTGCCTGACTGGTAGGCCGAGCCCGCCGACTGAACCTTGAGCAGCCTCGCCTCCGACGCCCTCCGTCCCTTCACAGCTCATACTGCGGACTGGTTCGTCCGCCGCTACGGCGAGCCCACCGACATCCAGGCGCGCGCATGGCCTCGGATCGCAGCCGGCGAGCACGTGCTGGTCACCGCCCCGACCGGCAGCGGCAAGACTTTGGCCGCGTTCCTGTGGGCTCTGGATCGCCTGCTCTCGGGCGCGTGGGAGCCCGGTGCAACGCGCGTGCTGTACGTGTCACCGCTCAAAGCCCTCGGCAACGACATCCGCCGCAATCTCGACGAGCCCCTCTCCGAGCTCGCCCGCACCGCCTCACACCAGGTCCCGATCCGTGCCGAGATCCGGACCGGGGACACCTCCCAGGACGCCCGGCGACGGATGCAACGGCGCCCGCCCGAGATCCTCATCACGACACCGGAGACTCTCAACATCCTGCTCACGTCGACCGGCGGCCGGCGGTTGTTGACCGGTCTTCGCTGCGTGATCCTCGACGAGATCCACGCTGTCGCCACGGGCAAACGCGGCATCCACCTCATCACTGCCGTCGAACGTCTGGTCCGTCTCAATGGCGAGCTGCAACGGATCGCGCTGTCGGCCACGGTTCGGCCCCTCGATCGCGTGGCGGCGTGGGTCGGAGGCTCGATCCTCCACGGCGACCCGGCCGCTCCGGACTTCCTGCCGCGACCGGTCACGGTGATCGAAAGCACCGCACCCAAGCGTCTCGAGCTCGAGGTCGCCCTGCCCTCCGGCGAGCCCGACTCTGACCGGAGGGAACCAGACGCCTTCTGGGCGGCCTTCGGCCGGGAGCTGCGCAGCGTCATCGGCAGGAACCGGTCGACGCTGGTCTTCGGCAACGCCCGGCGGACGGTCGAGAAGATCGCCCGCTTCGTCAACGAGGCCGGTCCGGATCAGGTGGCCTACTCGCACCACGGCGCCCTGTCTCGTGAGATCAGGACCGTGGTCGAGGATCGGCTCAAGGCCGGCGAGCTTGAGGCCATCGTCGCCACCAGCTCCCTCGAGCTCGGGATCGACGTCGGTGCGGTCGATCAGGTCGTCATGGTCCAGACGCCGCCGACCGTGGCCTCGACCCTGCAGCGGCTCGGTCGCTCGGGACACGGCGTCGGCGAAACCAGCCGCGGCCGGCTCATGCCCCTGCTCGGCCGCGACCTCCTGGAGGCCGCGGTTGTGGCGGGCTGCGCCGTGGCCGGCGACATCGAGGAGCTTCGGCCGACGGTTGGAGCGCTCGACGTGCTCGCACAGGTGCTGCTGTCGATGACCGTCGCCGAGTCGTGGCGGGTCGACGAGCTCTACGCCGCCGTCCGCGCAGCCGACCCGTACCGCCACCTTCCCAGACGACACTTCGACCTCGTGCTGGAGATGCTCGCCGGTCGCTATGCGACGACCCGCCTCCGGAGCCTGCGGCCACTCGTCGCCATCGACCGCATCGACGGCGTCGTCCGGGCGCGGCCCGGCGCCGACCGTCTCCTTTACCTGTCGGGGGGAACGATCCCCGATCGCGGCACCTACGCCCTCAAGATCGAGGGCAGTGGAGCTCGGCTCGGCGAGCTCGACGAAGAGTTCGTCTGGGAACGATCGATCGGAGACGTCTTCACGCTTGGAGTCCAGACCTGGCGGGTCGAGCGCATCACCCACAATGACGTCTGGGTCTCTCCGGCCAACGCAAGGTCGGCGATGGCGCCGTTCTGGCGGGCCGACGAGCGCGATCGCTCGAGCTTCATCTCCGAGCGCATGGCGAACCTCCTGGAGGAGCTGGAGCCGCAGCTCGACGACGAGGGCTTTCGCCACGAGGTCGAGGCCCGCCACTGCCTGACACCGGCCGCTGCAGCCTCGCTCCGGCGCCATCTCCTCGAGCAACGTCAGGCCACCGGCTGCCTCCCAAACCGACACCTGATCCTGGTGGAGCACACGTCGCCTCCCGCGGGCAGGGGCAGCCATCGCCAGATAGTCCTTCACACCATGTGGGGCGGACGGGTCAACCGACCGTTCGCGACGGCCCTGTCGATCGCCTGGCAGGAGCGCTGGGGGACGCGCCCCGAGGTCGTCCACAGCGCCGACTGTGTGGTCGTCGTTTACCCCGCCGCTGTCGAATGCGACGATCCTTTCGCCCTCGTTCCGACCTCGAGGCTCGACGAGCTGATCGAACGAGGCACGGACGGAACCGGCTTCTTCGGCGCCCGTTTTCGCGAGGCTGCGGCGTGCGCGCTCCAGTTGCCGCGCGGCCTGCCGGGACGGCGCGTGCCCCTCTGGGTCCACCGCCAGCGGGCCAAGGAGCTGCTCGAGGCCGTCAGTGCCCATGACGACTTCCCTCTCGTTCTCGAGGCGTGGCGAAGTTGCCTCCAGGACGAGTTCGAGCTCGACGTATTGCGAGCCCGCCTCGACGAGATCGCCGACCGTCGGGTCACGGTCCGCCACGTGCGAACCGAGACGCCATCGCCGTTCACCGCTCAGGCCGCCTGGAAGCAGACCAACGAGCTCATGTATGAGGACGATGTCCCGACCGTACGCGCCGGGACCCGCGCGGACCTCGTGCGCGAGATGGCATTGGCGTCACACCTCCGGCCGCGCATCGACCCTGTCCTCGCCGCCGATCTCGGCGCACGTCTCCAGCGTCTGGCCCCCGGTTGGGCGCCCCGCGACGCCGACGATCTCCTCGAGTGGGTCAAGGAGCGATTGCTGATCCCGAGCCACGAGTGGCGCCTCCTCCTGGAGTCCGTGCACCGCGACCACGCACTCGATCTCCGCGAGATCACCGCCGCCCTCGGCTCGCGGCTCGTGATGATCCGTTCCGACCCCGGCGGCGGCTCTGATCTTGTGTGCGCGGTCGAGAACCTGCCACGGATCGAGCGTGCGCTCGGGCGGGACATCGGGAACGACGGCCTCGGCCCGATCGACGACGGCGGAACCCTGGAGCCGGCGATCGCGGCGCGCGACCGACTCGTGCCGTCGGAGCTTGAGGATGACGGTCTGGCCAGCCTGCTCGGCGAATGGCTCCGGTTCTACCCGCCCATCGATCCGGACGTCGTCGCCCGAGCCCTCGGCATCGGCCTCTCCGCTCTCGACAGCGCCCTGACCGAGCTCGCCGAATCCCAAACGGTTGTCATCGATGAGCTCACCGAGGGCGCGACGTCGCCCGAGGTCTGCGACCGGGTCAACCTGGAACGGCTGCTTCGGATGGCCCGCGTCGGCGCCCGCCAGAGCCTTGAACCGGAGCCGCCCGAAGCACTCCCGTTGCTGCTCGCGGAGCACCAGGGTCTCGGTCTTGCCGACGCCGTACCCGAGGATCTCCAGGCGACACTGGAGCAACTCTTCGGCTTGGCGCTGCCCGCCGAGCTGTGGGAGGGCGAGGTCCTGCCCGCCCGTCTCGAACCCTATGTTCCCCAGTGGCTCGACGCGCTCCTCACCGAGAGCGATCTGCGGTGGGTGGGGAGCAGTCCTCGACGTCTGCTCTTCGCCCTCGACGACGAACGGGGTTTGTTCCCTGCCGGCGCTCCGTCCGACAGCACACCCGATGACGCGATCGACGAGCTCTTCCCCCATACCGCCGGCCGATTTCAACTCGTCGATCTCGCCCGCGCCAGCGGCCTCGGGACCGGAGAGATCGCCAACCGACTGTGGGCGGCTGCGTGGCGCGGCGAGGTTTCCTGTGACAGCTTCGCACCGGTGCGGCAGGCCGTCGGCGCCGGCTTCGCTCCTGCGACCGCCATCGAGGATCGTCCCCCACCGAGACGCGGCCGCCGCGGCGGCTTCGACCGCTGGCGCCGCGAACGCCCGCTCTCGGGCGCCTGGTTCGCGCTCGCCCCCGCGGCTGAGGCCGACGACCCGCTGGCCGCGGACGAGGAGCGGCGGGAGCGCGCGCGGATCGTCCTCGACCGTTACGGCGTCGTGTTCCGCTCTCTGCTGGAGCGCGAGCTCCCGGATCTCCGGTGGTCTTCGCTGTTCCGGGCGTTCCGGTTGCTCGAGCTCGGCGGCGAGGTCGTCGCGGGGCACTTCATCGACGGCATCGACGGGCTCCAGTTCGCCTCCCACCCGGTCGTTCGACGGCTCCGTGACGGGCTCGATGAGGGCCGCGTCTGGTGGATCAATGCCGTCGATCCGGGGTCGCCGTGCGGCCTCGGCCTGGCCCTTGACGACTGGCCTCTACCGCGGCGGGTCGCCGGCAACCACATGACCTTTCACGGCCGCAACCTGATCCTGGTCTCGGTGCGCCGGGGCGCCGAGCTCACGATTCGGGTTCCTCCCGACCACCCGCAGCTGTCCGACTATCTCGCGCCCCTCGACCACCTGCTGACGCGGGAGACAAAACCGCTGACGCGAATCGACGTCGAAACAATCAACGCTGCCCCGGCAGTCTCGTCGCCGTACCGAGCAGCGCTCGCCGAGCGCTTTCAGGTCACTCGCCAGCCTGCGTGCCTCCGGCTCGCCAGAAAGTACTGAGACGCCAGTTCATCTCGAGAATCGGATTTGAGGTATTCTTCACAAGCGAGGCTGCCGGCGACGCTTCTGACCGGCAGCAATCAGCGATCGGGAGGAGATAACATGGCAAGCGCAACGACCGGTCCCAAGCCCCTCTGGCTCTCCATCGAAGCCAAGATCGCCGAGCTCGGCGCCAAAGACGTTGAGGCCTCGGCGCGTGAGACAACCATCCAACGCGTCGCCGCCCAGCTCGACGGAGACGGCTACAACGTGTCCCACCACGCCGCCAACATGCTCATGCTTCGACAGGCGGTGGCAACCAGGGCCGAGGTCGGTCGCCCGCTGCTCGGCGACCTCACCGCGGCCACGGATGCCTTGACTCTCGAGGACGTGGCCAACCCCGTCCAGGCCACCATCGGCTTGGTCCACCGGGTCGGCGAGGAGTTCCCCCACTTCAAGGACCTCAACCGCCGCGACGACGTCCGCACAATCATCGATGCGATCCGGCTCGACCGACTGGTCACCAAGGCCAAGGAGCTGCCGGGCGATCGGGGCATTCGCTACCTGCTCGAGCAGACGGTGGACGAGCCCACCATCATCGAGCGGCTCGAGGTCACCGACGCCAAGCTCGCCGAGGTCAAGGCGTCAATCGCGGCCGAGCAGGCCGAGATCGCCCGGGTCAAGGGCCTGCTCAAAGAGGTCGACGGACAGGACGACGACGCCAAGGTGCGCCACCTCGTCAACAAGGATGTGGCCGACGGCTCCATCATCGAGATCGCCGGTTTCGACCAGGCGGCCATCGACCGTGTCAAGAAGGCGATGGAGGAGGAGTTGCGTGAGAAGGAGCGCCTCGCCGCCGAGGCCGCCGCAGCCAAAAAGGCCGCAGCCGAGGGCCCCAAGCTCGAGGACATCTCGAGTGAGGACATGCTGGGGTACATCGAGGAGATCCGCGAGATCATGGAGTTCTCCGACAAGCCGGACGAGATCCGGACAATGTGCGAGCAGAGCAACATCCCCAAGTCCCTGGTCGACGCGGTGGTGGAAAACCCCGACAAGCTCGACGAGCTCGAGGCCGCCGCGGAAGGTTAGTCGACAGTTCGCCGTCGACAGATTGGTAACCCGTGACGGGACCCAGATCCCGTCACGGGTTTTTCGTTCCCGACCTCGACCCCGATCCCGTGCCTGTTCGGTCGCGTCGGGATCGGGAACGGGAACGGGATCGAGTCGGTGTCTGCGATAATGCCCCGACCGACTGGAGGCACTGATGGACGCTGAGACCTACCGGGCGCGACGCGAGGCGCTGCGGGCCGCCGTGGACGGCGGCGTGATCCTGATTATGGGCAACGACGACGCCCCAATGAACTACGTCGACAACCCCTACCCCTTCCGGCAGGACTCCCACTTCCTGTACTACGTCGGCATCAGCGAGGCCGGCATGGCCGCCGTCATCGCCCCCGACGGGAGCGAGTGCCTCTTCGGTCGGCCCTACGATCCCGACGACCTGGTGTGGCACGGACCCCGGCCCCACGTCGGCGACCATGCCTCGGCGGCCGGCTTCGGCGACAGCGCCGACATCGCGTCCCTCGCGGGCGCGCTCGAGAAGCTGCAGTCGGCCGGCGTCGCCGTCCACTACCTGCCGCCGTACCGCGCCGACCGCAGCTTCCGCCTCGCCGAGCTGCTCGGCCTCGACCCCGGGGCGGTTTCCGACGGCGCCTCTCTCGCGCTGGTGCGGGCCGTCTGCCGGCAACGGTCGATCAAGAGCGCAGCCGAGGTCGCCGAGATCGAGGACGCGCTCACGGTGACCGCCGAGATGTACCGCGTCGCCATGGCCGAGGCGCGCCCCGGCCGCACCGAGGCCGAGGTCGCGGGTCTCATGCAGGCCAGCGCCCTCGAGCGCGGCCGCCGCCAGGCCTTCATCCCCATCGTGTCGGTTCGTGGCGAGGTCCTGCACAACCACAGCTATGGCAATACCCTCGCCGACGGCGACCTCATGGTCATGGACTCGGGCGCCGAGTCGCCCCTGGGCTATGCCTCGGACATCACCCGGACCTTCCCGGTCAACGGCAGCTTCAGCACGAGGCAACGCGACGTCTACCAGGTCGTGCTCGCCGCCCAGGCTGCGGCCGTCGAGGCGGCCTCGCCCGAGCGCAGCAACAGCGACCTCCACCTGGTCGCGGCGCGCACCATCGCCGTCGGCCTCACCGACCTCGGGCTGATACGCGGCAACGTCGACGCCGCGGTGG
>Ga0316576_10000500_pt1 | contig 18420 bp, 16 predicted proteins | sample S0NA_FD_203075 | JGI IMG/M metagenome (GOLD analysis project Ga0316576, IMG submission 203075) | Rhizosphere microbial communities from salt marsh grasses in Alabama, United States - S0-2_050615r3r5 | ecosystem: Host-associated > Plants > Roots > Rhizosphere | place: USA: Alabama | collected... | reverse complement strand
CTTCAGCCGCTCCGGGCTCTGCCCGGTGTAGCCGACGGTCCACATGCCGCGGTTGAATTCACGGGTGATGTCTTCGATGCTCGGCTCGTCGTTCTCGACGGCGATGTTCTTGCAAAGCTGCTCGCCGAAGCCGAGCTTGGTCGCCAGCTTGTAGGCGATGGTGTGATCCGGCAGGGACTCGAACAGCGGCTCGATGACCTTGTCGCGCCACTGGATCGACCGGTTCGAGGCCGTCACCGAGCCGTAGGTCTCGAACTGGGTGCAGGCGGGCAGCAGGTAGACGCCGTCGGTTCGGTCGTGCATGACCGCCGAGACCGTTGGGTAGGGATCGATGATGACCATCAGGTCCAGCTGCTCCATGGCCTTCTTCATCTCCGAGCCCCGGGTCTGGCTGTTCGGCGCATGGCCCCAGAGCACCATGGCGCGGACATTGTCCTGCTGCGCTATGTTCGCCTTGTCCTCCAGCACGCCGTCGATCCAGCGCGACACCGGGATGCCCTTGCTGTTCATCGGCGCTGTCTGCTCGCCGCTGCCATCGTCGTAGGTGGCGCTGTCGAAGCGGCCCTTGACCCAGTCGTAGTCCAGGTCCCAAACGCCGGCCCAATGCTTCCAGGCGTCCTCGGACAGACCGTAGTAGCCGGGCAGCGTGTGCGACAGTACGCCCAAATCCGTCGCGCCCTGCACGTTGTCATGGCCGCGGAAGATGTTGGTGCCACCCCCGGCCACGCCCATGTTGCCGAGCGCCAGTTGGAACACGCAGTAGGCGCGGGTGTTGTTGTTGCCGATGGTGTGCTGGGTGCCGCCCATGCACCAGATGAAGGTGCCGGGGCGGTTGTCGGCCATCAGCTTCGCGGCGCGGTATACCTGCTCCTCCGGCACGCCGGTGACGCGCTCCACCTCGTCCGGCGTCCAGCGGGCGACTTCCTGCTTGATGTCCTCCATGCCGTAGACGCGCTGGCTGATGAAGGCCTCGTCCTGCCAGCCGTTCTGGAAGATGTGCCAGAGCATGCCGTAGACGATCGGCACGTCGGTACCGGGGCGGATGCGCACGAAATGGTCCGCGTGGGCCGCGGTGCGGGTGAAGCGCGGGTCGATGACGATCAGCGGCGCGTTGTTGCGCTCCTTGGCCCGCATCACGTGCAGCAGCGAGACCGGGTGGGCCTCCGCCGGATTGCCGCCGATGATCAGCATGGCCTTGGAATTGTGGATGTCGTTGTAGGAGTTGGTCATCGCGCCGTAGCCCCAGGTGTTCGCGACGCCGGCGACGGTGGTGGAGTGGCAGATGCGCGCCTGGTGGTCCACGTTGTTGGTGCCCCAGAGGGCCGCGAACTTGCGGAACAGATAGGCCTGCTCGTTGCTGTGCTTCGCCGAGCCCAGCCAATACACCGCGTCCGGGCCGGACTGCTCGCGGATCGCGAGCATCTGGTCGCCGACCTCGTTGATGGCCGTCTCCCAGTCGATGCGCTTCCACTTGCCGTCCACCAGCTTCATCGGGTACTTGAGCCGGCGCTCGCCGTGGCCGTGCTCGCGCACCGAGGCGCCCTTGGCGCAGTGGGCGCCGCGGTTGAATGGATGGTCCAGCGCCGGCTCCTGGCCGCTCCAGACGCCGTTCTTGACCTCGGCATAGATGCCGCAGCCGACCGAGCAGTGGGTGCAGACGGTGCGCACCTGCTTGGTTTCGCCGCCGCTGCCCGGTACCGGCGCGTCGGTGGCGCGGGCCCTCTTGACCATGGTGGGCGCGAGCCCGGCGGTCAGCGCCACGCTGCCGGCCGCGATGCCGGTATTGCGCAGGAAGTCGCGGCGACGCACCGCGAGGCCGGTCCGCGCGGGCGACGCGGCGCTGGCGCCGGCGCTGGGCATGGAAGCGACTTTCTTCAGTTTCATCGGTGCACTCCTCCCGCCCCATCGCCGATGGCCCGGGGCGTGTCGTCGTTCATGGCGGATCGGCCGCTGCGCTGCGAGCGTGCTCAGAGCCGGGCAGAGGCGTAGTAGTCGGCGACGTGCCGGGTCCGGCGGTAGCCTTCCGCCGGCTTCTTCGACGTGTCTGCCGAGGCGGGCTCGGCGGCGGCCTGCTCGGGCAGCAGCGCCGTGGCGGCGGCACCGGCGCCCGCGGCTGCGGTCGTCTTCAGGAAGCGGCGGCGGTCGGTCGGTTGTTCGCTGTCGCGCTGCATCGCGGGAACCTCACTGTTTGGCTGTTGGCTGATCGGCTTTGGTCGTGTCGAGCTGGACGGCGTCGCAGGCGGGGCTGAGCCTGCGCCAGCCAGCGGTTGTGGGCTCATGGCGGCGCATCGCTGGGGCGCGTTCTCGAACACGGCCTACGCGGCAGCCTTACCCGGTCTCTCATCCTCGTGGAGGCCTCGATTATTTCGATGTGCCCGCGTATCAGGCGCGCATCGCCAGGTAGCGCTGCTCCAGCTCCGCGAACACGGCGCCGAGCCGCGCCACCGAGCGGTAGAACAGGGCCGATTCGGTATGCCCCAGGTCGTCCCAGAAGCGGGCGATCCAGGGAGCCAGGTGCGTTTGGTGGAACACGCGCTGGCGCTCGATGTCGACCTCCGGGTCCTGCGCCAGCGCGGCCATGACCTCGCACAGGGCGGCGACATGATCCTCGGGCTCATGCACCTGCGGGCCGCGCTGGAAGCCCAGTACGGCGAGATCGTCGCGCAGCACGGACAGGGGCCGCTCCATCAGGAAGCCGGTCTGGTACCAGGAGCCGTAGGGTACGAGCTCGCCGCGCCCGAGGCCGATGAAGAGCACGTGGTACTCGTCGTCCACCGCAGCCGGGTCCACGCTGGCCGCGGCCAGGCGCAGGCCCTCCCAGGCCAGTGCGAAGGCGTCGCGGCCCCGGGCGGGTGCCAGCTCGCGGACCCGGGCCAGTAGCGCCTCGTCGGGCACGTCCCGCAGCAGCGCGGCGAGCAGCGTATAGACGCCGGCGCGCGCGGCATCCTCCGGTGACGGCTCGCGGCTGTCGGTCGTATCCAGGGCTCCGACCGGGTCCGGGGCGCTCATCGTGGGCGTTGCTGCGGCGTGGGCATTCATCGGTGGTGTGGGCATCTCTTCGCTGTCCGGTCTAACGGGTGCAAGGCGGGCGCCAGGTCACAGGGGAAAGCAGGGAGGAAAAGCGACCCATTCGACCAAGCGGCCGGTGGCGCGTCAGAGCTCGCCGGCCTGCATCATGTCGGCGACGCGGCAGTCGCCGCACATCTGCAGGCGCCGGCGGGCCTCGGGCGTCGCGAACATCGCGTGCTCGGCCAGGCGCTCCTGCATCCGGCCGATCACCGAGCGGGTCGCGAAGGCGCTGCCGCAGCGCATGCAGTGGAAGGGGCTGTCCTCGTTCATCAGTCGCGGGCTGTTGCGCGCCTGGGCGTCCAGCAGCAGCCGCGGGGTGAGCTGGACGGCGCTCTCGGGGCAGGATTGCACGCAGAGCCCGCACTGGACGCAGCTCGCCTCCAGGAAGCGCAGCTGTGGGACATCTTGTCCATGCTGCAGGGCCTTGCCGGGACAAACCGTCACACAGGCCATACACAGGGTGCAGCGTTTATCGTCCACCAGCACGGTGCCGAGCGGTGCGCCATCGGGCAGGGGCAGGGCCGCCTCAGCGCTCTGCGCCTGACGGGCGGCTTGGTCGTGCAGGTGGTCGATGGCCTGGAACAGGATCTGGCGCTTGCCGCCGAGGGCAGCATGGCGCGCGGGATCGATGCCGGGCATCTCGGCGCCGCGGTGCTCCGGTGCCTGGCCGTCCTCCCGTGCGTGCGCGGTCCAGCCCAGCGCATCCGCCGGGTAGCCGAGCCCGTCGAGGATGGCGCGGCCCAGGACGAGCTGCTCGTCGAGCACGGCCCGCGACGCGGCCGGGATGCCGCCGTGGCCCAGCAGCCGGACCGCGCACGCGCCGTAGGCCAGCGCCGTGAGCCAGGCCTCGATGCCCAGGCTCGCGAGCTCCTCCAGCGCAAACGGCAGCAGCCGGCGGGCCGTCTCGGTGTCGGCGCGCAGCAGCGCGTCGGCGAGGGCGGTGCCGGTCTCCGCGTCGTGCAGCAGGAGGATTGGCGCTTCGCCGCCGGCCTCGCGGTAGCCCCGCAGCATCCGGCGCATGCGCTCGAGGCTGTCCTCGACGCTGGGGTAGCTGTAGGTCATGGCTCCGCTGGGGCAGGCCGTGGCGCAGGCGCCGCCGCCCTGACACAGGTGCGGCTCTACCTGGACCCGGTCCACCAGGCTGGAGATGGCGTCCGCGGGGCAGGCGTCGATGCAGCGCGTGCATGCGGTGGCGCCCTTCATGCCGTGGGCGCAGATGTCTGGGTCGTAGCGGAAGTACTTGGGTTTCTCGAAGCGGCCAGTCAGGTCACGCAGGGTCGCGAGGCGGTCGTCGAGATCCGCAGCGGTGGCGGTCAGGTACCCAGGCGGCGGCAGCTCGGAGCCGAACAGCGGCCATTCGCTGAGATCGAGCACCTGGTCGAAGCGGGCCTCGCCGTCCCCCTGATCCGAGAGCCGCAGCCGGAACGCCCCGAGCCAGCCGTCCAGCTCCACCGCATCGCGTGTGGCGTACCAGGTGGTGGCGTCGGCGAGCGGCCGATGCGAGACGTTCTCCGTGGCCAGACACAGGACAGCCGTACGCAGCGGTGCGGCTTGCTGCACAGCGTGCCTGATGAGTGCCGGGTCCTGGCCGATGACCAGCAGGCGATGACCGGCGTCGTACTCGATGAGACCCGTGGTCTCGATGGGGGTCTGCGCCAGTGCGCTTTGCGCCGCCGCGCGCGGGTCAGACCGATTCATCGGGGCATCCGCCCGGCGCTGGACGGTGGACGGGACGGACCTGTGGCTCTGCATCATCTTTGGGCTCTCGGAGGTCTGCTGGCGGGTCGCCGGGGTTGGCGGCCAAGGCAACGGCAGCTTCCGGCGCTTCGGTGTCGTCCGTGGTCGCTTCGCCGGTCTCAGCGGCGGTAGCGGGCGCGGCGTCGTCCAGGCGCTCCGCCGACCGTTGCAGCTGGTGCTCGAGCCGGTGGCGCAAGTCGGCGGTGAGCAGGTCGCCTAGCGGGGTGAAGCTGGTGAAGTCCTCGGCGTAGTCGTCGAGGCCGTCGGTGACGTTGAAGGCAGCACTGCGAAAGAGCCGCGCCAGGGCTTGGCGGCGCAGATCCTTGGAGACGCCCGGCGACAGGAATCCGGAGTAGTCGGAGTCCGGCCCGAGGGAGTCCAGCGGCGGCATGTCCGCGTCCGTCAGGACCGGCTCGTCGCCGGCCGCGGGGCCGGCGGCCGGCGCCGGCATGCCATCTTCGGCCGGTGCGGACGCGAGGCTGCGGCCCTGACGGGCATCGACCCGCGCCTCGGCGCGCGGCGGTTGACCCTGCCGCGACCGCGTCTTGCGCCGCGACCAGCGACTCAGGAAGCCGTCGCCGCCCCGGTCCCCGCTGTCCCCGGTCTCAGGCATGCCGCTGCTCCTGATGCTGCGCTTTCCAGTTCTGCCGCTTGCGCTTGGTCTTCTTTTCGGGCACGTAGTGCGCGAGCACGAATGCCTCCGCGGCGCGGTATAGCTCCGGCGGCAGCGGCACCGCGTGCACGGTCTCGTCGCCCTCCAGATAGGCCTGTCCGGCGTCGAAGCTCAGGCTCACGATCACCGGCCGCGGCAGACCATTCGGGTCGGGACGGGTGACGATGTAGCAGCCCGGCGTTCCCACCATGAGGTTGTGGTAGTAGCTCTCGGCCTCGTCCGCGAAGAGCTGGACCCGCAGCCCCCGCCACAGGTACTGGGCCAGGTCCGGGCCTTCGACGATGGGAACAGGTCCTGGACCGGCGGCGTGAGGCGCGCCGCCCTCGCCCACGGTGACACCGATTGCACGCCAGCTGTCGGTGACCCAACGGTTGCCGCTGACGCGGCGGCGCTCCATGACCACGTTGACCGGAAATCGCGTCGGCGGCGGCGTAATCGCACGGGGATCGTCCTGGGGGTTGGGGGAGAGTGCTGCTGGTCTGTCGGGCATTGCGATCACCGCGGCTCAGGGCGCGCTCGGTTCTTCAATAACGCGACCTAATCGCAAGATGCATACCAGTCTTCGACCCCGCTGCAGGGGTGCCGGGCAAGGACGCAGAGACGCGCGGGGCCAAGTGGACGAGCGGGATGCGGCGGACCGATAAGCCCCGATAGCGACATCCCAAAGGACGCGACACTTTGTCCCTGCCGCAATGGCCGACTTGTGTCAGTTTGTCCGCCCCGCGGCCTCCCCCGCTCCGCGTGCGTCGCCGCCACGTCCGCGGATGGGCAAGCGGTGCAGGGGCAGTTGGGCGGCCGCCGCGGTGCCGGTGATTGCGCGGCTGAACCCGCTCGTCTTCGTCTCGGTGTCCGGGGCGTCCTCGTCGCGCTGGCGTAGACCCGACTGCCGGCGTACCGGTGCGGGAACGCTTTTTGCTCAGTCTTTCCACGGTCATTCCGCCGCCCCGTGCGGCGCCGCTCAGGTCCGCTGCCCGACACGCGCTGATCACCAAGTCCGATGCTCCACAGCCAAACCGCCAACCGCGAGCCCGACCGTCGGCTATTCGATCGCTTCGCGCGCCACGTCACCTATGTGCGCCTGTCCGTGACCGACCGCTGCGATCTCCGGTGTGTCTACTGCATGGCCGAGGACATGACCTTCCTGCCGCGGGCGCAGCTGCTTACCCTGGAGGAGATCGCCCGGCTCGGGCGCTGCTTCTCCGAGCTTGGCGTCACCAAGCTGCGTATCACCGGCGGCGAGCCGCTGGTGCGGCGTAACGTGCTGTGGCTGTTTGAGCAGCTCGGCAGACTGCCCGGGATCCGCGACCTGACGCTGACGACCAACGGCACCCAGCTGCCCAGGTACGCGGCCGCGCTCAAGGACTACGGAGTGACGCGCATCAATGTCAGTCTGGACTCGCTCAGGCCAGAGCGCTTTCGGGCCATTACCCGCAAGGGCGAGCTAGCGCAGACGCTTGCCGGCATCGATGCCGCGCGCAAGGCGGGCTTCGGGCGCATCAAGCTCAACAGCGTGATCCTCAAGCATCGCAATCACGACGAGGTCGGCGACCTGGTGCGTTTCGCGATGGAGCGTGGGCTCGACATCAGCTTCATCGAGGAGATGCCGCTCGGGGTCATCGGCGACCACGACCGCGCCGAGGCCTATTACTCCAGCGACGAGATCCGGCGGGACCTGTCCGAACAGCTGGAGCTGATCCCCACCACCGAGTCCACCGGCGGTCCGTCGCGCTACTGGCGCGTCGCGGGCAGCGCCACCCGAGTCGGCTTCATCTCGCCCCACAGCCACAACTTCTGCGGTGACTGCAACCGGGTGCGGGTCACCGCCGAGGGGCGGCTCCTGCTATGCCTGGGGCAGGAATTCTCCAGCGACCTGCGCCGCGCCCTGCGTGCGCACCCGGACGACGATGACCGGGTCAAGGAGGCCATTCGCCGAGCCATGTCCCTCAAGCCCCGGGGTCACGACTTCAACCTCGCCGGGCAGCCGATCATCTTCCGCCATATGAACGCCACCGGGGGCTGAGCCCGGGAGGTCCAGATGCAAACCCTAGCGATCGAAACCCGCGACGGCGTCGAAGACGACACCTCGCCGCTGCTCTCTGACGCTGGACTGAAGCCGGCGCACGCCGTAGTGGCCATCGACGAGTTCGGCGAGCCCCGGGAGGGCCATATCGCCGGCGAGCAGCAGCTCACGCTGTACATCGACCAGCGCGAGGTCGTGACGCTGATGACCCTCGGCACCCATCCGGAGCTGCTGGTACTCGGCTATCTGCGCAACCAGCGGCTCGTGCCCTGCCTGGAGTCGGTGTACTCGGTGGAGGTGGACTGGGCGACGGAGTCCTGCGCCGTGACCACCTTCGACGGTGTCAGCGACCTGGAGGCCAAGCTGCGGCATCGCACCGTGACCAGCGGCTGCGGTCAGGGCACCGTATTCGGGCGCATCAGCGATTGGCTGGATCGCCTGCGGCTGCCGGCGGTGACGCTGCGCCAGTCGAGCATCTACCGGCTCCTCGATGCACTGAGCGCCCACAACGAGGTCTACCGCCGAGCTGGCGCGGTGCACGGCTGTGCACTCTGCTCGATCGGTCCGGGCCCAACGGAATCGGCGGATGGTGTCTGTGACCCGATCCCCGACCCGATCATCGATTTGTTCGTCGAGGACGTGGGCCGGCACAACGCCGCCGACGCAATCGCCGGCCACATGTGGCTGAACGCCATCGACGGCGCGAGCAAGGTCTTCTATACCACTGGCCGACTGACCTCCGAGATGGTGATCAAGGTGGCGCAGATGGGCGTGCCGGTGCTGTTGTCGCGCTCCGGCGTCACCCATCGCGGGCTGGAGCTTGCGCGCAAGATCGGCGTAATTCTGATCGCCCGGGCCAAGGGCACGCACTTTCTCGTCTACAACGGCGCCGATCAGATCGAGTTCGACGCCGCGCCGCCGCGGCGAGCCAGGTCCGATAAGCCCTCCACCGAGCCCGCAGGATAGGGAAGCATCGGAGCGCCAGCCATGACAGCCCTGTCGTCGCTACCGCCTGCGCCGAGGCCCGACAACACCTTCATGTGCGTCAAGCAGGTGGCGGCCTATCTGCACCTGAACGAGAAAAAGGTCTACGCCCTGGTGAACGAGGGACGCATCCCGGCGACGAAGGTCACGGGAAAATGGATGTTTCCGCGTGAGCTGGTGGATCGGTGGATGCTCGAGTCCGCCCACGGCGGCCTGCTCTCCGATCGACTGCTGATTTCCGGCAGCGACGATCCCTTGCTATACCGCGTGATCACCGCCCTGGCCCGCGACCTGGATATCCGTGCTCAGGTCTGTTATTCGCCCACCGGCACGCGCCTGGGGTTGGAGCTGCTGCAAGCTCGCCGCACGGATGTCAGCGCGTTGCACTGGGGTCCGGCGGACGAGAGCCGCACCCGCCACCCCGCACTCCTGCGCCAACACCCGCAGCATACGAGCTGGGTCTTGGTCCGGGCCTTCACCCGGGAGCAGGGTCTGATGCTGAGGCCGGGGCTGATACGCGAATCGTCGGACGTCCAGTACTTCACCCAGGCAAGGTTCCGCTGGGTGCAACGTCAGGCAGGCGCAGGATCGCAGCGCTTTCTGCTGGAGCTGGGCGGGCGCAACGCCGCCCGGATCGATTCGCTCAACATCACCTGCACCGCGTTGTCGGAGCGCGAGGCGGCGGCGGCGCTGGTGCTCGACCAGGCGGATGTCGCCCCCGGAGCGCGGGCCGCGGCCACCGAGGGCGGTCTGGACTTTATTCCGCTCGGGGTCGAGGCGTTCGACTTTGCCCTACCCCGCGAGGTCTGGTTCCGGCGGCTGTTTCAGGACCTGCTGAGCAATCTGGGCGCCGGTGCCTGCCGGAGGATCGCAGACGAGCTGGGAGGCTATGACCTCAGCCGGATCGGCGAAATCATCTGGGGGAAGAATTAGGGCGTGACCCGCGGCGGATCGCCCGAGCGCAGCGCAGCAGGCAGAGGTTCCCCATGACTTTACCCCGGGCGAGCCAACATGGCGCCCGATTCCTCCCAGGCCTGACACTTCCTCTCTATCGTCTTGCGGGAGACGCCCAGCACCCGCGCCGCCGCGGACTTGTTGCCCCCGTGCATGTCGAGCACACGCAGAATATGGCGCCGCTCAACCGTCTCCAGGCTGAGGTCGTCGTCCGTGTCGGGCGGTTGCTCATCGGTCGGCGCGCCCACGTGCCCCGAGGCAAGGCACTGACTGGGCGGGTAATTGAGCAGCAGGGAGCGCTCGATCACATTACGCAGCTCCCGGATATTGCCGGGCCAGTCATATTGGCAGAGGCGCAGGATCTCCTCCTCGCCGATCCGCGGCGGGTCTATGCCCAACTCCTGAGAAAGCGTCGTGACGAAGTGTTTCACGAGGTCCGGAACGTCATCCAAACGCTCGCGCAGTGACGGCATCCGTATGCTCAATACATTCAGCCGGTAGAACAAGTCTTCGCGGAAATTGCCGTTCTCCACCTCCTCCAGCAGGTCTCGATTGGTCGCGGTGATGATGCGCACGTCCACCGGGATCTCCCGGTTGCCGCCCACGGGGCGCACGCTGCGTTCTTCCAGCACGCGCAGTAGGCGGGTCTGCATGGCCAGCGGCATCTCACCGATCTCATCGAGAAACAGCGTGCCGCCGTCCGCGTAGGAGAACAGCCCCTCGCGCGCCTTCACGGCGCCGGTAAAGGCGCCTTTAGCATGGCCGAACAATTCGCTCTCGAGCAGCTCGGCGTTCATGGACCCGCAGTTCAGGGGAACGAAGGAGCCGCCACGCCTGCTGTACTGATGGATGGCACGGGCCGCCAATTCCTTGCCGGTGCCCGATTCTCCTTGAATGAGCACAGTGGAAGGCATCGGCGCGATGCGCTTGATCACCGCGCAGAGGCTCTTGACCGCGTCACAGTTGCCGATGATGCCTTCGTTGTCGAAGAACTGGTCGACCTGCCGGTGCAGCACATAATTCTCGGTCTGGATGCGTCTGCGCTCCAGGCAGCGCTCCACCGCCGTCTGCATCTGCTCGAGCCGGAAAGGCTTGAGTATGATGTCCGACACCCCCGCGCGCACCGCGGCGATGGCCGTTTCCAGGTCGGCGTCTGCGGTCATGAAGATCACCGGGGTGGTGCAGTCCTGCTCGCGAAGCTGGGTCACCCACTCGACCCCGGACCGATCCGGCAAACGGATACCCAAGATGATCAAGTCGAAGTGGCTACGGGCCAGCAAAGCATCTGCGGCCGCAGTGTTTTGGACTCGCTCGATCATGCCGAAGCGGGATTTCAGTCCCTTGTGCAGAAAGCTGAGAACGCTCGCCTCGTCGTCCACCAGCAGAACGGACGTGAGACGCCCTCGGGACACCGCCTCCATCGGCTCCTCGGCATCGGCTTGCGCCAACGCTTCCAAGGGAAGGGAAATATTCATAGGATCGTGGCCCCCGTTTGACGGGTCGCCCGGATGTCGCCGCGGAGGGAGGACCGGAAAAGGCCCGATCCCCCGGGAAAAGACGACGTTTTACCTGCTGACCGGACCGTTTTGTCTTATCGATGTAGCCCCCACCGGGACATTTTGTCTCAGTCGGTCGCTGCTCCGCCGGCCCCGCGCGCAGCGCGGTTACGGACGACGGGGCCTGGAACGGCCGGGTGGGGCTGTGGCCGGGAAGCATCAGCAAGTCCCGCGCCACAGCGACGCGCGAGCTTGCTTCAGGCCCTCACGCGCCCAATGGCACAGGGATTGCTGCACTGCATTGCTCAACCCTGGACATCACATTTGTCCGCGCTCCGAAGTGTCAAGGAGCATTGGCCCACACCCCGAAGAAGCCTTGCCTGCTATGAAGACCTCTGACCCTAGACGAGACATCTCCGCTCTCATCCTCGCCGGTGGGCGCGGCAGCCGCATGGGCGGCGAGGACAAGGGCCTGCTGGATGTGGGAGGACGCGCGCTGATCGAGCACGTCCTCGACCGGGTGCGGCCCCAGGTCGGGCCGATCATGATCAGCGCGAACCGCAATCGGGAGCTCTACGCAGGCTTCGGTTATCCCGTGCTCAGCGATCCTCTGGAGGGTTTCCAAGGGCCGTTGGCGGGCATTCTCGCGGGTCTGCAGGCGGTGCAGACCCCGCTCTTGCTGGTTCTGCCCTGTGACGGGCCCTTGTTGAGCAAGAATCTGGTACCACGCCTGCTTGGGGCCCTGGTGGATTCGGATGCCGAGATCGCGGTCGCGCACGACGGCGCGCGGCTTCAGCCCGTCCACGTCCTGCTCCGCAGCCGGTTACAGTCGAGCCTTTGGAGCTATCTCTCCAAAGGAGACAGAAAGATCGATCGCTGGTACGCAACCCACCACATGATCCTTGTGGATTTCAGCGACGAACCCGAGCAGTTCGGCAACATCAACACGCCGGAGGACCGGCGCCGTATCGCCTCGGCGGGCGCCGGTGCATGAAGCGGGAATGCGCCCATGGCAGACCGAGTGCGGACCGGGTCTCGTTCAGCGTCCCTCTGATCGGTTTCGCGGCCTACAGCGGCACCGGCAAGACGACGCTGCTGGTGAAGCTACTGCCGTTGCTGAAGGCCCGGGGGCTCCGCGTGGCAGTGGTCAAGCACGCACATCATTCCTTCGACGTGGACCAACCCGGGAAGGACAGCATGCGGCTGCGCAAGGCCGGTGCCGATCAGATGCTGGTGGCATCCCGCAAGCGTGTCGTCCTCATCAAGGAGCATCCGCAGGAGCACCAAGAGCCCAGGTTGGGTGAGGTATTGGAAGCCCTGGCACCGGATCAGCTCGACCTGGTGCTGGTGGAGGGCTTCAAGCGCGAGGCGATCCCGAAGATCGAGTTGCACCGCGCGGAGCTGAGCAAGCCGTTCTTGTTCCCGCAAGACCCGAACGTGATCGCAATTGCCACAGACACCAGTGCGATGCCGGAAGGCGCAGCGACGATTCCGCACCTGCCGCTGCAAGAGCCCGAGCGCGTCGCGGACTTCATCGTGGCGCAGGTGGCCACCCAACGCTAGCCCGGATGTCTCACCGCGGATCGTGGAGCCAGGCGCGCTTGCAGCCGCGCTCGCGCTGGTGTGATTGCCATCCGGGCATCGTTGGAGGGCAGGTGGTTGGATTTGCGATCCGCAAACTCGCGAGCGATCCGGACAATGCGGGCCGTCGCGACCCCGGACAGCGCGGCGGTGGCGACCCCGGCGGCAACCCAGCACAGTCTCCGCCGCGCGGGGCGTGCGGATCGCCCGTTCGTGTTGACGACATCAGCATGCCGCGTCGACACCCGGCAACTGGGCGCGGCAACAGGGCGCGGCAACAGGCGATTCCAGCCCGTCGCGCGTGGGCCCTTGCCCTTGACGCCCGCGTCGTGCCCACCGGGAGGCCGGGATGTCCGTGCCCGTTGCCTATCCTGGCGTCGTCCCGATCTGGTCACCCTCGCCACTCGCGACCAATTGGCACCGTGGAGGTGCGGGTCAGGACCGTGCCCGGCCTCGGACGGCAACGCCGATGCCACCGGTTACGCACCGGTCAGTTGTCGACGCGCTGCCCAAACAGGCGTGCAGCATTTCGATAGGCGATCGCGCCGGACACCTCGTCAGGCAGTTGATCGAGCCAGTGACGGATCTGGCCGACGACCTCGCCAAAGCCCTGCCATCGCTCTGTCCGGTAGGTGTCGACGCCAACCATGAAGCGCTGCGAATGCTCGAGCAGAAGCAACTCCCACTCTGGATCGAGCTGGCCGTCCGGCGCGATGCGCTGGTCACGCACTGAAAGGTCGATGTAAAGACCCGGATAACGCTGAAGGTAGTCACGAAGCAGCGGCGGATAGGGATACGCCCCCGCGTGCGCCCAAATCACCGTCGCCTCGGGCACCTGCTCGAACAGCGTGTCAATGACCGCCGGATCACAATGCAGCTGCAGCGGCAGACCGCGAGCGGTCGCCAGCTCGACGATGCGCAAGAATACCGGGCTGCGGCGGTCCTCGGCGAACAGGTGGAGCTCACCGACAGCCCGCCAGGGAGCGTCGGCGAGCGTCTGCTCCACGCGCTCGGGCAGACCGCCGTCATCCATCCAGGTCGCCTTGTCGGCCGGTGTGCGGTAGACGCCGAGCATCGGCAGAATCAATCCCTGCGCGCGGGCGTGCAAGTGCAGGACCTGTTCCGGCGGTCGACTGGTCACGACCGCGGCGAGGACACGATTGGCCCGCAGCTGCGCAATGATCGTCTCCGGCGCGTACTGCACCGCGTCCTCGGCGTTGTAGTGCAGATGCACATCGAACAACGGTGGGGCCGCCCCAGCCGAAGCCGCCGAAAGCCAGCTTGCGACAATCAGGGCCGGCCAGCGAGGCCGTGTCGGACTGATGGCAACCATTCCCGCTGACATGCTGTGACAAGGATCGGGAGCATACCGGTCCGACTGCGGTCGCATATCGTCGGCATTGTAGCGGCTGGAGGGCGTCGGCTGGGTCTGCCCTGGCCGGTTGCTGCCGCTCGGGGACACGCGGCGGAGCGTCTGGTCAGCGTCCCTCAGCGGACTCGGGGCGTGGAGGGCTGGACCGGCCGCTTGCGCCCCTTGAAGGCATCGGCGCCGCGAACAACGACAGCGGCAAAGCTACCCATCGCGGACGTTCCGAGAGTGGCCGCTTTAATCCCCGAGGCCGCCGACCTCGCCCGCGCGGCGCCTGCTTCATTCGGTACTGCCAGGGCCAATGCAGATGCACATCGCACCCGGCGCTAGGCATACGACGCCGAACTATCCGATCTTGGCGATCGAGATTATGCGGTGATCCAGACTCTGCGAGTCTCGCGCCACCTCCGCGCCTAGCGCGTCGACGTACTGCTCCACCCGCAATTGGAGGGTGCCCAACTCGGGCGCATGGATCACGCAGCGCCGCCCACCCTCGTCGATCTGCGCATTGAGCAGTGCATCGCGCATCAGGGAGACCGAAGGGGCCGGCCCATCGACATTGTAGATGGCATCATTGAGCATGATCGCAGCATGGGAGTCGACCCGCAGGGTGCAGCGTGTGTCTGGATCAGCCATCAGCCGCGTGCTCTGAAATGACCGCGTCTTGCCGACGCTCGAGCCCCATTGCGGGGCGAGCTCGCGCAGGAACCCGACGAGCTCCGGGTCGGTCGTCAGTGCACCCATCACGGCACGTATACATTTCTCGTCATCGGTCGGGGTCGCATCGTTGCTCATGGCATTGCCTCGTCAGGCTGGAGTCGATGTTGGAAATTGGGCCCGCGAACCACACCCGCCACCTGCGGCAGGCTAGTTGTCGCCTCCACCGTGTTAGGACTGTACCCGTAACAGGGGCCTCGCTCCACCGCGCCTTCAGCCGACCCAGCGCCGCCGGCGCCCCCCTGGCCCTGTCGCCGACCAGCACTTCCAGGGCCTCGCCGAGATCACCGCTGGAGACGCCCGCGAGGTACCGCCCCGGCAGCGCCGCGGCGACCCGTGCGCCGCGGAACAGATATGGGAGCGACAGCGCTGAGTTCAGCTTCACACCCCCGCGTCGCCGCGGTCACGCACCTTCGGGACTTTGGCGGGCGGGCACCGCACCCATCGCGGTCAGGATCTCGCGCCCCGGCAGCGTAGCTCCGGCACCGTAGTGTTGCGCACCACCGCGCGGCGCCCGTCGAGCAGCCCCACGCCGTCGAGCTCCGCGGGCAGCCCCTCGACCTCGGTGTTGTCCCTGACGCTGATGAGCGAAGCCGGAACCCGCCCAGCGCCCGGTGCGCAGACATCGTCTGCGCACGGACATCCACCAAGCGTCCTGGAATTACAAGCACAGAGACGGCTTCCCGCTACTGATCTTCGTGACCGCGTTGCTGATGGGGTACGGCACGCAGTCATGGCTGGTTGGGCTGGTGCAGTACCTCGCGCTCGCACGCCTGCCGCATGTCTTCGCAACGTGCGGGCTGGTGTTGCTGATCTGGGGCGCGCTGTGGGCGGTGTTCGGCGCCGCCCTCCTCGCCGGTTTCGGGATCGGTACGGCGATCGTGGGGGCCTTCCCGGGTTTTGCGCTCTCCTGGGTTCCGATGCGCGCAAGCGAACAGTATTGGCGCGACCTCGAGAAGGACGGCGGGCCGTACAGCGACTAGGCGGACGCAGCGGCGTTGCTGCTGGCGGTCGCGAGATGCCAGTCGGCCACCGTCTGCTCGGCGTTCCGTTGTCGACGTGGCACGAATGCCGGCAGCGGCGGGGTCAGCGCTTAAGCAACGACCCGATCTTCCACACAACCCATTGCAGCAACCGGATCAGCCACCGCAGGGGCTGCCATCCCGCGTTGTCGGGGATCAGCGACAGGCCATCGACGGCAGCATCCGAGATGTCCGACGTGTCGTAAACCATCGCCTCCGTGCCGGTCTCTGGATCGAGCCTGTAGATGCGCGGTCCGGAGTAGAAGTACAGGGATCCCCCGTCACAAACCAGACCCTCGATGCTGTGAGCGCTGCTGGCGTAAATGCGCTCAAGGGGGCCGTCGAGATTCTCGGCGCTGATGCCGCTGATACGGTACACGCCGGCGGGCACGCTGTTACCCGTGCACAGATAGAGGTTGTCGTCGGCATCGAACGCGAACCCGCCGGACCATGCACCCCAATGGGTCTCCTCGCCGGGGAGGCAGGGATCGGGGATGGGCAGCTCCGCACCGCTGATCAGGCGCAGCATCACCGCGCTGCCGCTCTCATCCAAATACCAGAAGCTGCAGCTCTCCTCGCTCTCGTAGGCGGTGAAATACAGGATGTGATGACCGGCGACCTTGCGAACCTCCAGATCCCGGAGCCACTGCGGATGGGTGTAAAGCGGCTGATCGTCCGCCGCGGTCGCGTTGACCCGGGTGCGGAAGATGGTCATGAAGCCGCAGCCGCACACGTAATAGATCAGGTCGGACGAGACGTAGGCGACCTCAGCGGGCGGCATCAACATGCCGTTGAGGGACGTCAGCCGCTCGCAGAGCTGCATCGGCGCAACCGACGCGCCGAGCCTGATCGCGTGAATGGCGTGGCTATGCTGCTTGGTGATCGCGAGCCTGGTCATGATGGCGCCTCCCCGGCCGGCCGGAATGCAGTCGAACGCACCGGGCAGGCACGCGGGAGGCCCGGACGACGAACCCCGCAAGAGCGCCCGGCATGACCCCACTGTGCTAATGGTAAAGCTAGCACACGAACCGTTGCCCGCCGCCCCTTCATCGGCTTCCGCAATGCTCTCAGCCGTCACCACTGCTCGCGCTCCGGCGCCGCACCAGCGTCAGGCGTAGCGCCGACAGCCGCCCCGCCTGGGGTTGATAGCCCTCCTCGGAGCGCTGGACGCTGAATCATCCCTGGCGGTGTTCGGCAGAGAGGGCACGGGTCAAGGCCACGTCGATCGCCAGCTCCAACGCCACCCGATCGATCTCGGCGGGCAGGGCCTTGAGGCTCAGCCGGATGCGGCGCTGTGCCTGGCGACTCAGGCCCAACTCCTGCCCGTCTTTCAAGAGCCGCGCGAGCCAGAGGGTCGCGACCGCGGACTTCTCCCAGCCCGCGGCGATAACGGTTTCGAGCGCTTTGCGGAGGGCCGGAGAGAGGCCGAGCTGGCTAAGCTCGTCCAGGGTGGTAGGCCAGGTGCCGATCGCGCTGTCTGCCAGTCGGCTCAGCCGGTACGACACTGTCGATCCCCCCGAACGCCCGAGGGGATTGCCCGCGCCGTTTCCGACGCTGCACCGGCGCTGGAGGCCTCGTTGCAATAGCCGTGACTGCACGTCCGACAGAAGCGAGGGGATCGGCTCCTCTGAATCACTCCAGAGAATGCTTCTTTCCGCCATTACCTCAGGGTGCGAGACTGAGCGGTCATAGTCTCGCATCCGCGCACTCCCACCCCAGCCAGCCGCGAGCATTGTCGGGACCGTGCGCAGGCGCGGGAGGCCATCGCCTTGAGCCGAGACCGAGTCGACGACGAGATAGGCCGTCTCTCCGCACAGAAGCTGGTAGCGCAGTGCCAGTGCGGTGCGCGCCCCGTCGTCGGTCAGCTCACCAAGCTCGGCCACGGCGCCGAGCCTGGCGAGATCACTGGGAGTGGCGGTGACCGGCCGCGGCCGGATCGTGACGCTCGGGGACAGGGTCTGGCCGTTGTCCAGCTCCATGCGCAGCGTGACGTCGCCGGCTGGCATCGCGGGGAACCGGGCGAACAGGTGCACCGTGTCCCCCGAGAACAGGGTTCTCGGCGCCTGTGCCCAACCGGGCGTGCCGGGCCAGTCGATGCTCACCCGCCGAGCCCGCGGGGCGAACAGCCGCTCGAACTGGCGCTGGATGACCTGCGCCATCTGCTGACCCGGACTCACCAGCGCACAGGCCCCCCGGTGCCCTCCGCGAGCGCCCGCACCTGTCGCTCCGACACGGCGCTGCCGACACCGACGGTGAAGATGCGCTGGCCGCGCTCGGTTGCCAGGCGCAGGATGGACGCGATCTGACCGTTTCGGTCCCAGACCTGCCCGTCCATGATCAAAATGGTGTCCGCCGGCATGTCGTCGGGGACCAGGCGCAGCGTATGGCGCAGGGCCGGAAACAGCTGCGTACCGCCCATGTCGGCATCCAGCCGCTCCACTGCGGCTTGAAGCTGGCGCATCTGCGCGGAATCCGGCGATACCGGTGCGCCGACGACATCGTCGATGCCGCTGCCGAAGCGCACCAGAGCGATGCGGTCCTCGGGCCGCACGGTCGCGAGGATATGCTGCAAAGCCCGTTTCGCCTGCGCGATCGACACCCCGCCCATGGAGCCGGAGCAGTCCACCAGCAGGGTGATCGCCCGGCCACGCGCGGCTGCGGGCGCATCGAGGGGCAGTTGCGGGCAGAACGACGCCAAGACAGTCGCACCCTCTTCCAAATCGGCATCGGCAGTCGCGCCGAGCCGGTCCCCGTCAGGCAGATCGAAGGTCATGACGACATCCCGGTCGAGCCAGCCG
>Ga0316576_10000499_pt1 | contig 18426 bp, 16 predicted proteins | sample S0NA_FD_203075 | JGI IMG/M metagenome (GOLD analysis project Ga0316576, IMG submission 203075) | Rhizosphere microbial communities from salt marsh grasses in Alabama, United States - S0-2_050615r3r5 | ecosystem: Host-associated > Plants > Roots > Rhizosphere | place: USA: Alabama | collected... | reverse complement strand
CTCCTGGTACGGCTGGTGTGGCAAAACAAAATGGCGGCGGAGCGCATTGAATCGGCCGTATCCGACACGCTGGCATCGAATATCGACCTGACAATAGGCACCGCCGCCATCACAGAGGCGATCTTAAAACAACTTTAAACCCTCGAGTTTTTCTTCCTCACAAGGATGAAGAAAAATCACCTTAAAAACCTCGACGGTCTTTTGACGGCATTATTTGCGAATGCCGCCCTCGGTTAATACCCGTACATCCAGCAGCTGGTCCGCCTGTTCGGCCGTCAAGTACCCTTTCTCCAATACAACTTCGCGTACTGTGCGCCCGCTGGCCATTGCTTGCTTGGCCACTTCTGCGCCTTTTGAGTAACCGATTACCGGATTAAGAGCCGTAACCAGGATCGCATTCTTCGCCAGCCAGCCGGTAGCCTTCTCCGCATTCGCCTCGATGCCGACAATACATTTCTCGGTCAAGGCGTTGGTGGCATTGATGATAATGTCCATACTCTGGAAAAGGTTGTAGGCCATAATGGGCATCATCACGTTTAATTCAAGCTGCCCCGCCTGCCCGGCCATCATCACCGTCAAATCATTGCCAAGGACCTGGAACATGGCCATATCGATCATTTCCGCTAGGACCGGATTGACCTTTCCGGGCATAATCGAGGATCCAGGCTGTACAGCGGGCAAGTGGATTTCGTCCAGACCGGTGGCCGGACCGGAGGAGAGCAGTCGCAAATCGTTGGCGATACGAATCATATCTTGCGCAAAAGTTCGCATTGCCCCGCTGAAATGCACCGGATCGCCCATACTCTGCATGCTTTCAAAGAGATTGTCCGACTCTTGTAATTCTATGCCGGTCAAACGGCTGAGTACGGTGATCATACGGCTGTGGTATTCCGGGTGGGCATTGAGACCGGAGCCCGTCGCCGTCCCGCCAATACCCAGACGCTTCAAGCCATCCGCGGCCAGGCAAATCTTCTCTGCGTCGCGTTCTATTGCCCGGGCGTAAGCGCCAAATTCCTGCCCCAGGCGCACGGGGACAGCATCTTGCAGATGGGTACGCCCGCTTTTGACAATGGAGTCGAATTCGGCCGCTTTGGCATATAAGGCCGCCATAAGTGTATCCAATGCGGTGTACAGCTCATTCATACGCCATAGACAACCAAGACGTATGGCTGTCGGAATAGTATCATTAGTCGACTGGGCCATATTGACATGGTCGTTGGGATGAATAGGCTTTTCCTTCACATCCAGGCCATAACCAAGGATCTCGTTGGCGCGGTTGGCGATAACCTCGTTGGTGTTCATATTATGGCTGGTACCTGCGCCGGCTTGAATGGGGTCTACCACGAACTGGTCATTAAATTTCCCTTCAATCACCTCATCGGCCGCCACAATAATCGCTTTGGCAATTTCATCTCCAGAAATCACCTTATCACCAATCTGGCGATCTTTGAACAAATCGAGATCGGAATTGACCTCCGCCGCCGCACGTTTGATTATGGCCATAGACCATATAAATGCGGGATAAGGTTTTAGCCCTGTTATGGGGAAATTTAAGACGGCTCGTTGGGTCTGCGCACCCCAATAAGCACCGGCCGGAACCTTTACCTCACCCAATGAATCTTTTTCGATACGATAGTCAGTCATTTTTCCCTCTATATAGCCGGCAAAGCCGGTGTAAACATTACTAAAACGCAAAACCGGCCAACCACTCCTGTGGAATGGTTAACCGGATTCGCTTTATTTACCGGGGACCACATCCCAGGATTGGAACGAGGCCGCACGGATAGAAAGGCTTTAGCCTCAATCCAATGCGTCGTACCCCGGCCCTTCGGAATAGAAATCGTAGTTTGGTGGGATGTCTTCGGTCAGGTCAAGGACTTCTCCGCCTGCCAATTGCTTGGCGTTGAGCAGCACGACCGGATGCCCATCGATTTCACCTTCAAAAGGTGCCCCGTCAGGCAGCAGTTCTTTTGTATTGGCAATCCAGACTCCTGCCGGCGCTTCATAATCGAAGGGCACTTCCTCTTCGGGGAAGATCGCTTCGTATGGGCATTCCGGTACGCAGGCACCGCAGTCGATGCAGGTGTCAGGATCGATGTAAAGCCAGGGCCACTCTTCCTCGGGCTTGCCCAAAACCATGCATTCGACCGGACAAACTTCTACGCAGGCTGTGTCACGTAAACATAGTCTGGTAACGATATGTGTCATAAGGTTACTCCTTTATCTCACGATAATTTACGCATCCCAGCTGCAGCAGGAAAAATACAAAATACACACCCTGACCATGCTTGGCGCATGCAGCCAATAGATGCTAATGTCACCAAATCCGCTACCATTATAGACAGTTTATTAAATTTAGTACAGTACAAAATCCATACCTGGTTTGATGCTTTTTAATCAGTGGTAAAGATTGCAGAAATCATGCTTGATATGATGGGGATTGTTTATGAGCAGTTCGACAAATAACATTCCATCTCCCAAATTGCAGTACCTTGTCCTGGGAGTGGGTATCCTGGCTATCTCTTCCGGTTCAATACTTATTCGCCTGGCCCAAGGTGAAGGAGCGCCCTCATTAGCCATCGCCTTCTGGCGCACAATGCTGGCGGCCTTGATTATTTTACCCTTCACCTTACTCGGAAAAAGCGATGAAGTCAGAGCCCTGCCAGGTCCCAGCTGGCTGCTGGCGATGCTCGCGGGTTTGTTTCTCGGACTCCACTTTGCCACCTGGATCAGTTCCCTGGCCTTAACTTCAATCACCAGCTCCACCGTTCTGGTGGATACGGTCCCAATTTGGGTTGCCCTCGCATCGCCAATCGTCTTGCAAGAATCGATATCGCGTGGAGTCAAACAAGGAATAGCCCTGGCAGTGGTGGGCACCATCATCATCAGCCTTAGCGCACTTTCGGGATCGAGCTCGGACAGCAATCCCTTATTGGGCAATGCCCTGGCCCTTTTAGGCGGGATCGCCGCAGCCGGTTATCTGCTCATCGGCCGTCGATTACGGCCGCATCTCTCGCTGCTCAGCTATGCGACGATTGTCTACGGCATGGCCGGCCTGACATTACTTCTATTCAACTTGCTAAGCGGAACGAACTTACTGGGCTATGCGCCGCAAGTTTTTGCCTTGTTTTTGGCAATTGCTATTTTTCCCCAATTGATCGGCCATTCATCCCTGAATTGGGCGCTTGGCTTTCTTCCGGCAGCCTATGTGGCTATCGTAGCTGTCAGCGAGCCGGTGGGGGCTACAATTCTGGCAATTATCGTCTTTAGGGAAATCCCAAGTCTGTTAGTGGTGGGGGGAAGTATCATCATCCTAGCCGGGGTCTTCTTAGCAAGCTTGGACCAGGCCTAGTCCTAAAGGATTCAGATCAAAGCGCGGAGGAGGTCAGGCAAAGCGGCTGGTCACTTTGCCGATTAAATGCTCAAGAGTTATGGGGCCAAACTCAAGACTGTCGGTGCTCGCCGCCGGATTGTCTCCCAGCAGTAATATCCGGCCGTTAGGCCGCACTTCAGTAACGCGCTTAACCAGGACAACATTTCGGCGATCCGGTCTGTGAGCGACGACTATCTCCCCCACATTCGGAAAGCGATTTGCGTAAGCACGTGTATCAACGAGTACTTCATCATCCTCGGCGAGTGTGGGGATCATTGAGGCTCCGGAAACGCGCATACGCCGCCGGAGCCTCAAAATCCACAGCAGCAGCTCTAAAGTGCCGCTTTCGGGTAATGGATCAGCAAGCATATTTGCTCGCCTCGTTCTCGACTAGCTGGCTACATACCAGTCAACGTCACGCCCTTTGGTCGCCCAGAAGATATTGTGGATTTCCTCGATGTTAGCCATCAACTGATTGGCTGCGTCTAAATCAACATGCTGCTTCGTGGTTGAGCAAAGCTTGGTCGTTTCCCAGATAAGCGTATGCAGGTTGGGGTATTTTTCCAGGTGTACCGGCTTGAAGTAATCAGTCCATAAAACAAGCACTTCGGTTTTCGCCAGGTGTGCCTGCTCTTCTTTAATGGCAATGAAACGGCAGGCCGAATTGTGGTACTCGATAAGAGCCTGCTCATCATCGTGCTCGGGGTGGCTCAAGGCCAGGAGCTTTTTAGTCATAGACAGAACGGCTTCAGCAGCAATACGCGCCGATGAGGGATCATAAACTCCACAAGGGCCGTCACAGTGTGCTTCGACAACATCTTGGGCGGGGGACAGTGTTTTTACCAGTTTGGCAAGCTTCATTTTATACCTTCTTGTTAACTAAATTTATAGGGCTTATTTCAGGCTCAACGTACAAGAGACATTTGTACGACTATTACCGTCTTTATTGTCGTAAACTTATCGCTAATCGTCAACTGAAATTAAGATATTATATAGGTATCAGATCAGTCGTTGAAATGGTGAAGTAACCTGGAAATTTAACTTGGCGAAGTGCAGGTTTGACCTATAGGAGATGGAAAATCCCGTTCAGCGCAATATAAAACCTTGCCGGAGGGGATCATGCGGATCAATCAACCATTCGGCACGCCCAGAGATGTGCGCCGATCCGGTTACCTCGGGAATCACGGCTTTGTAGGGTCCAAATTGGACTTCTTGTATGACTCGGCCGGTAAATGTCGTGCCTAAAATACTTTCTACAACAAACGGCTCATCAAGGCCCAATTCCCCACGAGCAAAATGGATGGCTGCACGAGCACTGACACCTGTTCCCGTCGGGCAGCGATCTACTTCACCCTCAGCAAAAATACACACATTGCGACTGTGATGTGCCGGATCTTCAGCCTCGCCGATAAAAATGGTGCCATAAAGGAATCCCAGGTCCTCTTCAAAAGGATGGGCCAGGGGCAGGCTGTCCATAACAGCTCGTTTTATGCACATGCCCAGATCAATGAGTTTGCGATAATCCACGGGGCTGAGATCGACCCCTACGTCCTCGGCACGGCAGAAGGCATAAAAAGCCCCGCCGAAAGCGAGGTCATATTTCAGCAGTCCAAGACCCGGCACTTCAACAACCTGATCCAGCGCATAAACGAAAGAGGGTACATTGTGAAATGAAACGGATTTAACAAAATTATTTTCTTTTTGGGCATAGGCTGTCACCCGGCCGGCCGGCGTATCCATTTTGATTACCGGACGATCGCCAGGTTTTTCGATCATGCCCGTGTCCAACGCCACCTTGGCCAGGCCAATGATGCCATGCCCGCACATGGTGCTGAAACCCTCGTTGTGCAGGAAGAGGACGCCCAGGTCGCCGTCGGCCGTCACCGGCTCGGTGACGATACAGCCATACATATCAGCATGCCCACGCGGTTCCCACATCAACGCCGTGCGCAGTTCATCATAATTCTCCTTAGCATAGCGCCGTTTAGCCAGGATACTGTCTCCTGGCAGCACCGGGAATCCCCCGGTCAACACGCGCAATGGTTCACCGGCCGTGTGCGCTTCAATGGTTGTGATACACTGCCATTCTGCGGGTGGCTGCCATTGGCTTTCCATTTCCACTACTCCTCAAGCTGAAATTCGTCGAATTAAGAGCCGGATTCAATCCAATAATAGACGATCAGTGACAACCCAGCCATAGCGGCCATGCCGATTACCAGCGGCAGGACTGTCCCATTGTAGCTCTGGCCGATTAGCGTCCCAATAGGAACGGAAATGAACGTGGAGAGCGAACCAACGACTGCTGCGCCAACCCCGGCGATACGGCCGAGCGGTTCCATGGCCAGAGCATTCTGATTACCGAAAAGAACGCCAACTGTGAAAAAGGTCATCATCAGATAAATCATCAGGAACCACAAAGGTGGTTGGCCTCCGGTAACCAGGGAAACTGCAGCGGAAATAATGGCCAGCCCCAACATAGTAATCAAGGCCCACTTAACCAGAAAATGCATACCAAAGCGCATGACCATCCGTGCATTTAAAAAGGAAGCCAAGCCAATTGATAAGGCAATTACCGCGAAGTAAATTGGAAAGAGCTCTCCCAATCCATATTCCTCCTGAAAAATCTGCTGTGAAGAATTCAAATAGCCAAGATGTGCGCCGCTGATAAAACCGGCGGTCACGGTGAAGCCCAATGCGGGACGAGTTCTGAATATTTCACCCATAGCGGTGAGGATACGCCTTAGAGAAAAAGGAGCGCGGTCTTCCGGGGCCAATGTTTCCGGCATACGCAGACCAAACCAAAGCAAAGTGATGATCGCCAGCAGAACAAAAGCACCGAAGATGCTGCGCCAGCCGGTAAATAATAACAGCGCCTGACCCATTGAAGGTGCAATCATAGGCACAAGGATGAAGACAGTGGTTACGAAGGACATCACGCGCGCCATGGCCCGCCCCTCGAAGCGGTCACGTACTAAGGCAAGTCCAACTGCGCGCGGCGCAGAAACACCTGTCCCCTGTAAAAAACGCCCGGCAAGCATCATCGGGAAACTAACCGAAAACACAGAAATCAAGGAGCCTAAAACAAACAGAGATAGTCCGCCGTAAATCCCCGGTTTGCGCCCTGTCTTGTCGGATAAGGGACCAAAGAACAACTGGCCTAAGGCCAGGCCTAAGAATAATGACGAAACAACAAGCTGCCGGCTGTTCGCGCTTTGGACTTGCAGATCTGCGCCTATCTGTGGCAGGGCGGGCAGCATGGCATCGGTAGCCAACGCCGTCAGTGACATCATCAAGGAGAGGATAATCACAAACTCGGCTTGGGATAATTCGGTTTTTTGTCTGGTAGTAATCACAATAATGATAAAGCCTTGTTAGAATGTAAGATAACGAGTTTGAATCATATCGTGTTTGATATCCCCGGCAAATCAGCGTCCTTCAAGGCGAGAGAAACCATTACTAATACAAAATATACATAAAGTATATACAGTTCTAATATAAGTCCTTTATCCTATCAATACTCGCCTGGAGCATGGGCGATTAACTCCCTTAGTTCTAGGTAATTAGATAAATTTAAACTTCAGCATCTCGAAAATGCTGACTTTAGGAGAGAATTCGGAATGAGCAAAATCGTAGGAATCGACCTCGGAACTACTAACTCTGTGCTGGCCGTCATGGAAGGCGGCGAGGCAACGGTTGTTACCACCTCAGAGGGTGGGCGGCTAACACCATCCGTGGTTGCTTTCAATAAAAATGGAGAACGCCTCGTAGGCCAGACGGCCAAACGACAGGCGACTATTAACCCTGAAAACACTATTTTTTCGGTCAAGCGTTTCATCGGCCGTCACTTTGACGATGCAGAAACCACCGAGGATCGCACACGCCTGCCCTATCCCATCGAGCGTGGGCCGCACGATGACATATTAATTCGCGTACCAGTTAAAAATCGCACCTATACGCCACAAGAGATCTCTGCCATGATCTTGGGCAAACTGAAAAAAGATGCCGAGGATTATCTGGGTGAGTCTGTTGAAAAGGCTGTTATCACAGTACCGGCTTACTTCAACGACAGCCAGCGCCAGGCTACCAAAGATGCGGGGCGCATCGCCGGTCTTGATGTCTTGCGTATCATCAATGAGCCAACTGCTGCGGCATTGGCCTATGGATTGGACAGCAAAGGTGACGAGACCATCCTGGTTTTTGACCTTGGTGGTGGGACCTTCGACGTCTCCATCCTGGATGTTAGCGAAGGCTTAATCGAAGTTGTGGCCACAAATGGTGACACACACCTGGGTGGCGACGACTGGGATCTGGCGATTGTAGACTGGATTACGAGCGAGTTCTTGCGCGACCAGGGTATCGATCTGAAAGGCGATCGCCAGGCTTTACAGCGCGTTCGCGAAGCGGCCGAAAAAGCCAAGATCGAACTGTCCAGTGTGATGGAAACAGAGATCAATCTGCCGTTCATCACTGCCAATGCCGATGGACCCAAGCACTTACAGATGACACTTTCGCGGTCCAAGTTCGAACAGCTGACTGAAGGTCTGCTCGAGCGGGTCAAAGAACCTGTGAATCGGGTACTGCAAGACGCCAACTTGAAAGCTAGCGACTTGAATGAAGTCGTCCTGGTAGGCGGCTCTACACGTATGCCCATGGTTCAGGAACTTGTCGCGGAAATTACCGGCAAATTGCCTAATAAAACCGTGAACCCGGACGAGGTTGTAGCGATGGGCGCTGCTTTACAGGGCGGCGTTCTGGCCGGCGACGTCAGCGACGTCTTGCTGCTAGATGTGACGCCTCTAAGCCTTGGCCTGGAGACTTTGGGCGGCGTGATGACCACGCTTATCCCGCGCAACACGACCATCCCCACGCGCAAGTCTGAGGTTTTCAGCACCGCTGAAGACAACCAGACCGCGGTTGATGTACACGTCTTGCAGGGCGAGCGGCCAATGGCCACGGATAACAATACGCTGGGTGTATTCCGCTTGCAAGGTATTCCCATGGCGCCACGCGGTATCCCGCAAGTCGAAGTTACCTTCGACATTGATGCCAACGGTATCCTGAACGTAACAGCGCAGGATAAGGCGACGGGACAAAGTCAGGCGATTACGATTACCGCCAGCACGAATCTGAATGATTCAGATATCGATCGCATGGTCCGTGAGGCGGAGCAAAATGCGGCTCAGGACAGCCAGCGGCGCCAGCTGATTGAGGCGCGGAACATGGCTGACCAGGTTGTCTACCAGATTGAAAAGAGTCTGGCTAGCATGAACGGTCAGGTCGCGCCGCAGGATCGCCAGCAGGTAGAGTCCAAGATCGCTGACCTGAAGAATGCCGTCAACAGCGAAGATGTACAGCGCATCAAGCAGCTGACCGAAGAACTGCAGCAGGTTGCCATGACCCTTAATCAAGCGCAGCAGGCTGCCGCTCAGAACGGCGCATCCGCCAACGGCGCAGCTGCCAGCCATTCGGACAGCAGTGCGGATGAGGATGTGATTGAAGGCGAATTTGAAGCCGCATAATATGCCTTGAGCCAAGTAAGCGCAAGGCTTCAACAGAAGGAGTCGTAAAGACTATTCTTCTCCTTTTATGAAAAACGGCCGTTTCCGAATCGGAAACGGCCGTTTTGTTTATCTGATTTCAATAATGGGTCAGCCTAATGGAAAAGTTAGTTTTGGCGTACGGCTCTAAGTTATTCTACCATTCAGCATCTCTTTGAGATAATGGCCCGTGTAGGAAGCAGGGATTCCGGCAACGCTTTCCGGAGTGCCTTCAGCCACGATTTGCCCTCCTCGATCACCCCCTTCCGGGCCTAAATCGATGAGATGGTCGGCAACCTTAATGATGTCCAGGTTATGCTCGATAATAACAACGGTATTGCCTTTATCTACCAGGCGGTTCAAGGCCTGAATCAATTTGGCCACATCATGGGAGTGCAGGCCAACCGACGGTTCGTCAAGGATATAAATTGTGCGCCCGGTGGCAATCTTCGAGAGTTCACGGCTCAACTTAACGCGCTGTGCTTCTCCACCACTCAAAGTCGGTGCGGGTTGCCCCAGGTGAATGTACCCCAGGCCTACATCAACCATCGTCTTCAACTTACGGCGGATCTTGGGCACGTTGGCGAAAAACTCGAGCGCTTCATCAATCGTCAGGTCCAATACCTCGGCGATATTGAGCCCCTTATACGTGATCTGCAATGTCTCACGATTGTAGCGCGCGCCACCGCACACATCGCAAGGGACATAAATATCAGGAAGGAACTGCATCTCAATTCGATTTTGACCCTGCCCCTGGCAGGCCTCGCAGCGACCCCCTTTGACATTAAAGCTAAAGCGACCGGGTTTGTACCCGCGCACCTTGCTTTCCGGCATGCTGGCGAATAATTCGCGGATCGGGTTAAAAAGATTGGTATATGTGGCTGGGTTAGATCGCGGCGTACGGCCGATAGGACTTTGGTCAATTTCGATGACTTTATCCAGGTGTTCAAGCCCTTCTATGCGCTCATGCTTGCCGGGCGTCACCTTTGACCCGTAAAAGTATTGATTGAGCCGCTTGCTCAAAATTTCGATTAGAAACGAGCTTTTGCCGCTTCCGCTGACGCCGGTGATACATACAAACTTGCCTAAAGGTATGTGTAAGTCAAGCTGCTTTAAATTGTTTTCCTCTGCGCCGTAGATAACCAGCTCTTCGCCGGTCCCCTGACGTCGCTTTGACGGGATGGGAATTTTCATTCGCCCGCTCAAATAAGCGCCGGTCAGCGAGGCTTTATCCCCGGCAATAACAGCCGGCGGGCCTTCTGCAACCAACTCTCCCCCATGTTTTCCAGCGCCCGGACCAAGATCAATGATCCAATCGGCGGCGCGCATCGTATCTTCGTCGTGCTCCACGACCAGCACCGTATTACCCAGATCGCGCATCCCCTTTAGGGTATCGATGAGACGGCCGTTGTCACGTTGGTGAAGGCCGATACTTGGCTCATCGAGCACGTATAATACGCCCATTAACTGGCTGCCGATTTGCGTCGCCAGGCGAATGCGCTGTGCTTCTCCACCGCTTAATGATCCTGCCGAGCGATCTAGCGTCAAATAATCCAGGCCGACATTGATCATGAAAGAGAGACGTTCGCGAATCTCTTTCAGAATCGGTTTGGCGATTATCTGCTGGCGCGAAGTAAGCGGTGTGTTTTTTTCGTCCTCAAGATTTGCGGCCCAGAGCAAACTGTTACTAACCGGCTGTTTTGTAATTTCGGCGATATTGCAATCGCCGATCTTCACCGCCAGGGCGACCGGCTGCAGGCGCGTGCCTCCACAGGCACTACACGGCCTGTCGACCATGAAACCTTCCAATTTGTCACGCACATAATCAGAGGTGGATTCATTGTACCGCCGCCACAGATTAGGAATTACACCCTCGTAACGCGTCTTGTAGTGCCGTTCATGCCCTTCGCGATTGATATACGTCACCACAATTTGATCCTGGCCGCTGCCATAGAGCAATATACGCGCTTGGGCTGCTGAAAGTTCGCTAAAAGGAACATCAACAGGGATCTTAAAGTGATCGGCCGTCGCCTTCAGCAGCTGCCAGTAGTAGCCCGCCTTATCGTCTGTCGGCCATCCGGCAATCGCCCCACCGGCAAGTGTTAAATCTTTATTGGGGATGATCAGATCCGGATCCAGTTCTTTTTTCGTCCCTAAACCCTGGCACTCCACGCAAGCGCCGTGCGGGCTATTAAAGCTAAAAGTTCGTGGTTCAATGGGTGGGATACTCGTTCCATCATAGGGACAGTAAAGATGTTCGGAGTAGAGGTTATCGACGGGATTGTCTTTGTCGGTAACATCATTGACAATGACGATGCCCCCTCCAAGACGCAAGGCTGTTTCAATGGAATCTGTGAGGCGAGAGCGATCGGCCTGCGCATCTTCACTTTCATCGTGCGCGTCATGACGGATGATCAAGCGATCGACAACGGCTTCAATATCGTGGTTTTTATAACGATCCAGTTCTATCGAATCATCCACGTTATACACTTCGCCATTCACACGCACGCGCACAAAACCCGCCTTACGCACATCATCAATGATCCCTTGGTGCTGCCCCTTGCGACTTTGAACCAGGGGCGCCAGGATTTGAATGCGGCTGTCACGCGGCATATGCAGGATATCAGAGACGATCTGTTCGGCCGACTGCGGCATGACCGGACGGCCGCATTCCGGACAGTGCGGCACCCCGGCGCGAGCAAATAAGAGACGTAAATAATCGTAGATCTCGGTGACGGTACCGACTGTTGACCGCGGGTTATGGCTCACACCTTTTTGGTCGATGGATACCGCCGGACTTAGACCTTCTATCTGATCGACATCCGGTTTTTCCATCTGCCCTAAGAACTGCCGCGCGTAAGCCGATAAGGATTCAACATATCTACGCTGGCCTTCAGCAAAAATTGTATCGAAGGCCAGGGACGATTTTCCAGAACCGGAGAGCCCGGTAATCACGACCATTTTGTCGCGAGGGATCTCAACATCAATATCTTTAAGATTATGTTCGCGCGCACCGCGCACGATTATTTTATCGAGAGACATAGAATAGGAATCCTGCCTGTCCGGTGGCCTTTTCCCCTTCTCCATAAGAAGGGTACACTATCAATAAAAAATAGCTCATTTGTACTACAGCGACCCTTTATTCTACCACGTTCAAGACTGCTAATCCATGATCTGGGCGCCGGTTTTCGTATTTCTCATTTGACCTGAAGTAGGTTCGGGAGAATTTCTTTTTAACCCAAGTTTATCCCAAATTAAATTTGGGATAAACTTGGGATAAGTATGGCAAAGCACAAAATAATTTCATTATTGACGTTGCTTCTTTTAACATTGAGCAGCGCTTGCAGCGTTATTGGGGAAACTTTCTCTTTTGAGACCAGCCCGACGCCCACGGCCGTGCGCAATGTACTGGCCACCTACCAACCGCCCCGGAAAATCCCAACACCTCCCAATCTACCCGTTGTCACGCCGCAGCCGGAGCCCATAACGATTCCCACGACAATATTACCACCGGTCGTCCCCACACCTTCTTCAGCCGCGCCGATGGCGTCTGCCAATTTAGGGGATCGTTTTTGCTGCCTGCGTTTCACCGCCGGTCCTTATGCCCAGGAGGCGGAAACATTCCCGGCGGGCACGGAAATCGTTTATGCGATTTGGGACTATAAAGGGCTGTCACCAGGAGATCGGATCAGAAGGATATGGATCCGCGACAACCTGATCTGGATTACCCGCGAAGAGAAATGGGACTGGGAAAATTATGGTGCAGAGGGCACAGTTCGTGATTTATCAATCTTTGATTACGAGGGGAGTGGCCTAGAATCGGCCGAATATCGTTTGCAGCTCTATATCAATGACGAGCTTCAGCAGGACAGCAGCTTCGTTATCCCGCCTCCTTAAGACCATCCGCCAAGCTTACTTCATACGGCCGTACGCAGGACGAGCATTTCGACCGCTTGCGGCAACAAACCTTCGTTAGATCTGGGCCGCAGCGGTCGCTCAAATAATATCGTGCTCCTTGAGTACAGCTTGCTCGTCTCCGGAAACCCAACCAAAGATCTTCGGCGTCTCTTGAACCTGCTGCACTAAGTAATGGACATCGAAATCTATCGAGGTGTCGGGATAATCACCTCGATCATAAACCGCGGTCCAACTAACCCGAGCCAGGCAGTGCAGTTCGTCGATCGGCGTGATCTCAATGCCGCGAATGCGCAAATCTTTTGTTCCCATCTTGCGATAGGCTTTAAAGCCTTGCTGCAAGAATAGCCTGAACTGCTTATCATTCTGAGCAACCATAACCCCGGCGGGTGCGGCGCCGATGACCGCAGTCGCATAGAACGAAGCTCCTTGCTCCATGTCCACTTCGCCCTTAATCGCGTTGTGGAAGAACTCTTGATATTGCTGAAACAGCTCTTGAATGTCTTCTTTTGTCATGCTGACTTAAATGGCAGCAGCGAGTCGGATGCGATCGTCGCGTTAACAACCCTGGCTCAATGTCAAAAGTTTTTGAAAAACAGCTATCTGTTATTCATATGTATTAACGACGCTGTTGGTATCGCCAAACTCGTTTGGCCAATAAGCATCAGCGGCATCATCATTTGCCCAGTAGCTGCCGTCAACAAAATAACGGAACTGGAATTCACCATTCTTAGGTAAGCGAGCCTTCACCCGATAAGAGCTGCCGGCTTTCTTAGCTTTACTCATCGGCAGCGGTTCCCAACCGTTAAAGTCACCAACGAGGGTAACGTCAGATGCACTCTCGTTGTTATATTCGAATGTTACTTCACACTCATCCAATGTTTTAAAAAATTTCTTTGCGATCATTCCAATCTATCTCCTTGTAAATTTTTTGTGCCAGTTGGTTTCTTGCATTAATCAAAGTTCGGGCTCCGGACTACCGGAGTTAACGACCGGCATTCGCCGAATCCAGACGTACCAATACATGGATATATGACTGACACTGCAATTTGACCATCAATAATTATATATGAGGGTTCAGATCCAAGGAAAACGGAATCATATCCTATTCAGGTTTGTAAAAAGGGTTTGTGGGATTTGCTGTTTGGACAAAGTTATGTCCGGGGATGCAACGCACATCGTAAACATTAACCAGGGCACGAATCTGGTGCAGGATACGAACGGCCTGGCGGGGATGGAGTACTTCTAAACTCATGAAGATGCGCATCTCACCGGCTCTATTGGGCGGCGGTGTATAAATAAAAGGAATGTTGATCTGCTCATCCTGTAAAGGACGCGTAATGTCAAAGAGTAAACCGGCACGATCAAAGACATCGACCTGGACGTTTATCAAGCGCGCTTTACGCTGCGTGGCTTCTCCCCAACCCAACTTGAGCAACCGCCCAAGCGTACGATTAGCCCGTAAACTGTGGCAGCCTTCCTTATGGACTGTCACCAATCCATTCTTGCGTAAATAACCAATAATCGAATCTCGGGGGCGTGGATCACAGGTAGCGCAGAGGCGCAGTTGACGGCCGTCGGCATGGGTAATAACGTATTTTTCTCCGCTGCGTCCGGTCACCATATTATCCAGATTGCGAATTGGTTCGTCGGCCCACTTCGCATCAAGAACACTGGTGGCGACTACTGTGGGGAGTATCTCCGCGCGCGCCAATGCATAATACAGATCGTCACTGGTTTCATAACCTAACAGCCGCGCCGCGCTCTCGTGATCGAAGTGTGAAGCGCTTAACATCCGCAGCTCCCCCTGGAGCAGCTTCTTCCCCTGAGTTATCGCCACATCTGAAGGCAGCCGGCGGAACCAGCGTCGGGCGCGTGAGCGTGCGTAATTTGTCCCCAGATAACCAAGATCCTCATCGAGCCACTCGCGCTGTGGCTCCGCCCGGAAGCTTTTAATGACGCGCACCAAATCACCATCACGAAGCTTGCGATTCAGTGGGCTAAGCATCTCATTGACATAGGCAGCCTGACACTGATCGCCCAAATCGGAATGGATAGCGTATGCAAAGTCAACCGGTGTGGAACCCTTGGCCAGGTGAATCATATCGCCGCGCGGGGTATAAACTCGAATTTGATCGCTAAACAGATCCTCTACGACGCTTCTGACCGTCGCGCTGGCATCCTGGTAGCCAAAGGAAACTGTCTCACGAATACCTTCAGAAAGAGCGTCGATCTTCTCGGCGATCCCTTTTTCCCAAAGCTGTGAATCGGCGTAAAGCCACTGCGCAAGGACGCCGATTTGAGACACCTTATCCATGGCCTCTGTTCGCAGCCGGATTTTCATTGGCTGTCCATTTTCAGTGATAACTGTCGTATGCAGGGAACGATATAAGTTGTCCCGCGGCACCGAGATATAATCATCAAATCGATCCGGTACCGCCTGCCATAACTGGTGGAGATAACCAAGCGCGGTATAACAAGACATCCAGTCATCCAACAAAACAACAAGGCGCATCGTCCGGTCAATGTCATAGTAAGACGCGTCTTGAGATGTCAGATCTGTATAAACCGTATAGATATTCTCCGGAACCGGAACGACATTACGCACATCAAGATTCGCCGCCAGGAGATGATCCATTATTTGGCCGCTCACCAATTGATATGTTTCGTATTGATCTTCGTGTAAATCTTCTAAACCCTGTTTGATAATCTGGTAAGCACGATTATCCAGAACCTCGAGCGATAAAGCCTCCAGTTCGCTTTTTAGTGTCCAGATTCCCAGGCGGTTGGCCAGGGGAGCGAAGATATAGAGAGTCTCACGTGCCTTCCGCTCCTGGCCTTCCCGCGACATATGCTTGATCGTGCGCATATTGTGTAAACGATCGAAAAGTTTAACAATAACCACACGGACATCACTGCTCATCTCGCGGAACAGTTTTTGAGTACTCAAATCCTGGATTTCTTGTTTTGAGAGGTGCCTACCTTTGGCGACGCCCTCGGAAACATCCTTAAGCTTGGTAACGCCATCTACAAGGTAAGCCACTTCCGAACCGAACAAACCTTCGATTTCAGAAATGGGGACATTGACATCTTCGGCAACATCGTGAAGGAGGGCAGCCATCAAGGCGCTGCTGTCCAAATGGAACTGCGCCAAATAAAACGCAACGGTTAAGGGATGCGTTATGAAGGGCTCACCTGATTTGCGTGTCTGATCGCCATGCTTGTGATGAGCATAATCATAAGCCTCTTCTACGCGGCTCACTTCCCTATGGTCGAGGTAAGCTTCGATACACGCGAAAAACTGCTCGCGTGTAGCCGCTATGACTGGAGTCATGGTTGCTGCTTCTTAAAATCGGCAAAGCGATAGCCTACGCCTCTTTCGGTCAGGATATATTTGGGGTTAGCCGGATCCTGTTCTATCTTTTTGCGTAAATAATTGATATAGAGGCGTAGATAATGTGTTTCGTCCCGGTATTCATACCCCCAGACTTTGGCAAGCAGTGTTTCATGGGGAACAACCCAACCGGCATTTTGCAGCAGGACATAGAGCAAACGATATTCGGTTGGTCGTAAATCGATGCGCTCGCCATCAACAATGACCTGGTGGCGATTGAAATCCACGGCCAGATGGTCATCGATCTGGAGCACAGTCCTGGGTGGTGGAGAGGGCCAGCTCGCGCGGCGTAAAACGGCCGAGACGCGGCTGTTTAACTCCCGCGGGCTAAAAGGTTTGGTTATATAGTCATCAGCACCCAGGTTGAGGCCGCGCGTGATATCCTCCTCCTCACTGCGAACCGTTAAGAGGATGACCGGCACAGTCGATATCTCTCGCAGCATGCCCAGCGTCTCAAATCCATCCATTTCAGGCATCATAACATCCATGATTACCAGATCCGGCGTATATTTTCTGATTTGATCCAGCGCCTGGACGCCATTTTCTGCTTCCACGACCTGATAACCTTCCAGTTCCAGATTCATACGAATGAAGCGGCGCATACGCGCTTCATCATCGACTACGAGGATTATTTGGGGTGCGGTTGACTCAAATGAATCAGGGATTTTCTCGACCATAATTACTCACGTACGAAGCTTATCGGCATATCGTCCCCGGCCCCTGGCAAGAGCTGCACGAATAAAATCTGGTGCCAGGATACATATATCGTATTTACACCTTCCTCCACATTCTTCAAGCGTTTTCCATCCGTTTGGGTGGGGTTGTGGAGGATAATAAACCGATCGGCCTGATTGGGCAATGTCTCTACTTCACCCATAATTATCTCTTGATCGGCTAAATGTATTGCAATGGGCTGCCGCATATAAACCTCACTCCAAATAGATGAACACATTCAACCCGCCGAAGCGCAGTTTAGCGGAAGCCGGCAGCGGGTATTTTTGTTCCGGTTCCAACTGAATATCATCAAGCCAGGTTCCGTTAGCAGAGCCCTGGTCAACAATAACAAGATTTTGTGGCGTAAATAGAACCATGGCATGCTGTCTGGAAACGCCTTTTTCAAAACCTCCGTCATCGGTCAAGTCGAGCTGCGGCCAGTAACCCTTGTCTGGATCCGCCCGTCCAATCATAACTGGCTCCGAGCCGGATAGGGAAAGTTTTTGCCGCCGGCCGCTGTCCACAATTAAAAAGTGGGCGTAAGTCCACTGAATGGCGGCGCTTGCTTGTTCGGTTTCTAAAAGCGGTGCGCCACATTCAGTGCAAAACAGGGTACCGATAATAGATTCAAACCCGCAAGTTCCACACTTAATCATCCCATCCTAATTGTATCGTTTTTCGTGTTAACGCGCGCGTCCCATATTTCAGGGATTTGTGCCCTAATGGTGATAGCCTTCCCGTAAGACCCAACTGCCGTGCTTCAAAATCAGCTTGATTCGCCAGATCTGTTTCGCCTGCTTCTAACAGGCGGGTAGACAATCGACGCATGCGCATGACTGCCCGATCCGTTTTTCCCGCTTCGGCTTCTTGCCAGGCGAGCTCATGTAAATGGTAAAGGGTCATTAAACGAACTGCGCGAGTGACATCAGGGGGCGGATTGATCGCCGGAGGATCGGGCGTTAATGATAATTCAAGCTGCTCCTTTAATGTTTGCATGCCCGTATCCGGAAGTTCGGCCGAAATCGTAAGCGGGATCCGGATTCGCGTGGCGATAGGTTGGGGCTTAACGCTGAAAGCCAGTAAAAAGGAAAGCGCCCCACCACCTTCAATATCACCGAGCACGATCGACTCGCCGTTGGGCTGCAGTTGTTGGGCATAGGGTGTTAAGCGGAAACTATCGACAAGCTCAACCATTTGTGGCCAATCGGCGAGCAGGTTCACCTGGCGCGCATAGGTTTCACCCAAACCACGCAATCTTTTTTGCAGCGACGAAACAATTTTCTCTGCTGAATCAATATATTCGACCAGGCCGTTTGAGGGAGCCACTAAGGCATCCAAAAATTTGTCGTCCCAATCGCTTCCAATCCCAAAAGCATGAATCGAAATATTGGAGGACGCTGCGTCTCTCGCTAATTTCAAACACTCCGCTTCATCTCCGTAGGTACGGCCGTCGGTCAGTAGAATTAACTGGTTATTGTAGTCCTCAAGAGATA
>Ga0316576_10000498_pt1 | contig 18429 bp, 15 predicted proteins | sample S0NA_FD_203075 | JGI IMG/M metagenome (GOLD analysis project Ga0316576, IMG submission 203075) | Rhizosphere microbial communities from salt marsh grasses in Alabama, United States - S0-2_050615r3r5 | ecosystem: Host-associated > Plants > Roots > Rhizosphere | place: USA: Alabama | collected... | reverse complement strand
GAGATGTACCCGTCAGGGCGTACCGGCACCGTCGTGCTCACCTCGGGATAGCGCCAAACGAAGATCTCCACGCTGTCGCCGGGGCCGATCTTGTACTCGTAGCCGTAGCGCATCTGGTAGGTGGCTTCCGGCAGAGGCGGATACTTTGGCTTTGCGCACCCACCGACCAAGCCGACGAGCAGCACGAGGCAAACCAGGGGGAGCCAGGTTCTGAACAAGACGAAAACTTCCGCGACGCGCCAAGCGGCAGCTGCGCTCGGCATGGATTTCTGGGCTGGTCTGCACGGGATCGGCAGCGGCGCCAATTATGGCACAAGCGAGTCAGATTGTTATGCTGGGAGTCCGATCATCGGACGCGACACGCGTCGAGCGGTGGCGATCCGCGGGGCACGGCCGCTGCGCTGGGGTCATGACGGGCCAGCGGTCTCCAGTGACCGCCAATAGCCACACAAGCAATTGATTTTTCTATATAAAAGCGCCTATCCTGGCGAGCGCCTCGCGCAGCCGGGCGACGTCCGTTGCGTAGGCGAAGCGCAGCTTTCGGTCCGCATCCGCTCCGCCGAAGTCGAGCCCCGGGGTTACCGCAACCCCGGCCTCCTCGAGCAGCCGCGCCGCCAGCCGCTCCCCATTGTCGTAGCCCGGCGGCAGGGTGGCATAGATGTAGAAGGCCCCGGCGGGCGTGTAGGGGATGTCGAAGCCGAGGCCTCGCAGTCCGGCGAGCAGCACGTCGCGGCGCGCTCGGAGCTCCGCGCGCCGTTGCTCTAGCAACGCGAGGGTCGGGGGCTGCAGCGCCGCCAACGCGGCGTACTGAGACGGTGTCGGAGCGGCCAGGTAAAGATTCTGCGCGAGCCGCTCCAGGGTCGGGACGAAGCCTGGCGGCGCCACCAGCCAGCCGAGGCGCCATCCGGTCATGCCGAAGTACTTTGAAAAGCTGTTGACGACGAACACGTCCTCGGACGCGCAGCCGAGCGCCGTATGATCATCGACGCCGTAGGTCAGCCCCTGATAGATCTCGTCGACGATCAGCGCGGCCCCGCGCTCGCGGACCAGCGCATGCAGCGTGCTCAGGCGCTCACGGGACACGACGGCGCCGGTCGGATTGGCGGGCGAGGCGAGCAGAACCGCGCGCACACGCTCGTCCCAGCACGCCTCGAAGCGCGCCGGGTCGGGCTGGTAGTCATCCGCGGCCACGACCGGCACACCGAGCATCACGCCCCCGAGCATGGAGACGATCTGGCGATTGCACGGATAACCGGGCTCGGGGGACAGGACGGCCTGAAGCGGATCGAGTACCGCCGCCAGCGCCAGCTGCAGTGCACCGGAGCCGCCAGGCGTCACCAGGACGCGGCGCGGATCGAGATCGACGTCGTAGCGCTCGCCGTAGAAGCGGGCGATGGCAGCGCGCAGCTCGGGCAGGCCGGACGCGGGGGTATACTTCATCGGGTGCGCCGCCAACGCATCCCGCGCCGACTCGAGCACCGGAGCCGGTGTCCCGAAATCGGGCTCCCCCACCTCCATGTGAATGATGTCGTGGCCGGCACACTCCAGCGCGCGGGCCTGCGCGAGGATGCGCATGACGTGAAACGGCGCCACCGCGGCGGCGCGGCGCGCCGGAGTCAGCGAATGCCGGTCTGTTGTCACGCCCCCGGAAACGCCTCTCGATGCAGCGCGCGCAGCAGCGCCAGATCGACGCAGGCATGCCCGCGCAGATCGCCGGCCATCGCCGCCGCGGGCTGGCCGGGCTCGCCGAGGGTGTCCACCACCAGCGAAGCGCCGGTAAAGTCCTGCCCACTGGTGTAGGAGCTTACCGTGACCACGAGGGCCTCGAGGCCGGCTCCGAGCGCCGAGCGTACGCCGTTATCGGAGTCCTCGATGGCCACGCACGCGGAGGCAGGGAGCCCGAGCTCGGCCAGCGCGAGCTCGAAGATGTCCGGCGCCGGCTTCTTGTGCGGGACCACGTCGCCCGCGGCCACCACGTCGAACCAGTCCATCAGGCCCGGCTCCGGGGCCGCGGCGAGCAGGGCACTGACGTTCTCCGGCGTGGTGGTGGTCGCGATCGCGAGCCGGACACCGGCGTCGCGCGCCTCGCGCAGCAGACGCAGGACGCCGGGGCGCAGTGGAATCCCGCCGCCGCGCATCATCGCGACGTAATGCTCGGTCTTGCGCCTGTGCAGCTGCCGGATCAGCTCGTCCGATGAGCCCTCGGGGATGAATTCCGGCTTGTGCCGGCGCAGAAATTCCCGGATCCGCTCCTTTCCACCGGTGACGCTGAGCAGCTCACCGTAGAGCGGCACCGACCAGCTCCAGTCCAGTCCGGCATCGGCGAACGCGGCATTGAATGCCGGGCGGTGCCCATCGCGCTCGGTATCGGCCAGCGTGCCATCCACATCGAAGATCAGCGCCTCTAGCCCCGCCATCGTAGATCACCCTGCGTCGTCGACAACTCAGCCGTGCAGCCTATCACAGGGCTGCCGCCGGCCGCTGACGTGCTCCACCCCGGGTGCACCGGCAGCAAGCCGGGCAGCGCGCTCCGAGGCGGGCCGCCGTCAAGGTCGGGGCCGGACACGGCAATGCACAGTGGTCTGTTGCGGGGGTGCCTGGCATCTGGTAAAAAGTCGCGTTCGGTAAAGAAGTCGCGCTCGGTAAACGACCGCGTTTACCCAGTCGATTCAGTCCGTTCGAGACCGGTAGCCGCCGCTCTACGGCATTGCACGCCGGGTGGCGAGCGGCGGACAGTGGCACGACCACGCATTGCCCGCGGGGAGCACAACGATGGCCGAGGCTAACAAGCAAGGCGCCAAAGCGTTCGGATTCGAGCCGTACGATGCAGGCAAGGACGAGGAGTACATGAGCCCGGAGCAGGAAGAGCACTTCCGGGGGCTGCTGCAGGAATGGAAGCGCCAGTTGATGGAAGAGGTCGATCGGACCGTGCATCACATGCAGGACGAGGCCACCAACTTTCCGGATCCGAACGACCGCGCCACCCAGGAATCCGAGTTCAGCCTCGAGCTGCGCGCCCGCGACCGGGAGCGCAAGCTGATCAAGAAGATCGACGAGGCCCTGGCGCGAATCGACGACCACGAATACGGCTACTGCGAGGCCTGCGGCGTCGAGATCGGCATCCGCCGCCTGGAGGCGCGGCCCACCGCGACACTCTGCATCGATTGCAAGACCCTCGACGAGATTCGGGAAAAGCAGCGCGGCTGAGACCCGCGGCGCGGCGCCCGCCAGCGCGCCGGCGCAGTTGACCGCGACGCCGCCCGCGGCCCCGCCCCGTGGCCGGTTCGCGCCTTCCCCCACGGGCGCGCTGCACTTCGGCTCCCTCGTGGCCGCCGTCGGCAGCTATGCCGACGCGCGCGCTGCCGGCGGCCAGTGGCTGGTGCGCGTCGACGACCTCGACCGCGAGCGCGAGGTAGCCGGCGCCGCGGACCTGATCCTGCGCGCGCTCGACCGCTTCGGCCTGCACTGGGACGGCGTCCCGGTCTACCAGAGCCGGCGCACCGACGCCTACGCCCAGGCCCTCGCCAAGCTCCGCGAGCGCGGACTGACCTTCCCCTGCGGCTGCTCCCGCCGCGAGATCGCCGCCCGGGGCCGCCCCGGGCCCGAGGGCCCGATCTACCCCGGCACCTGCCGCAACGGGCTGCCGCCGGGCAGGCTGCCGCGCAGCGAGCGGCTGCGGATGACCGCCGATCGGCTCATCATCACCGACCGCATCCACGGCGAGATCGTGCAGCACTCGGCCAGCGAGGTCGGCGACTTCGTGCTGCGCCGCGCCGACGGGATCCATGCCTACCAGCTCGCGGTGGTCATCGACGACGCCGACGCCGGCATCGATCGCGTGGTACGCGGCGCCGACCTGCTGCTGTCGACCCCCCGGCAGGTCCACCTGCAGCGCTTGCTCGACCTGCCGACCCCAACCTATGCGCACCTCCCGGTTGCCTTGAGCGCCGACGGCCACAAGCTCTCCAAGAGCCATGCCGCGCTTCCGGTGGATCCGGACGATCCGCTGCCCGCGCTGCTTGGCGCCTGGCGCTTTCTGAGCCAACCCATGCCGCCTGAGCCGCCGGAGTCGGTGGCGGCCTTCTGGCACCATGCCATCGATGCCTGGTCCATCGACCGGGTGCCGCGCCGACGCGCGATCCCGGTCGCCGGCCTGCCCGCGAACGATTGAGCGCAATCCGATCAGGGTTTCTCCCGGTGCGGGCCCGGGCGCTGCTCAGTATTTTCTCAGTGTTGTCACAGCAGCGTCACGGAAAGCGCCTAGGCTTCCGTAACAGCTCCACCGCGAACCAGCGCCCCCACGCTCCCGGAGGATGAAGACCATGCCCGACACCACGCCCAGCGCGGCCACCGCAACGCCCCTGTCGCCGGATATGCTCGAGAAGATCGACGCCTACTGGCGCGCCTGCAATTATCTCGCCGTCGGCATGATCTACCTGCGCGACAACCCGCTGCTGCGCGAGCCCCTGCAGGAGGCGCACCTGAAGAAGCGCCTGCTCGGCCACTGGGGCTCCAGCCCGGGGCTGGCCTTCATGTACGTGCATCTCAATCGCATCATCACCGAGCACGACCAGCAGGCCATCTTCCTCGCCGGTCCCGGCCACGGCGCGCCCGGCGTGCTCGGCCCCGTGTACCTGGAGGGGACCTACTCCGAGATCTACCCGAACAAGGGCGAGGACGAGGACGGCCTGCGCGCCTTCTTCAAGCAGTTCTCGTTCCCGGGCGGCATCGGCAGCCACTGCACTCCGGAGACCCCCGGCTCCATCCACGAGGGCGGCGAGCTCGGCTATTCGATCTCCCATGCCTTCGGTGCCGCGTTCGACAACCCGGACCTGCTGGTGGCCGTCGCCGTCGGTGACGGCGAATCGGAAACCGGCCCGCTCGCGACGAGCTGGCATTCGGCGAAGTTCCTGAACCCGATCCGCGACGGCGCGGTGCTGCCGATCCTCCATCTCAACGGCTACAAGATCAACAACCCGACCCTGCTCGCGCGCATCCCCGAGCACGAGCTCGACAGCCTGCTGCGCGGCTATGGCTGGACGCCCCACTTCGTCAGCGGCGACAAGCCGCTGGAGATGCACCAGAAGATGGCGGCCACCCTCGACGCCTGCTATGCGGAGATCCGCCGCCTGCAGGACGAGGCACGCGCGTCCGGCAAGGCCACGCGCTGCCATTGGCCGATGATCGTGCTGCGCAGCCCCAAGGGCTGGACCGGGCCCGAAGAGGTGGACGGGCACAAGGTCGAGGGCTTCTGGCGCGCCCACCAGGTCCCGCTGTCGGGCATGCACAACAATCCCGAGCACCTGAAACAGCTCGAGGACTGGATGAAGAGCTACAAGCCCGAGGAGCTGTTCGACGCCGGAGGGCGCCTGCGCGAGGAGATCCGCGCCATCGCGCCCCAGGGCACCATGCGCATGAGCGCCAATCCGCACGCCAACGGCGGCCTGCTGCGGCGGGCGCTGCGCATGCCGGACTTCCGCGACTACGCGATCGCGGTCGACAAGCCGGGCACCACCAGGCACATGAATACCAAGCCGGTGGGCGAGCTGCTGCGCGATATCATGGCCAAGAACATGGACAACTTCCGCGTCTTCGGCCCGGACGAGAACACCTCGAACAAGCTCGACGCCATCTACGAGGTCTCGAAGAAGCTGTGGCTGGAGGACTACCTGCCCGAGGACGCCGACGGCGGCGAGCTCTCGCCCGACGGGCGCGTGCTGGAGATGCTCTCCGAGCACACGCTGGAGGGCTGGTACGAGGGCTACGTGCTGACCGGCCGGCACGGCTTCTTCGCCACCTACGAGGCCTTCGTGCATGTGATCGACAGCATGTACAACCAGCACGCGAAGTGGCTCGCGATCTCCGAGGAGATCCCCTGGCGGGCGCGCATCTCGTCGCTGAACCTGCTGATCACCTCCACCGTCTGGCGCCAGGACCACAACGGCTTCACGCACCAGGACCCGGGCTTCCTCGACGTGGTCGTGAACAAGAACCCGGAGGTCACGCGAATCTACCTGCCGCCGGACGTGAACACCCTGCTGTCGACCGTGGACCACTGCCTGCAAAGCCGCGACGACATCAACGTCATCGTCGCCGACAAGCAGGCGCACTTGCAGTACCTGGACATGGACGCGGCCATCAAGCACTGCACCAAGGGTCTCGGCATCTGGGAGTGGGCCAGCAACGATCAGGGCTGTGAGCCGGACGCGGTGCTGGTGGGCTGCGGGGACATCCCCACCAAGGAGGCACTCGCGGCCACCGCGCTGCTGCGCGAGCACTTCGACGACATCAAGGTCCGCTTCATCAACGTCGTCGATCTGTTCAAGATCCAGTCCTACGGCGAGCACCCCCACGGCATCACCGACGCCGAGTTCGACAGTCTGTTCACCAAGGACCGGCCGGTGATCTTCAACTTCCACGGCTATCCCTGGCTGATCCACCGCCTCACCTACCGGCGTACCAACCACCACAACCTGCACGTGCGCGGCTACAAGGAGAAGGGCAACATCAACACCCCCCTGGAGCTGGCCATCCGCAACGAGATCGACCGCTTCACGCTGGCGATGGACGTGATCAAGCGCGTGCCGCGGCTGCAGGTAGCCGGGGCCCACGTCATGGACCGGCTCAAGGACATGCAGATCGAATGCCGCAACTACGCCTACGAGTACGGCATCGACAAGCCGGAGGTCGACGACTGGGTCTGGCCCTATTGAGAGAGCCGCGCGGGGCAGGAGGTCCCGCCCTGTCTCGAGCGCCTGCGTGCTTGAGACACGCAGCGAAGCGGCAAGCGCGTTGTCGCTTCGCGTCTCGAAAGCCGCCAGGGAAGGCCGCTTTCGAGGTCCCTTGAGAGGCAGAGGGCCGGTCGCGGAGCCACGAAGAGCGCTCCGCGACCCGGGCACCGGAGCGCGACACGCGATCTTCCACAGAGGGAAACCTCCCAATGAATACGCCGCCGAGAACAGACGCCCGCGAGCACACCCGCACCGGCCTGTCGAAGGAGTCCCTGAAGCAGGCCTACGTCGACAACCTGTTCTACGTCCAGGGCCGCTTCCCGGAGGTGGCCACCGACAACGACCTCTACATGGCCGCGGCCTTCACGGTCCGCGACCGGCTGCTGGAGCGCTGGATCAAGTCGGCGCGCACCTTCAAGGAGCACAACTCGCGCACCGTCTGCTACCTGTCGGCGGAATACCTGCTGGGGCCGCACCTGGCGAACAACATGGTCAACCTCGGGATCACCGAGATCGCGCGCGAGGCCGGCGAGGAGCTGGACCTCGACTTCGAGTGCATCCTCGAGACCGAGGAGGAGCCGGGACTCGGCAACGGCGGGCTCGGCCGGCTCGCGGCCTGCTACATGGATTCACTGGCGACGGTACAGATCCCGGCCATCGGCTACGGCATTCGCTACGAGTTCGGCATCTTCGACCAGGCGATCGTCGACGGCTGGCAGGTGGAGAAGAGCGACACCTGGCTGCGCAACGGCAACCCCTGGGAGGTCGCGCGGCCCAAGCTCGCGTTCGACGTGGGCTTCGGCGGCCGCACCGAGCAGTACCAGGACGCCAGCGGGCGGCTGCGCGTGCGCTGGATCCCGCACATGGTGGTCATCGGCGTCGGCTACGACACGCCGATCCTCGGCTACGGGGTCGGCAACACCAACCTGCTGCGTCTGTGGAAGTCCGAGGCACCCGAGTCCTTCGACTTCCAGGCCTTCAACGTCGGCGACTACTACGGCGCCGTGCACGCGAAGATCGAGGCGGAGACCATCTCCAAGGTCCTCTACCCCAATGACGAGCCCGAGGCCGGCAAGGAGCTGCGACTCAAGCAGCAGTACTTCTTCGTGTCCTGCTCGCTGCAGGACATGATCCGCCTACAGCTCGGCATCGCCGGCAGCCTGGGGGCCTTCCACGAGAAGTTCGCGGTGCAGCTGAACGACACCCACCCCGCGATCGCCGTGGCCGAGCTGATGCGCCTGCTGATGGACGTGCACGGCATGGAGTGGGACCAGGCCTGGAACATCACGCGGCGCACCTGCCACTTCACCAACCATACGCTGCTGCCCGAGGCGCTGGAGACCTGGCCGGTGGCGCTGTTCGAGCGGCTGCTGCCGCGGCACCTGCAGATCATCTACGAGATCAACCGCCGCTTCCTCGACGAGGTGCGCGTGCGCTACCTGGGCGATGACGACCGCGTCGCGCGTCTGTCGCTGATCGACGAGGGGGGCGAGCGGCGGGTGCGCATGGCACACCTGGCCGCCGTGGGCAGCAGCGCGATCAACGGCGTCGCGGCGCTGCATACGGAGCTGCTCAAGTCCACAGTCATGCGCGATTTCTACGAGCTGTGGCCGGAGAGATTCCAGAACGTCACCAACGGCGTCACGCCAAGGCGCTTCATGGTGGTCAGCAACCCGCGGCTCGCCCGACTGATCACCGAGACTTGCGGCAGCGACCGCTGGGTGCGCGACCTGGACTGCCTGCGCGACCTGGAGGCCCACGCCGAGGACCACGGCCTGCAGGAGCGCTGGCGGGCGGTCAAGACCGCCGCGAAAGAAGACCTGGCGGGTTGGCTCGGCCGGCGCACCGGCTTCACGCCGGACCCGGAGTCGATGTTCGATGTCCAGGCCAAGCGCATCCACGAGTACAAGCGCCAGCACCTGAGCCTGCTGCACATCGTCTGGCTCTACGAGCAGATCAAGCAGAACCCGAGCATCGAGCTCAGTCCGCGCACCGTCATCTTCGGGGGCAAGGCCGCGCCGGGCTATTTCATGGCGAAGCTGATCATCAAGCTGATCAACGCGGTCGGCGAGGTGGTCAACAACGACCCGCAGGTCAACGGCCATCTCCGGGTCATCTTCATGCCGGACTTCAATGTCAAGAACGGCCAGCGCCTGTACCCGGCCGCCGACCTGTCCGAGCAGATCTCCATGGCCGGCAAGGAGGCGTCCGGCACCGGCAACATGAAGTTCTCGATGAACGGCGCACTGACCATCGGCACGCTGGACGGCGCCAACGTCGAGATCCGCGACGCGGTGGGCCACGACAACTTCTTCATGTTCGGCCTCACCGCCCCAGAGGTGCAGCAGCGCCAGCAGGAAGGCTACCGGCCCTGGGAGATCTACAAGGCGGACGCCGAGCTGCGCTCGGTCATCGACCTGATCGCCTCCGGCCTGTTCAGTCACGGCGACGCCGAGCTGTTCCGGCCACTGACCGACAATCTGGTCTACCACGACCCGTTCATGGTGCTCGCCGATTTCCGCGCCTACGTCGACTGCCAGCGCCGGGTGGACCATGCCTGGCGCGCGCCGCGGAACTGGGACCGCATGTCGATCCTGAACACCGCCCGGATGGGTCCGTTCTCGTCCGACCGCTCCATCCGCGAATACGCCGAGCGTATCTGGCAGGTGGAGCCGGTGCCGATCGAGATCTAGGCAGCACGGAGTCCTGATCCCGCCAATTCCCACACGGAGACCGACTAATGCACACCCGCCTGCCGCTGACCGCCCTGATCGCGATCCTGGCCCTCGCCGGCTGCACCCAGGAGACCCAGAACAAGATCGGCCGCTCCCTGCAGAACTGGACCGGCGCCAACGGCGTGCTCGAGGTCTACGCCGGCGACAAGCTGGTCCGGCGCTTCATCAAGATCGACAAGCTCACCACCGCCGGCGCCACCCAGGGCTCCGGCTCGCGTCCATACCGTTTCGGCTACGGCGTGCTCGACGCCAACCAGAACGGCACCCAAGACAGCGGCGAGCGCAAGGTCTACTTCGAGATCAGCGACTACTCCACAAACTACGTCTTTTACGGCGACCCGGGCTAGCCCGCCGGCAGGGAGGCCATTAAGACCGCCCTCCCGGCGTACGCAACGTCTCGAGGGCGTCACATGCCCGCGCATACGCCAAGCGGCTCTGTGTGCAGAGCAGCGGAATCGCCGCCCGAAAATCGAGATCACCATTGAAGCCCGCACCGAGTGGTCCGATGTCCGGCTCGATCCCGATGCCGGTTTCCCGGAGCACGACTCGCCGCGCTGAGTCGGCGCCTCGCTGGGGCTCCGATCGCGGGGATCCGCGGCATCGGCGGCCCGGCGCAGGGCAGCGGGCCGATCAATCCCCGCCGGGCTCAGGCGGCCGCGAGCGCGGTCCTTCCCAGCGCTCGACGAGGCCGGCGTCGAGGTCGAACAGGTCCAGGATACGGCCCACCGTGTGGTCGATGATGTCGTCGACGCTGCGCGGGCGGGTGTAGAAGGCCGGCATCGGCGGCAGGATCACCGCGCCGAGCTCGGCGGCCTGGGTCAGCAGCCGCGTGTGGCCCAGGTGCAGCGGCGTCTCGCGGGGCACCAGCACCAGCCGCCGGCGCTCCTTCAGCACCACGTCCGCGGCGCGCACCAGCAGGTCGTCGGAGAACGAGTGCACGACGCCGGACAGCGTCTTCATCGAGCAGGGTGCGATGACCATGCCGCCGGTCAGAAAGGAGCCGCTGGCGATGGGCGCGGCCAGGTCGCGGTTGTCGTGCACCACATCGGCCAGGGCCTCGACGTCGCGCGGCTGCCAGTCCGTCTCCAGCGCGATATTGAGCTTGCCGGCCCTGCTCAGCACCAGGTGCGTCTCGATGCCATCGAGGGCGCGCAGGACCTGGAGCAGCCGGATGCCGTAGATCACGCCACTGGAGCCGGAAATACCCACGATCAGACGCATAACACCACCTTCGCCACCCGGGCGTGCAAGCCGAGCGGACAAACATGCGCCCGGCGGCCCCGAACCCCAAGGCACGGGACCGGCCGCTCGGCCAGCGTGAGGCCCGGACCGCGGTCTTTTCGGGTCTCTCCCCCCGGCCGGCGCCCGCGCGAGCGCGAGCCTGTCGATGGCATCGCCACCGGCCGGCAGGTATCATGGCGGCTGTCATTGAACCGTCATTTTTGACCGCTCGTCAGCGACACGCACATGGACCTTGCCGAGGCGATCCGCCAGCTCATCCCCCTTCAGGTCTGCATCCCGAACCCGACGCGTCCGCTCGAGGTCGTCCCTCACTGCGCCGCGGAGGTCTTCATCGTCGAGACCGAGCGCGGCCCGGCGGTGGTCTGGCTGGATGCCTTCTGGTGCAAGCACCCGGACACCCGGGTCTGCCACATCGCCTACGCGACGCCGCGCGCGCGCAAGGATGCAGACCGCTGGGTCGACAACGACCCCCGCTTCGGCCCCGGCTGCCTGGCCTATCAGAAGCCGGTGATCCTGGAGCGGCTCGGACCGCATTCATCGGCGTGGAAAGAGTACAAGTCCTGGCAGAGCTGGCGCAGCGTGAAGGGCCGCGAGTGCGGCCGGCTGGCCGCCTGGGAGCGGGTGCAGCGGGACCTCGGCGAGGTCGTGACCGCGCGTATCGCATGAGGCGCGGCACCGAGCGCCGCGCTAGACGCGGCCACCTCGGCAGCGCCCGCAGCGGCGGCGCTCAGCCCAACACGTGGCTCTTCTCCGCCTCCGCCTTCAGCAGCTCGGCAAAGCGCTTGATGAGCTTCGGCCGCTCCAGCATCATCTTCAGCGTATGCTTGCGGGCGTTCTTGGCCAGCGTGGACGGGTCGAAATAGGCCTTGGCATTGTCCACCGACAGCACGAAGGGCGGCTTGCCCTCGACCGCGAGCATCCAGCTCATGATCAGCGCACCGGTGCGATGGTTGCCCTCGATGAAGAGCTGCGGCTGGCTCAGGATGTGGATGTAGGCGCTCGCGGCACGCCGCCAGACGGACTCGCCGTTCATGGACTTGACCCACTCCACCAGGGCCTCGAAGCCGCCGTCGCCCTTGCCGTAGAAGTGCCTGCTGGTCGTCTCGATGAGCCGCACGCAGTCGCGCCGCATGTCCCGGTCCGTGCCGCACAGCACCATCAGGTTGAGCTCCAGCATCTGGCCCGAGGTGCCCGGCGCGAACGGCTGCGCGCGCGCTTCCAGCAGCTGGTCCACCATGCGGTAGCCGGCCAGCATGCGCTCCAGCACGTCGTCGCCGAGCGGATCCCGCGGCGCGGACAGGCTGCGGTTGATGGCGTCGAAGTCTTTCTGCACCGCCCGCAGCGACGCCTCGATGGCCTGCAGGTTCAAGCGTCTGGCGTTTCCCAGGACGGCACTCCTTCAGTGAATGGACTCCACCTTCGCCTTCAGTGAATGGACTCCACCTTCGCCTTCGCCAGCGAGATCATCGCATCGGGCAGCGGGATGTAGCCGAGCTTCGCGGCGGTGGGCTGCCCCGCGGTCAGCCCCCAGGTCACGGCGCGCTTGAGCGCGTCCGCCTCCGCGGTATCGGGGTATGTCTCGTAGAGCAGGAGCCAAGTGTAGCTAACGATCGGATAGGCACCGGCCCCCGGCGGGTCCGGAATGAACACCCGCAGGTCATCGGGGACGTCCCGGACGGATGCCAACGCCGCGGTGCCCGACGCCGCGCTCGGCGTGACGAATTCGCCCGCCTTGTTCTCCAGCGCCGCCATCGGCAGCCCCAAGCGATGGGCGAACTCGTAGGCCATGTAGCCGATGCTGCCGGGGCTGACCTTGACGCGCTGCGCGACGCCCTCGTTGTAGGTGACCTCCATCGCATTCTCGGGCCATTGCACGACCTTGCCGACGCCGGGGCCCTCGCTCGCCCACCAGTCGTTGGCCGCGCCCAGGTGGTTGGTGAACGCATAGGTGGTGCCGCTGCTGTCGCGGCGCACTACCGGGACCAGCGTCTTGTTGGGCAGAGTCAGGTCGGGATTGGTGGCCGCGATGCGCGGGTCGTTCCAGGCGCGAATGCGCCCGCCGAAGATGCCGGCGACGGCCTCGCGGGAGAGCTTGAGGCCGTTGGCACCCGGCAGGTTGTAGGCCAGCACCACCATGCCCGCGGTCATCGGCACCATCACAACCCCACGGTCGCCGACCTTGGCCAGGTCGGCATCGGTCAGCGCGGCGTCGCTGCCGCCAAAATCCACGTCCCCGGCCAGGAAGCGCCGCACGCCCTCACCGCTGCCGACGCCTTCGTAGGTGAACGACACGTTCGGGTGATCCTTCAGGTATTCGCCCATCCACTGCTCGTACAAGGGCTTCGGGAAGGTGGCACCGGCCCCGGTGATCTGAAGCCGATCGCCGCCGGCCGGGTCGGAGGACGCGGCGGCCTCGCCCTGGCCGGCATTATTTCCCGAGCAGGCGGACAACAGCAGCGCGAGCGCGGCCGCGCCCGCCAGTGCGGCGGACCTGATTCTGTTCGTCATGACCTCTCCTCAGCGCAACGGGTTGAAGCACATCTGCTGAAGCGCGCCGAATCAAACGCATCCGGCGCCCGTCAGCTGAACTCGCCGGCCACGTACTCCTTGGTCAGGTCCTGCTTGGGATCTTCGAACACCTGCTGCGTCGGGCCCATCTCCACCAGATAGCCGGTGCGCCCGCCCCTGGAGATGTCCACCGAGAAGAAGGCGGTGGTATCCCCGACTCGCGTGGCCTGCTGCATGTTGTGCGTCACCAGGGCCACCGTGAAGCGCCGCCGCAGCTCCAGCATCAGCTCCTCGACCTGGCGCGTCGCGATGGGGTCGAGCGCCGAGCAGGGCTCGTCCATCAGCAGCACGTCCGGCTCGGTTGCGATGGCACGGGCGATGCATAGGCGCTGCTGCTGGCCGCCCGACAGCGACAGGCCGCTGTTCTTCAGCTTGTCCTTGACCTCGTTCCACAGCGCGGCGCGCTCCAGCGCCTTCTGCACCTTCTCGGCGATATCGCCCTTGTACTTGTTCAACCGCAGGCCGAAGGCGACGTTGTCGAAGATGCTCATCGAGAACGGATTCGGCTGCTGGAAGACCATACCGATGTAGCGCCGTACCACGACCGGGTCGACCTTCTTCGCGTACAGGTCCTGGCCGTGGTACATCACCGAGCCCTCGAACCGGAACACGTCGATCAGGTCGTTCATCCGGTTCAGGCTGCGCAGCACCGTGGACTTGCCGCAGCCGGACGGGCCGATGAAGGCGGTGATCTTGTTCTTCTCGACCGGCACGACGCTGTCGCGCACCGCGAGGAAATCCCCATAGAAGATCTTTTGCACGTTGCAGTCGAGGACCACTTCGCCCTCGGGGGTGAAAGGCTCGGCCACGAAGACCGGTTCTGCTGCCGCGTTCATTGCTGCAAACCTCGTGATGAATGGGAGCCGGGAGCGGCGCCTCACACCTTCCGCTGACCGAACAGGCGCGCCAGGATGTTCAGCACCAGCACCATCAGCACCAGCACCAGGGACGCGGTCCAGGCAAGCTCGATCTGGTTCTCGAACGGCATGCCAGAGAAGTTGTAGATCAGGATGGACAGCGAGGCCGTCGGGTTATTGACCGCGGCCAGCGACTCCAGATAGTAGTTGCTGAACAGCGCGGTGAACAACAGCGGCGCCGATTCGCCCGCCGCACCGGCGATGGCGAGGAGCACGCCGGTCAGGATGCCGGGCAGGCCGGTCGGCAGCACCACCTTCCAGATCACCTGCGTGCGGGTACAGCCCATGCCGTAGGCCGCGTCCTTCATCCGCTGCGGCACCTGCTTGATGGCCTCCTCCGCCGCGAGCACCACCGTCGGCAGCATCAGCACGGCCAGCGCGACACCACCGGCCCACGGGGAATAGCCGAAATGGATCACCAGGATGCCGTAGGTGAAGACACCGGCCAGGATGGACGGAAAGCCGGTCAATACCTTGGAGAGGAAGCGCGACGTCGTCGCGAGCCTGCTGCTCGGACCGAGCATGGCGAGATAGATCGCGGCGAGGATGCCGAACGGTACGCTGATCAGCGTCGCGATCGCGACCATGGTCACCGTGCCCATGATCGCCGGGCCGATGCCGCCGCCCATCTCGAAGCCCGCCGGCGGCAGGTCGCTCAGGACCTCGAGGAAGTCGGCGCCGAACAGCCGCGAGCCGCCGCGCACCAGCAGCATGTAGATCACCGAGATCAGCGGGATCGAGGCAAGGATCGCCGCGATCCAGGTCAGCCCGGTCAGAATATTGTTCTTGATCGCGCGGCCCTCGAGCAGCTGCCGCTCCAGGTTCGGGCGGACGTAGCTGCCGTCGGCCGTCGTCGTCAGGTCGATGTCGTTCATTTCTTGCCCTCGAACTTGCGCATCGTGTACTGCTGGATACCGAGCCCCACCACGTTGACGACGAAGGTGATCAGCAGCAGTACCAGGGCCGCATACATCAGGGCCTGCACCTCGACCTCCCCGGCCTCCGGGAAGCTCGACGCGAGCAGCGACGCCAGCGTGTTGGCCGGCGAGAACAGCGACAGGCTGATCTGGTTGGCGTTGCCGATCAGCATCGCCAGCGCCATGGTCTCGCCGAGGGCGCGTCCGAAGCCGAGTACCAGCGCGGCGAGGATGCCGCTGGAGGCCGTGGGCAGCATGACCTTCAGAATGGCCTCCCATTTGGTCGTGCCCATGCCGTAGGCGGCCTCCTTGACCTTGTACGGGATGCGCCGGAAGGCATCGACGGAGATGGCCGCCACCGTCGGCAGGATCATGATCGCGAGCACCAGCGCGGCCGGCGCCATGCCGGGGCCGCTGAGGTCGGTGCTGAACAGCGGAAACCACGAGAAATGCTCGTGCAGCCACTCCGCGATCGGGCGGATCAGCGGGATCAGCACGTAGATGCCCCAGAGGCCGTAGACCACGGACGGGATCGCGGCCAGCAGCTCGACGATGGTGCGAAAGACCGCGGCGAGCCGGTTGTGGATGAAGTCCTGGGTCAGGAAGATCGCGATCGAGATGCCGAACAGTCCGCCGAGCAGCAGGGCCAGCAGCGAGCTATATAGGGTGCCCCAGATCTCCGGCAGCACCGAGAAGTGCTCCTTGGAGACGTCCCAGGTGGTGCCGGTCCAGAAGCCAAGCCCGTAGCGCGTCATCGCCGGCATGGCCTGATTGCCGATCTCCCAGAGGATCGCGACCACCAGCAGCACGATCAGCCCGGCACAGGCGAGCGCCAAGGCACGGAAGATGGAGTCGTTGAAGCGCTCGCCGCCGCTCGGCGGCCGCGTGATGCTGCTCGCGGTCGACGCCTGCTCGAATTGTCGGTTCGCCATGGTGGTTTCCTGACGCTGTGTCGCTAGGAGGCTCGTGCTCTGCTTCGCTGGGACCTGGCGCGGTGAAGCGGCCCACGTGCCTGCCGATGATTCAATCCCGGCGCTTAGGGGATTCGACCCCTGCGTTAGGGGGATTCGCCCCCGGCGTTAGCGGGGGTCGACCCCGGCGTTGGGAGGATTTCGACCCCGGCGTTGGGAAGCAGGCTCTTGACTGAGGCCCGGGATTCTACCGCCGCGGGCGCGGCCGAGCGATTGAGTTTGCGCGGCTGTACATTGCTCCGAGAGGCGCATCAGGCTTTTCCCGATCGTCCTTTAAGGCCTTGCCGCAGGCTTGCGGCAAGCCGCCGAAAAGGGCTCGGTCCGCGCTCGATGCCGTCCGGGGTCGGACACGCCCGCCGCCCGTCTCCCGGGTGCGACCGGACGGTGTTGCCGCCGTCCGGTCGCACCCCCTCACCCGGCTACCCGGGCGATGCGATCAGGCGATGCCTCATTTGATGTAGGTCGCCGCCTGCTTGACCTTCTCCAGCACGTCCGCCGGCAGCGGCACATAGCCGAGGCCGTCCGCCTGGCTCTGGGCCTGGTCGCTGGTGGTGTAGTCGATCAGGTCCTGCACGACCTGGAGCTTGTCGTCGTCGTAGTCGGCGTAGAACAGCATCCAGGTCATGGTCGCGATCGGGTAGGCGTCCTCGGCGGCCGGATCGTAGACCCAGGCGCGCAGGTCAGGAATCTCGGTGCCCGGCAGGGTCGCGTCCGGGAACTCGGCGCTGGCGATGGCGGCGGCACCGGACTCGGGCCCCGGGGCGACGAAGTTGCCGGCCTTGTTCTCCAGCTTGGCGACCTGCTTCCAGCCGGTCAGCTTGGCGTAGCCGTACTCGATATAGCCGATGGCACCGGGGATCTGCTGCACCTGGGCGGTGATGCCGTCGTTCTTCGGGGCCTTGATGAAGTTGTCGGAGCTCGGCCAGTTCGGCGACTTGGAGTGACCGACGGTGTCCTTGAACTCCGGATAGATCTCGCTCAGGTGACCGGTAAACACATAGGAGGTGCCGGAAGAATCGGAGCGCACCACGACCGTGATCTTCTCATCGGGCAGGTCCACGCCCTCGTTGGCGGCGGCGATCTTCGGGTCGTTCCACTTGGTGATCTTGCCGGCGAAGATCTCCGGGTAGACGTCGCGCGGCAGCTTCAGCTCGTCGACGCCCTCCAGGTTGTACGCCAGCACCACCTCGCCGGCGGTCATCGGCAGCAGCACCACGCCGCGCTCCACCGCGGCGATCTCCTCGTCGTCCATCGCGGCATCAGAGGCGGCGAAGTCCACGGCGCCGTTCTGGAGGTCCTTGATGCCGGCACCGCTGCCCTTGGCCTGGTAGTCGACGCGGGCGCCGGTGGAGTTGAACTCCTTTTTCACCTGCTTGTCGCCGGAGAACTGCTTGAACCACGCCGAGTAGATCGGGAAGGGGAAGCTGGCGCCAGAGCCGTTCAGCTTTTCCGCGGCCTGGGCCACCGGATTCAGCGCGAAGGCCGACAGGCAGCCGGCGATCGCGGCGGCCTTGATGGTTTTCGAATACATCATCTGTCTCGAAGCTCCGTATGTCGTAGAGAACGGGGACCTCCCCGTAGAGAAGGCGTCGTGTATTCTGAAGCCCGAAAAGCGCGGTTTGGTGAATTTTTGGTTACGTCCGCGGGACTTAAGGAGGGCCTCGAAAGATGCCTTCCATGGCATTGTTCGAGACCCGAAGCGAAAGCGCGGTTTCCGCTTCGCTTCATTTCTCAAGCGCTTGAGACGCTTGAGACATGGCGGGGCCTCCTGCCCCGCACGGGCGCCTCGAATTTTTCGAGGTGCCCTTGAGACAGCGCCCCGCGGGCGACGCCGGGCCGCCGGGAGCCCCCGCCGCCGGCACGGGAGCGCGCAGCGCGTCCTGTCCTCACCCCGCGAAGCCCGGCGCGCGTCCGAGTCGCGCTCGGCGCCGCGGCGAGCCCTGACGCAGCACCCGCGCACGTCCGGAGCTGCCACATCGGGCCGTACCCTTACGCGGCACTAAGGTATTCCCTTAGGTCTTGCATCGGGGGTTCCCCGATGCCAGAAAAAGTGTGCGCCCGGTCACGTTCCGCAGGTGCCACTGTCGACGATGCTCCGTCCCGAGAGCACTGCTCGGCGCGCTGCGCGCCGGGCGCCGAAGCCACCGTCGCCAGGTCGATACGCACAACGGAGTCAACCGTGGACCGCACTACCAACGTACTGTTCGACAGCACCATCCTGCTCGGCGCGCAGTTGGCCGATGAGCCCCTGCGGACACACTGCCGCGCCGCCCTGGCGCTCGCCGAGAGCGGCCTGGTCCGCGGCCACGTCTGCGGCTGCGCCGTCACCGAGCTCGCCGAGGAGCTGA
>Ga0316576_10000497_pt1 | contig 18446 bp, 14 predicted proteins | sample S0NA_FD_203075 | JGI IMG/M metagenome (GOLD analysis project Ga0316576, IMG submission 203075) | Rhizosphere microbial communities from salt marsh grasses in Alabama, United States - S0-2_050615r3r5 | ecosystem: Host-associated > Plants > Roots > Rhizosphere | place: USA: Alabama | collected... | reverse complement strand
CCGGGTCCTGATGCGGACGCGTTTCCGGGCGCGGACGCTGGCGAGAGGCGTACCATGGACCCGATGCCGGCCGCGCTCGACAACCATATCCATGACTACCTCGCCCACCTGGCGGTAGAACGCAACCTGAGCCCGCGCAGCGTGGAGTCCTACGAGCGCGATCTGCGCCAGTTCGCGACCTGGGCTGGAGCGACCCGGCTCACGGTGGGTGAGGTCGACCGGGCCTCGATCCGCGACTACCTCGGGTCACGTCGCGACGCAGGCCTGTCACCACGATCGGCGGCGCGCGCGCTGTCAGCGCTGCGCGGTTTCTTCCGTTTCCTGGTGGCCACCGAGGCCCTCGCGGCCGACCCGACGGCCAACATCCTCTCACCGTCCCTGTGGCGCACGGTGCCGCAAGCCTTGAGCGGGCCCGACATCGACGCCCTGTTGGCGGCGCCTGACACCGCCACTGACCTCGGCCTGCGCGACCGGGCGATGATCGAGACCCTGTACGCGACCGGTCTGCGAGTGTCGGAGCTCGTGGCGCTCACCACCGATCGCGTTCGCCTCGACCCGGGTTTCGTTCGGGTGATCGGCAAGGGTCGTAAAGAACGTCTCGTCCCCCTCGGTCTGAGCGCCGTTTCCTGGATCGAGCGCTACCTGGAATGCTCGCGCGCCCTGCTCGATCGCGAGCGTCGCCCGGAGCTCTTCCTGAACCATCGGGGTGGACCCTTGACCCGACAGGGTTTCTGGAAGATCCTCCGCCGACATGCGAAGGCGGCGGGGATTCGGACTCATCTGAGCCCTCACGTCATCCGCCACTCGTTCGCGACCCACCTGGTGGAAAACGGCGCCGATCTGAGAGCCGTACAAATGATGTTGGGCCATGCTTCGTTGACGACCACCGAGATCTACACCCACGTGGCGCGCGAGCGGCTGCGTCGGCTGTACGACGAGAAGCACCCCAGGGCGTGACTGCGATGACGAGAGGCTTACTCTGGTTCAGATTCTCGGGGGTGGTTTTCGGTGGAAGGCCGTCGCCGAACCGGCCTCGAAAGCAAACCGAAAACCCCGCCCGAGAATCTGACTTGACGAAGCTGCTACGCACCTTCGTCGGGTTGTGGTTGATTCTCGCGATGCCGGCCACCACCGGCGCCGAGATCGTGGCCTTCACCGACGGCCGCATTCTCAAGGCGAAGGACGCTTACCTGGATGGATCCTCGATCATCATCGAGCTCCGTGGCGGCGGGACCCTTCGGGTGCCAGCGACCAGGGTTGAACGGGTCGTCTCCGACGAGGTCGACGATCGACCTGAGCCCGTACCCGAGCCCGGCGAGTGCCCGTGGACCTTCGACGACCAGGCGCTCCCGGACGGCCTGCCCTTCCGCGACACCATTACCACGGTCGCACGAAAGGCTGACATTCATCCCTGGCTCCTGGCCGCAATGGTGGAGGCCGAGTCCGCTTTCGATCCCCGTGCGGTGTCGCGTGCCGGCGCCGCGGGCCTCACGCAGCTCATGCCCGCCACCGCCGCCGACCGTGGTGTGGCCGACGTCTTCGATCCGGCCGAGAACCTTCGCGGCGGCGCCGAGCATCTCCATGCCCTTCTCGACCGTTTCGGTTCCCTGACGCTGGCCCTGGCCGCCTACAACGCCGGCCCCGCGACCATCGACCGTTACGACGGCGTACCACCGTACCGGGAGACCCGACGGTACGTGCGCCGAGTCCTCGGGATGTTCTGCGGTGACGCCTCGGACTGACCGGTCCCCACCCCCGCATCCGCGATCGGTCCCGCGCCTCTCCCCCTACCTTTCCTGACGGATGGGTTGTCATCGCGAGAGAGAAGGGAAGGGGAAAAGAGAGGGAGGGGCAGGAGGCTGCTACACTCCCGACCGAACGCCGCCGCCGGGAGGCACCCCATGCGTCGAACCGTTCCCACCATCCTGCTTGTCATCGTGGCAGCAACGCTTCTCACGGCGTCCTGCCGCTCCAAAGAGACCCCCGAGCAGAAGCTCCAGCGGTTGCGGTACAACCACGAGATCTACCCAGTGGGGACCACGACCCTGCACGATGACGAGGGCAACCCCTCCCTGCTGGTCGACCTCAACGTCGCCAACCAGGGAACCGAACCACTGTCCGCCCTGACCGTTCTCGTTCGGGTCAGGGGTGGTGACGGCACCGAACGCCTCGCGCAGCGGGTGACGGTTCCCCTTCAGGACCTCCGGCCGGGAATCGGCCGCCAGATCGCCGTCACCGTTCCCGGGTACGAGCTCCGGGAGGATGACGAGCTCACCGTCGAGCTCGAGCCGAATCTCCCGCCGGAGGTTCTGCGAAGCCTGCCAGAGTGGGCGGACGTTGCAGGTCAGTGAGGGTCGATGCCCTCGATCCGGGAACGACCGCGGAACCCCGGACCTGATGCCTCAATGGATGGCGCCGACGGGCAGCTCACTGACCCCGAAGCGCTTCATGAGGGTCGACCGCATCTGCGGCAGCACATGAGACTCAAACACGTCCAAGGACGACGGCGCCATCCGCGAAACTGCGGTCCGAGTGGCCTCGATCAGACGCAGCCCCTCGCACAGCTTGAGATCCGGGTCCGACCGCAGGGTCTGCAGCGTCACGTCGAGCATGAGCTCGAGGCGTTCGTCGAAGTCCGGCCCGAGTCGGTCAGGGGTCGTGTTCATCGAGGTTCCATTCACTCTGGACAACCACGGAGGCGATGATGCCATTTCAACCCAACGACTCCTTCCTCGACCATGTCGAAGCAGTGGCGCGCGTCGGCGCCGACGGTCTCATGCCCTACTGGCGGTCCCTCGCTCCCGACGAGGTCAGCGAGAAGTCGCGCAACGACCTGGTGTCGGCCGCTGATCGAGCGTCGGAGGCCGCAATTCTGGCTGAGATCGGCCGTCTCTTTCCCGACCACGCCGTCCTCGCTGAGGAGTCCGGCTGGACCGGCAGACGGAGCGACCGGCCGACCTGGATCGTCGATCCTCTCGATGGCACCACCAACTTCGTACACGGGATCCCGCAGTTCGCAGTGTCGGTGGCAGTCGCCGTGGCGGACCGCGTCGATTTCGGCGTCATCCTCGACCCGATCAAGGGTGATCTCTTCCGCGCCGCACGCGGGCGCGGCGTGACCTGGAACGGGCGACCGTGCCGGGTCAGTGAACGGCGCGGCCTCGACGGCGCCCTCATCGCGACCGGCTTCCCGTTTCGCGCCCACGGTCTCCTCGACCCCTATTTGGCGATCTTTCGGGAGGTCTTTCTTCGCTGCAAGGCGATCCGCAGGCCCGGCGCCGCCGCTCTCGACCTCGCGTACACCGCATGCGGGCTGTTCGACGGCTTCTTCGAGTTCCGGCTGTCGCCGTGGGACGTGGCGGCGGGCTCGTTGATGGTCGAGGAGGCGGGCGGCACCGTCAGCAACATGGACGGCGGCAACGAGATCCTGGCATCGGGCGACGTGCTGTGCGGGTCTGACGGAGTCCACGCCGAGCTGTGCGAGGTCGTGGCTCGGTTGCGCCACCTCTGGAGCCCCGAGAGTCTGCACACGCCGTGAAGCGGACTCCTGTGCTCCCGCCTTGCGCGAGTTCGGTATAATCCCCTTCATGACTGACTCGCCCGCACTGCCACGCCACGAGATGGAAGAGCTGGTGATGAACGCCACCCGCCTCACGAAGGCGGAGAAGTTCGAAGACGCCGTCACGACCTTCGAGGCCTACCTGCCGGCACTCTCCAGCAGCACCGTCAACGACGACAAGAGACTCGCGGCATCCGCGTTCTCGTACTACGGGTTGTGCATCGCGGCGCTGCGTAAGCAGTACACGGAAGGAATCCAGTACTGCGAGCTCTCGCTCAAGGTCCAGCCGGCCAACGCGGAGCACTACGAGAACAAGGCCAAGATCCACCTGTTGGCACGAAGTCGCGGGCGGGCCGTGGAGGCCCTGTTCGAAGGTCTCGGTCACGACCCGAACCACAAGGGGATCAATCGGGTTCTCGACAACATGGGCCGCCGCCAGGAACCGGTGCTCAGCTTCCTGCCGCGGAACAACCCGATCAACGTCTACCTCGGCCGCAAGCGTCACGAGCGCTTCGAACGGCGACGTGAGCTCGCTCGACGGCGCCGGCGGAAGGTGGAGCTCAAGAAGGGCCAGCTGACGGCCGCAGACGTCCAGATCCGCGAGGCGCAAGAGCGAGCGCGCAAGCACCAGTCAAAAAAGCGCGGTCAGCGGAGCTGAACGGCGACAGAGCTTGCCAGCCGATCCCCTCCGGTTTATCCTCGTCGACGCTGTGAATCTGTTCACGTGATCGGCGCGTGAACGGTGGCGGCAGCAACGGGACCGCAGCCAGCGGTTCATCCATTTCGGAGGTACACTCATGGCGAAGCCACGAACGGTCATGATCGACGGGAACGAGGCCACCGCCTCGGTTGCCCATCGCATCAACGACGTCTGTGCCATCTACCCCATCACCCCGTCGTCCAACATGGGCGAGTTCGCGGACGAGTGGTCCGCGCGGGGCGACACGAACATCTGGGGAACCGTCCCCGACGTCATCGAACTGCAGTCCGAGGGCGGGGCGTCGGCGGCCGTGCACGGCTCCCTCCAGGCAGGCGCGCTGACCACGACCTTCACGGCGTCGCAGGGTCTGCTCCTCATGATCCCGAGCATGTTCAAGATCGCCGGCGAGCTCACGTCCACCGCCTTCCACGTCTCCGCACGAACGGTGGCAACCCACGCGCTGTCCATCTTCGGCGACCACTCCGACATCAATGCGGTGCGCTCGACGGGTTGGGGTCTGTTGTGCTCGGGCTCGGTCCAGGAGGCGCACGACATGGCGTGCGTCGCTCAGATGTCGACTCTCGCCTCGCGGATTCCCTTCGTTCACTTCTTCGACGGCTTCCGCACGTCGCACGAGGTGTCGAAGATCGAGTGCCTCGAGGACGACGACCTGCGAGCTCTCATCGACGACGACAAGGTGCAGGCCCACCGCGACCGCGCGCTATCGCCAGACCATCCGGTGATTCGAGGGACGTCGCAGAACCCGGATACCTTCTTCCAATCCCGCGAAGCTATCAACGGCTTCTACGACGCCTGCCCGCAGCACGTGGTCGACGCGATGGAGCGTTTCGGCAACCGGACCGGCCGCCACTATCGGCCCTTCGACTTCGTCGGTCACCCGGAGGCTGAACGCGTGATCGTGATCATGGGCTCGGGCGCCGAGGCGGCTCACGAGCTCGTCGAGCACCTCACGGCCCGGGGCGAGAAGGTGGGAGTCATCAAGGTCCGCCTCTACCGCCCATTCTCGGCCGAGCTCTTGCTCGAGTCGTTGCCAGCGACCGCCCGGCGGATCGCGGTCCTCGACCGAACCAAGGAGCCGGGCGCCATCGCCGAGCCCCTTCACATGGATGTGGTCCACGCCCTCAACGACGCTCGCGCCCGCGGGGCGAGCCCGTTCGCCGAGGATCCGATCGTGGTCGGCGGCCGCTACGGCCTGTCGTCCAAGGAGTTCAACGACGCGATGGTCAAGGCGGTCTTCGACAACCTCGCCGCTGAGACCCCTCGCAACCGGTTCACGGTGGGGATCGTCGACGACGTCAGCCACCTTTCTCTCGAGGTCGATGACGACTACGACATCGCCCCCGACGACGTCTTCCGCGGGGTCTTCTTCGGCCTTGGCGCCGACGGCACCGTGGGCGCCAACAAGAACTCGATCAAGATCATCGGCGAGGAGACCGACAACTACGCCCAGGGTTACTTCGTCTACGACTCCAAGAAGGCCGGTGCGGTCACCATCTCCCACCTCCGCTTCGGTCCCCGGCCGATCCGTTCCTCCTACCTCATCAAGAAGGCCAAGTTCGTCGCCTGCCACCAGTGGGTTTTCGTCGAGAAGCTCGACATGCTGGCCTACGCTCAACCCGGCGCCACCTTCCTCGTCAACTCGCCGTTCGGCCCGGACGAGATCTGGGACCAGTTCCCACGCGAGGTCCAGGAGGACATCCTCTCGAAGAAGCTCAAGGTCTACTGCATCGACGCCACCGCCGTCGCCCGCGACACCGGCATGGGCCGCCGCACGAACACCATCATGCAGACCTGCTTCTTTGCGATCTCGGGCATTCTGCCACGCGACGAGGCAATCGCGAAGATCAAAGAAGCCATCAAGAAGACCTATGGCAAGAAGGGCGACGAGATCGTCCGTCTCAACTTCGAAGCGGTCGACGCCACTCTCGCCAACCTCCACGAGGTCATGGTGCCCGACGCGGTCACGGCGACCATCACCCGACCACCCATCGTGTCGGAGGCCGCGCCCGAGCTGGTCAAGCGGGTCACCGCCATGATGATTGCGGGCAAGGGCGATCTCCTTCCGGTGTCGGCCTTCCCGCCCGACGGCACCTGGCCGAGTGCAACCACCCAGTGGGAAAAGCGCAACATCGCCATCGACATCCCGGTGTGGGACGGAGAGCTGTGCATCCAGTGCAACAAGTGCGCGCTGGTCTGCCCCCACGCCGCGATCCGCGCCAAGGTCTACGACCCCTCCGCCCTCGACGGCGCTCCGGAGACCTTCAAGGCGGTGGACTACAAGGCCAAGGACTTCGAGGGCAAGAAGTACACGATCCAGATTGCTCCTGAGGATTGCACCGGTTGCACGCTCTGTGTCCGCGTCTGCCCCGCCAAGGACAAGTCGAACCCCAAGCACAAGGCCCTCGACATGGCATCGCAGATGCCGCTCCGGGAGCCCGAGCGGGTCAACTACGCGTTCTTTCTCGGTCTGCCCGAGGTCGATCGAACGATCGTCAAGCTCGACGTCAAGGGCTCGCAGTTCCTGCAACCCCTCTTCGAGTACTCGGGCGCCTGCGAAGGCTGCGGCGAGACCCCGTACGTCAAGCTGGTCACCCAGCTGTTCGGCGACCGTGCCTTGATCGGCAACGCCACGGGCTGCTCGTCAATCTACGGCGGCAACCTGCCGTCAACCCCGTACGCCGTCGACCGGGCCGGTCGCGGACCGGCGTGGAACAACTCTCTCTTCGAGGACACCGCCGAGTTCTCTCTTGGCTTCCGGCTTGCCGTCGACCAGACCCGTGAGCGCGCCGTCCGCCTGCTCAAGGATCTCGGCTCCCAGCTCGGCTCCGAGCTTGTCGACGAGCTCCTCAACGCCGATCAGACCGACGAGGCAGCCATCGCCGCCCAGCGCGAACGGGTTCGAGCATTGCGTGGCACCCTTGCCGGGATGGACGGTCCCGCGGCGCGCGAGCTCGCCCACCTGGCCGACTACCTGGTCAGGAAGAGCGTGTGGGGAATCGGCGGTGACGGCTGGGCCTACGACATCGGCTACGGCGGTCTTGATCACGTCCTCGCCATGGGCCGCGACGTCAACCTGTTGGTTCTCGACACCGGCGTCTACTCCAACACGGGCGGCCAGGCATCGAAGGCGACACCCATGGCCGCCACCGCCAAGTTCGCGATGGGCGGCAAGGAGATCACGAAAAAGGACCTCGGGCTCATGGCCATGGCCTACGGCCACGTCTACGTCGCCCAGGTCGCCTTCGGCGCCAAGGACAGCCAAACGGTCAGAGCCTTCGTCGAGGCCGAGTCCTATCGAGGGACCTCGCTGATCATCGCCTATGCGCACTGCATCGCCCACGGCTACAGTCTCGCTGACGGCCTCGATCACCAGACAATGGCGGTGGAAAGCGGCGCTTGGCCGCTCTACCGATTCGACCCGAGGCGCGTCGCCCTCGGCGAGAACCCGCTCAAGCTTGACTCCAAGCCACCCAAGATCTCCTTCGAGCAGTACGCCAACTCCGAAACTCGGTTCCGCATGCTCCAGAAGGTGAACCCCGAGCGCGCCAAGAAGCTTCTGATCCAGGCCCAGCGTGCGGTGACAGCCCGCTTCGACGTTTACCAGCAGCTCGCCTCGCTGACCTTCGGCTCCGAGGGCAGCTCCGAGACCAACTGAGGAAGGGAAGGGTCAACCCATGGATCTCAAGAGCAGATACCTCGGAATCGAGCTTGCCAACCCGATCATGGTCGGTGCCTGTCCGCTCGGAACCAACGTTCAGACCGTCCGCGACCTCGAGGCGGCCGGCGCCTCCGCTATCGTGCTGCCGTCCCTCTTCGAGGAGGAGATCATGGCGGCGGCACGCGGCGAGCTCGCCATGGAGTCCATGGGCGCCGGCTTCGCCGAAGCGAGCTCATACCTCCCCAACCCCGAGGGCTACCACATCGGGCCCGACCAGTACCTCGACCACCTCAAAGCGGTCAAGGACGCGGTTTCGATCCCGGTCATCGGCTCTCTCAACGGCACGTCGGTGGGCGGCTGGACCCGATACTCCGAGAAGATGGAGGAGGCCGGGGCCGACGCCCTCGAGCTCAACGCCTATCTCCTCCCCTTCGACCCCAACGACAGCGGGGCAGAGATCGAGCAACGCACCCTGGACATCGTCAAGGCGGTCAAAGGCGCGGTCTCGATCCCGGTCGCAGTCAAGCTTTCGCCCTTCTTCTCGTCGATCCCCAACATGGCCAAGAGGCTCGAGGAGGCAGGCGCTGACGGCCTTGTCGTGTTCAATCGCTTCTACCAACCCGATCTCGACATCGAGACTCTCGACGTGGTCCCGAACCTGCGCCTGAGCACCGCCGACGAGCTCCGGCTCCGGCTGCGCTGGCTCGCGGTGCTGTCGGCCCAGCTCGGCCTGTCGCTGTCGGCAACCGGCGGCGTCCACAGCGCCGTGGACGTCATCAAGGCAGTGATGTGCGGCGCCCACTCGGTCCAGCTCGTATCGGCCCTCCTGATTCACGGTCCCGACCACATCGGTCGCCTCCTCGAGGCGGTGGACTTTTGGCTCACCGACCACGAGTACAGCTCACTCGAGCAGATGCAGGGCAGCATGAGCCTGGCCAAGGTCGAGAAGCCCGAAGCCTTCGCCCGGGCCAACTACATGAAGATGCTGGACAGCTGGGAGCTCTGATCGCCCACCGATCTCATTGGACTTCGGGCGGGCCGGTCGGCCCGCCCGTTTCGTTTCACGTTTTCGTGTCCGATGAAAGCGCCAACGGCAGCAGTCGGGCACCAGCGTCACTCGACGCCGACTGGCCCGAAGTACTCAGGTTTCTGGACGGGAACGGGCTCGCCCAAAGTAGTCGTGAGGTGTCTGCTGCGACCTGGGAGCTTGTAGCGTGAAGGTGGCGGATGGATTTCGGAAAGCCATGAAGTGCCATTTGAGGCGCGATTTCGAAGCAGTACTCCGAGTATACGGGCCGAAAATGCAACGAAAAAGGGCCTCCACGGAACCCGAAAGACGCCGCTGATCTTTGCGCTACAAGCTCCTAGGGGCTGACAACGCTCCAGGCGTCGAGATTCCCCGCCTCGAAGTCGTTCGAGAAGATCTCGCCGCTGCTCGAGATCGTGTAGAGGTTCGGCCGGTAGTTGATCAGGCTGCACCGCATCCGATTGGCCTGCTCCGCGCTGAAGAGCTCCATGCAGGCGTCGTCGGTGTACTCCATGTAGTTTTCGACCGGCACGGCATAGCCGCCGCACGAGGTCGTCGCGGGACAACCGTAGGTCTCTGTCGCGTCGGGGTTCGTGTCACAGATGAGGTCCGCCGACGTGTAACAACCCGGCGATGTGGCAATCCCGCATCCACCTTCGAACGGGTGCAACAACCCAAGGTAGTGTCCGATCTCGTGAGTTGCCGTGCGACCGAGGTTGTAGGGCCAGGGGATCGACGTCCGACCGAAGGCCTGATAGTTGATGACGACCCCGTCCTCCCACCCGATGCCCCACTGCGGGAACCACGAGTAACCGAGGTAGGGCGTGTTGTTCGTGTAGAGGTTGAGATAGCGGTTCTGGTCCCAGCCGAGAGTGGTCTTGAATCCATACTCGTCACTGTCGTTCCACCAGGTGTCGTTGGCGGTCCTGGTGATCCCCGTGGTCGGCAGGCCGGCGGGGTCGGTTGTGGCGAGCTCGAAGCGAATGGCCGCGTCGGTGCCGAGGGCGCCGGGGGTCCCGGGCAACGCCAGGTAGTCCTCGTTGAGGACGTCAATCTGACTCTCGATGACCGCGTCACTGAGGTTGCCGGTCCCCGAGCCCGAGGTAATGACGTGCACCACCACCGGAATCACGAGCACGTCGCCGGGCTCGTACTCGGGCAGGATCGAGGTTGCGCCGAGGGTGCAGTCCGACGGCACGGCGTCGGGCAAGACCTCGGGAAACTCGTGCGGCGCCCGCTGACCGCAGCGGGCGCCATGTGCCACAAAATCAACCGGCGCCGTCCAGGCCATGCCGCCGGTCAAGGGCTGCCAGACCGGGCCCTCGGCCACTGCCGGGGCGGAATTCGCAGCGACAACGAGCACGAGAAACAACATGATCGGGCGAGTATTCACATGACCTCCAGTCGGCTCGACACCCGTATCGTCAACGGCGCAAGCATGACCGAAGTGCTTCCGAAACTCAATCGGTTGATGGAATCACCGACAATCGTCCATGCCTCGTCTCGGTCCCCGTTTCGCAGCAACGAGGACAGGCGGGGGCGCGAACATGTGTTCGTGTTCTACCCCGACACGAACGGGTTCCCCGTACGCTCCCGTCTGATCGTGGTGTCGGGCCCGTGGCCGCAGATGACCCTGGTGTCGTCGGGCAGGGTGTAGAGCTGCTCTCGAATCGACTGCTCGAGAACCGGAAAGGAGCCGCCCATGAGGTCGGTCCTGCCGATCGAGCCCGCAAAGAGCACGTCGCCGACGACCACCAGAGGTTCCGCCGCGCCGTGAACCACGAAGCAGACTCCTCCCGGCGAGTGGCCCGGGGTGTGGCGGACCTCGAGTGAGAGGCCGCCCAGGGCCAGCCGTTGCCCGTGCTCGAGCCAGAGGTCCGGCGGCGGCGGCTCCTCGACCTCGAGCCCGAACATCCGCCCCTGCATGGCAACGCTCTGATAGAGGGGCAGGTCGTCGCGGTGGAGACCGATCGGAATCCCTTCCGGCAGCCTCCTCATGAGGTCGGCGGTGCCTCCCGCATGGTCGAGGTGGCCGTGGCTGTGGAGGACCATTACCGGGCGCAGGGCCGAGGCCTCGATTCGGGCCATGATGTGCTCCCCCTCCTCGCCCGGGTCGATGATCGCCAGCACCCCGGTCTCGCGGTCGCCGAGCAGCACACAGTTCGCCTGGATCGGACCGACTGGGAAGGCATCGAGGAACAGGTGAGCCATTGTGAGTTCTCTGTTCTTAGTTGTCAGTTCTCAATATCATTGCGGCCGGAAGCACATCCGTTGGGATGGCGAACTAGAGTCCAAGATTCACTAGTCATACTCAGGTGAACAGCTCAGCAACAAGAACGCCAAGTGTGGCTCGGAGCTTCGCAGCTGCCGTGCGGCCGGCCTCCAACACCTCCTCGTGCGTCAGCTCACGGTCGACGAGACCGGCGGCCGGGTTGGTGGCGAGAGACAGGACGCAGACGCGGATGCCCATCTGACGGGCGGCAATGACCTCGGGAACCGTTGACATCCCGACAACGGTCGCCCCAAGGGCCGCCAACATCCGGATCTCGGCAGGGGTTTCGAAGGAGGGTCCGAGCATGGCCGCGTAGACACCCTCGCGGACTTCGAAGCCGGCCTCTCGAGCGGCATTTTCGGCCAACCGCCGCAGCTCGGGATCGTAGGCGACGGTCATGTCGGGGAAGGGCGGCCCGAAGTCGCGGCCCCACTCGCCCAGCAGCGGGTTCGAGCCCTGGAGGTTGAGGTGGTCGCGGACCACGACCAGGGCGCCGGTGGGGATCGAAGGGTTGACGGCACCGCTGGCATTCGTGGCGATCATCACCTCCGCCCCGAGCAATCCCGCCAGACGAACCGGCGCCACGACCTCGGCCTGGGAGTAGCCCTGATAGAGGTGGAAACGCCCGTTCATCGCCAGCAGCGTGTCGCCGCCGTACCGCCACAGGGTCAGGGTCTGACGATGACCCGCCAGCGGCTGGACGGAAAACGGCAGCACCTCGGCAACCTCGATCTCGTCAGTGGCTTGCCAGCCCGGCACCTCGAGGTCGAGGCCTGAGCCCGCCACCAGCAGCCCGCGTACCCGCCCCGGCTGAACACGCTCGCGGAACGCCTCGGCTGCGGCGCGGATGGAATCGGGGGTCACGGTTTCTGCCATGGCCAGAGGGTAGCAGGATTGTCCGGTCCCGCGTCCGACTGACTCAATGCCTATACCCGTACCCGTGCCCGTACCCGTGCCAGTACCCGATGCGGCGAGCAGCGGCAGCGGCTGTCGGCATCGACAGCGATCAGGGTCAGCAACCAGCGACAGCGGCATTGATCAGCAGCGGCAAACAGCGTCAAAGGAGAGCTACCGCCTCTGACGCCGGCAGGCGACGCGGACCGCTGATGCTGTCCCTGACTGCTGTCGTTGTCCCTGGTCCCTTCTGCTGCCCCTGGCTGCTGCCGCCGTGCCGTGATCGGTGCACGGCGGGCAGGTTCGTGATAGGCATGACCGCCTCTGTGTCAATTCCGACCAGACCAACCCAGGTCTGTCAATGCTCCAGGTAGAGTCCCAACCTCAAGCATCTGTCCCCGAGTGCCGTGGCTGGTCGCAGGCTCTATCGCTGACCGCTGCTCCTGACTTCTGCCACTGCCGTTAATCGCTGCCCCTGTTTGCTGCCGCTGCCGCTGCTTGCTGTGTCGGGAGCGGGAACGGAAGGGGGAGCGGGGGCGAGCCGGGCACGGACACGGGCGAGGGGAAGGGAGGAGAAGAGGAAAGTCCCGGTGATCCCGGCCGCACCATTCGCCGGTGGTTTCTGCTACCGTGTCGCACCGATGGCACGGGTCCGCCTGCGCTCGCTCAAGCTCACCGGCTTCAAGTCCTTCCCCGACGAGGTCGATCTCGGCTTCCCGGGTCGGGTCTCTGCCATCATCGGCCCCAACGGCTGTGGCAAGTCCAACATTGTCGATGCCATTCTCTGGGTGCTTGGCGAGCAGAGCCCGACCGTGATGCGGCTCAAGAGCATGAGCGACGTGGTCTTCAACGGCGCCGCCTCGAGACCGGCAGCCGGGGTCGCCGAGGTCATCCTCGAGCTGGAGTCCGACGACGGGCACTGGCAGGCGAGTGACGGCCGCCTCGAGATCAGCCGCCGCGTCTATCGGTCGGGCCCCTCGGAGTATCGGCTCAACGGCAAGGTCGCTCGCCTCAAGGACGTCGTCGACGAGCTCCTGACAGTGGGGCTTGGCACCCGCGACTACTCGATCATCGAGCAAGGGCGGGTCGGACAGGTGCTGTCGGCCCGGCCCACCGATCGGCGCGTCCTCATCGAGGAGGCCGCCGGCATCACTCGCTACAAGAAACGCAAGCATGAGGCGGAGCTCAAGCTCGAGCACACCCGCCAGAACCTGCAGCGCCTCGAAGACGTCATCAGCGAGGTCGACCGCAACCTCCGCCAGCTCAAGCGGCAGGCGAGCGCTGCAACGCGGTACGAAAAGCTTCAGGCTGAGCTACGCGACCTCCTGCACCGGCTTCACACCCTCGAGGTCCACGCCCTCGACGAGCAACGGCGCGATCTCGTCCGCCGCCGAGGATTGGCCCAGAACGAGGCCGCGGCCGCGGCCGCAGCCCTCGGCGGCGCCGATGCCGACCTCAGTCAGGCTCGACGCGAGCTCGAGGCCTGCCACACAGAGGTCGACGCAGCCCAGGCGGAGGTGGCCGAGCTCACCGCCTCGCGAGAACGACTCGAGGCGTTTCTGGAACGTTCCGCCGACCTCATGGATACCCTGCGCGCCTCGATCGAACGCGCACGGCGCGACCGAAGCGCTCTCGAGTCCGGTCGCGCGAGCCTCGACGAGCGGCTGACCGAGGCCGGGGTTCTGGTCGAGACCCGCGAGGGCGAGCTCGCCACCGTTCAGGCATCGGTCGAGGAGGCAACGGCCGCCAACACCCAGGCCAGGGATGTCCTCACCGAGGCGGAACGTCACTCGTCGAGCCTGCGCCAGGAGCTGCTCCGGAGCATCTCGGACCTAACCAACGGCCGCAATCGCCTCGGTGAGCTCGCACGAGAGCAGGACCGCCTCGCCTATTCGATCGGTCAGCTCGAGCTGGAACGGGACCGGCTGTCGGCTCGTCGTACCGAGCTCGACGAGCGCCTTCGCGTCACCGCTGACGCCAGCCGCTCTGCCGTCGCGAAGGTGGAGGAGCTCGAGCAACGACGGCGCGGGCTGGTCGATGAGCGCGGCCGGCTGGCCGGTGAGGCAACCGGCGCCAAGCACGAGTCCGAGACCCTCGGCCACGAGCTGTGGGAGCTTCGTCACACGCTCCAGGGCGTCGAGCGAGAGCTCGCCCATCACACCATCGATCCCGATCAGCTCGGGACGATCATTCCTCGTGACGCGATCTCGGGTCAGGTCAGCGACTTCCTTCACCCGGAACCCGAGCTGACGGCGATCCTCGACCGGGTCTGGCAAGAGTGGCTCGAGCTGCCGGTCGTGACCCTCGCTGACCTCGACGACGACCAGCTCGAAGCGGCAGCCGAGCTCGAGGGTCGCCTCCGCGTCGTGCTCATCGGCGGCGTCGCCACCGAGCGAACGGTGGAGGAACCAGCAGGCGCCGGAGACCTTCTGGCTCTCGCCGGTGCCGACCCAGCACACCTCCCCTGGCTGCAGCGAACTCTGCCCCGAGCCTGGCTGTGCGACGATCGAACGCACGCCGCTGAGCTCGCCGAGTCCGACCCGACCGCAATCGTGGTCGATCGCAGTGGCCTCGTCCGGCGTGGATGTGTGGTCGAGCCCGCGACCGCCGGCTCACGCCATCCCGGCACCCTCCAGCTTCGTCAGCACCGTGAGCAGCTCGCCGCCGACATCGCCGTGGTCGCCGACCGCGCGGACGAGACCCGTCACCGCCACGCCGCCGCGGCCGAGCGCTTGGACGCGGTCGAGACCGAGCTCGGCGTCCTCGACGGCACGCTCCTCCAGGCGGAGCAGGAGCGGGCACGGGCGACGGCGGTCGAACAGTCGGTGACGGCCGATCGCAATCGCATAGACCGCGAGGTCGAGGCGCTGGTGACCGAGCTCGACCGCGCTGTTGCCCGCCGTGCCGACCTGGTGAAACGGCACAGCAAGCTCGAGGCCGAGGTCGAGGAGCTCCAGAGCCGCGGGCTCGAGCTCGAGCAGGCCGTCGAGGAGGCGAGCGCTGCTCTCGACCACCGACGCGAGGAGGCGGCCGAGACGCTCCGCCGGCTCGACCGGTGGCGCGCCGAGGCACGACTGGCCGGCGAACGCCTGGAGGCGGCCCGCTCCGAAACCCGCCGTCTCGAGGAGGAACGGCAGAGCCTTGACGATCGGCTGGTCGACCTCGGGGAACAGGTCGCGCGACTCGACGGCGAGCTCGAATCGACCAGCGCCGAGATCGTCCACTCACGGACTCGGCTGGCCGAGGAGCAGGGTCAGCTCGCGGCCGCCCGCGAGCAGGCACGGCGCCTCGGCGAGGAGGTCGGACAGCGGGCCGAGCGGGTTGAACGACTCGACAAAGAGGTCCGGCAGCGCCGCGGCGAGCACGAGAGCACCCGCGAGGTCCTGCACGAGATCGAGATGGAGTCAGCTCACCTCGACGCCGAGTGGCAGCGTCTGCGCGATGCGGCCGCAAGCGAGCTCGGCGTTGCTCCCGAGCAGCTTCTGGCTCAGGCCCCCGACGAGAGCGACGACCGGAGCCAGCTGACCTCGGCCATCGACAATGTCCGCGGCCGCATCGACCGGATCGGTCCGGTCAACCTGCTCGCGCTCCAGGAGGTCGATGAGCTCACCGAGCGTTCGTCCTTCCTGCACGAGCAGCGCAAGGACCTGGTGGACGCGCTCAAAAGTCTCGGCGAGACCGTCCGGGAGATCGACGCCACCTGCACCGAACGCTTCGTCGAGACCTTCCAACAGGTCAACACGATCTTCGCCGAGACCTTTTTCAACCTGTTCGGCGGCGGCACCGCCCGCCTCGACCTCGTGGACGAGGACGACCCTCTTGAGTCGGGCATCGACATCACCGCGCAGCCACCGGGCAAACGCAATCAGTCGGTCCAGTTGCTGTCGGGTGGTGAGAAGGCACTCACGGCCCTGTCCCTCCTCATCGCACTGTTCCGCATCAGACCATCGCCGTTCTGCATCCTCGACGAGGTCGACGCACCACTCGACGACGCCAATGTCGAACGCCTCGCCGACCTGGTGACGGCCATGACCGACCACACCCAGTTCGTGCTGATCACCCACAATCGGCGCACCATGCAGCGAGCCGATCTGCTCTACGGCGTCACCATGGAAGAGCCAGGGGTCAGCAAGATCGTCTCGGTCCGTCTCGAGGAGTAGCTCGCCCGTTCCCATCCAGATACTTTGGCGGGAACAGCGTCGACGAAGCTCTCATTCACTCCTGTCCCGGGAGTGACTTTGGTCACGCGTCCTTCAGATCAATGGACCATTGGCGCTGACGTCCTCACATTCTCTGCTAATGTTGATCTCACGGGTCGACCTGACAAACCCATTTTCGTGACCAATCGAGAAAACCATCCAAGGAATAACGGAGCTGGCATGAGCTTCCTCCCGCAGATGCGAAACCGCCGCGTCCGGACCATCGTCGACATTCTCCGCCACCGCGCAGCGACCGCACCCGACGACAGGGCATACGTCTTTCTTGCCGACGGCGAGACCGAGTCCGGCTCGTTGACCGGGTCCTGGCCGGGCACCTGCTCGGCCACTGCAAGCCCGGCGATCGAGCCTTGCTCATGTTTCCCTCGAGCCTCGAGTTCATCACCGCGTTCTTCGGGTGCCTGATCGCCGGCGTCTGTCCTCTCGCGCTCTATCCACCGAGCACTGACAGCAGGCAGGCTCGCCGCGTGCTCGGGCGCATGCTGCGGATCGTGGCGGACGCATCGCCGACCGTGGCTCTCACGACCTCAGCGATCATGCCGGCCGTCACGTCGCAGCTCGATCAGATTGACAAGGTGCCAACGATGAAGTGGTTTGCCTCGGACGCCCTCGAAACCGACGGCGATCCCGCGTCCCCCCCTCCTCCTGCTCCCGACCAGATCGCTTTCCTCCAGTACACCTCGGGCTCGACCTCGCAGCCGCGAGGCGTTCTCATCACCCACGAGAACCTGATGTACAACGAGCGCATGGTCTTCCTGGGCGGCGAGAACCAAGCCGGCGCCATGAGCGTGTCGTGGCTTCCGGTCTTTCACGACATGGGTCTGATCGCCGCCATGCTGCAGGCCATGTATGCGGGCATGGGCTGTGCGCTGCTGAGCCCGATTCACTTCATCAAACGGCCGGTGCGCTGGCTCCAGGCGATCACCACCTACCGCGCGAGCTACAGCGGGGCGCCGAACTTTGCCTACGAGCTGTGCGCCCGAAAGGTCACGGAGGAGCAGAAGTCGACGCTCGACCTGAGCAGCTGGGAGCTCGGCTTCACATCCTCGGAGCCGGTGCTTGCCGAAACCCTCGATCGTTTCTGCGCCGCCTTCGAGCCTGTCGGCTTTCGGCGTCGGACTCTGTACCCGGCCTACGGCCTCGCGGAGGCAACGGTCTTCGTCACGGGCGGCCGACGAGGCGTCGAGCCCATCGTCAAGACCTTCAGCCGAGCGGCACTGCAGGAGGGCCGAGCCGAGTCGCCGGACGGCGACGAGAACGCAGCCGTCCGGCTTGTCAGCTCCGGCGCCACCTTCCTCGACCAGCGGGTGGCGATTGTTGATCCGGACACTCGGCAACAACTGCCGGACCTGAGGGTCGGTGAAATCTGGGTCAACGGCGGCAACGTGTCACCGGGGTACTGGCGCGCACAGGAGGCGTCCGAGGAGATCTTCGGCGGCATGATCGCGGGTGATGGCACGCGACGTTGGCTGCGGACCGGAGACCTCGGTTTCCTCGAGGACGGCGACCTTTTCGTCACCGGGCGGCGTAAGGACCTCATCATCGTCGCCGGCCGCAATCACTACCCCCAGGACCTGGAGCGCACCATCGAGGAGTGTCACCCGGCCGTCAGACCCGGCTGTTGCGCAGTCTTCAGCTTCGAGCACGACACTGCGGAAGCCGTTGTGGCTGCGGTCGAGATCCGTCCCGCCGGCGATTCCGCGGACGAGGCTCTGCGCTGCCGTGAGATCTCGGAGGCCATCCGGTCGGCGGTCGCGCTCGACCACGAGGTCGGCCTCTTCGAGATCTGCCTGCTACGACCCACCACGATTCCGAAGACATCCAGCGGCAAGGTTCGCCGCCACCGCTGTCGAGAGATGTACCTGCAGGGAGATCTCGAGACGGTCCTGCCCGACGACGGCGGCCGGTTCCGCCCCGGAACCGGCGCCGACCACGAACCCGACGGCCCGACGAGCGACACGGGCCGCAACCAGAACGGAAAGCCCAACAATGAGTGAAGCAGCCGACGCCATCCGCAACCCATCCAGGGACCTCGTTGCCTTCATCCGAGAGAGGCTCGCCCGACATCTCGACTGCCAACCGAACGAGATCGACACCG